>Ga0209367_1013369_pt1 | contig 10569 bp, 8 predicted proteins | sample WorMetLIZISLAND2_FD_187412 | JGI IMG/M metagenome (GOLD analysis project Ga0209367, IMG submission 187412) | Marine gutless worms symbiont microbial communities from Max Planck institute for Marine Microbiology, Germany - Olavius geniculatus... ...
AAACTGTGTAAATGATGTGCTGACTCAACGATTATCACCATGTATGGTACGACGTCATTTGCATTCCTGCGGTTTAACCAGACGCAAAAAATTTGGAAGCAAACTGCAACAGGCAGGGTGAATTAACCTCACCATGTGTTTTGGTGTACACAGAACCTGAGCTGGAAGGCAGATAACTAAAAATCAGTTGAATTTATAGACGAAACTCAGATAGTAATAGGTCAGGATAAAAAAGTTGAGGCTACGTTTGGAGAAGGCTACACAAAGTCTGGAATCTCAAATGTCTTGAGAGGCAGCAACAGCCGAAATATATCATCATGTTCTGGAGTTGTATTTGCTATGAAAGAGCGGCCACTTTTGTACTAATTGGCAGGAATATTGACTGCTATAACTACGTGAATGCACTCGATGCAAATTTGTGGCCAGGTGTGTGCAAACATTTAGCTGGAAAGCACTTCTTTTAGCAGGATGATAGCCCCTGTACATCTCTCAGTATTCACTCATCTGTGGAAAATAGAAAATCACATTTTGGGTTTTACGTAGTCAGCAGAATCACTGGACAAAAACATTATCGAAAGTATGTGGAAAGTCATAAAATTTCATGTGCAGAAGGAAATGTCAGCTATTAACTCTCGACAGGACCCTATCAAGTCTGCTCTAACAACCTGAAGCAAAGTTCATTAAACCTCCATTCGTCAGCTGTATGCGTCCATTCTGCGACGATTTCGTTCTGTTATTGTGCACAAAGGATTTATGAAAAAATTCTGAAATGTCAGGTAAGCGCTTTCGTTGAAATAATGTTGTTTACGATGTTTGAATTTAGCTGGCAAAAACGAATCAAGCGTTCGCGCCGCCGCCATTATGACACACTTTTGGCCACATGCTGTACTTAGGTAATTACTGTGCTGCATGTGCCCTTTAACGTTATTCTGCAGTTCTGTAAGCAGTGACTTGGAAAGTGCTTTGTAAAACTACAAATGCTCAGCGAAAATTAGTTCTACCCTTCAGTTACCAGCAGTTATGTTCGTATTTCACAGATGTATGTTAAATAAATTGCAAGGCATGTTTACAACGAACAAATGCAAAGTCTGAACTCTTGTCAGATGGATGTTATCTGCCGCAAGAAAGTATTTGATATAAAAAAGAAATAGTGAATTAACTGTTATAATCTGAATACATACTACTGCAGTACTGCCTGATGCCACACAATTTAGATTTAACTGTTTCTGTCAGTATCATATTCAGCAGCATTACAAAAGTTGAAAGGCACGTGATAGATTTTACTCAGGCTACTACTGCAGGTGCAGTTCGCCCCTAAATGCAATGGTAAAAACTGGTCGAAATTGGTCAAACATTTGCTAAAGCTATCACCACCACCATCATGGCGCACAACGTCACTGACCTGCTCAACTAATTTCTTCTTTATCTTTTCCATGTTCTTCCCACGACCGTGAAATGACCACTGACGCTTCAATATGTCCAACGAAACGGCAGATTACAAACACAAAATGGTGCATAACAATGCATAAAGCAATTGCTGACATAATTTATCTAATAAAAGATGCATATAAGCATTCATTCATTCATTTCTGGCAAGCACCACTAACAGTGCATAGCGCCAAACGTAGACATCAATCTCCAGAGTGGACAGTTCTGAGCCAAGTCAACTGCGTCGTCCATATTGAGGTTGCTGGATTTCAGATCCTGCTGAATGGTTTTCATCCATGTAATACGAGGACGTCCCAGTGGTCTCCTCCAGTTTCCTGCGGGGGAAGCTGTTAAGATCTGTTTTGCATCTGTTTGATCAGGTATTCGTGCAATGTGTCCAAACAGAGACAGGCACCTTGACTGGACTATGGCTGAGAGATGAGTTTGCTTGGTTAACCTTCTGACATCGTCGTTGTGCACATGCTGGTGCCAATTGAAACAAATGTAGAATCACAATTCCAGTCACTATGGTATTAGTGAATCACAAATATGGCAAAACTGCTGAAAGCAATAATAAACAACTATGCAAGTCCATAACAAATATGCAAACTGTCACCTGTCTGGGACTTGCTAACTGACCTCCTCAGAGACCTGATGCATGGCTTTGACAGCTTTAAACAATTTCTCATTAACAATCCTGTTTAGCCTCTACCAGTGTGACCAGCACATGAGAAATTTTTCAAACCAGTATGTGCAATACAAATCTATGTTTTACTAACACACTTACTCACTCATGACAACAGAAGTTCAAGTTCAAGAAATTTTAAATACACATACCTGCGCAATACTCAATTACTCATCTATATGAACTATCAAAAATGCATACAGTTCGTTACACAAAATCGTTTTTACTGCATTGCCTGTAGATTTTTACTTAGGCATAGTTGCAAGCATGTTTTCCCTATTTTTACCGAGTACTTAATGCAATCCAGCTATTGGCTGCAACATATAATAAAAACTAGAGCAGTCAAAGTGTTAATTTTTTGATGAATTAATGCACTGCGTTCATTTTTTTCATGCATGCACTAACACGTTAATATCGCATCATTAACACTGCTGATAATGTAGATGAACTACATCAAAAGTGTGACAGGAATGAAGCTCAGGACCATAAGAGTAGTGACAAAATGGCAACAAAACAATTTCTTATTACTTAAATATTATTCAGTCGTCAAGCAACCACCGTTTAATGAAATATTAGAAGTGCTGCTTCACAGAATTTAGTAAATCTACGCATGTGCGTTAATTTTTTTAACGCTCATAAATTTATTAATGCATTAAGTTAACGTGTTAATTTGGCAGCTTTAATGAAGCTGTTTTAATTCAAGTTAAGCTCACGTGGGCATCACTGTCAGCAGCTCGGGAATGTTTCATCTCGGACTTGAGTTCACCCTGCAACTCCGAGACTTTGCGCTGCAACTGCTCGATCTCTGCCTGCTGACAGTCAGCCAACTGCTTCTCCTCTGCATCGTCGTACAACAACATACACGGAAATTTAAGAATTTGCGAAACAACTATCAAATAAAGAGTCAAATTAATATATCAACTAGACCACAATTATTAACACGTCTCGCATTTGCCTTACAACGCCACATGCCACATAATACACAAATAACAAGATTGTCAAGCCGTTGATACTGCCTGAGGGTAACCCAGTCACTTCCATGAGCAGTGAAGTGGTACCATCTAGCGAATGATTATTTCGTGAATCCAAGCCAGATGATTCAAGTAGTATCATGCATACACAAAAACACAAAAACCCTGTGAGCTTGACCTTTGACCTACCTTGCCATTCAATGGGGTTTTTCCTAGAGGATGGCAAGATACAGGTTCATGCAAAATTTCGTCAAGCTAAGTGCAGCGTTTCATAAGTTATCATGCAACAAAGAAAACGACAATGCATTCGATGGCAATAACTGTACAAACTATTAAATTATTAGTATGACAAAAACGATTTCCTACCTTCAATGGCACTTCTGTCATCGAGCGTGAGATCTATCAGTGGGATTGCCCACTTTGGTTCGTAAGTAATTCTCTGTCTGTCAACCACATCAACACAAACACACCCTGACAATCTGCATGATTCTAGAGCTCTCTCTCGTCATAAACCGCCAGAACAAAAACACATGCCACTGCTGTCAAACCTTTGTTACCGGGCTACCTTTGTTTGTCTGGAAATACTGTGCAACATTATCAAACTTGCTTCAAAATGCCAAACGTCAACAGATCAGTCACACCGCAGATCAATGCAGTAACAGCAGCATGGCACATCACTACACTGCACATGTAGTCTAAACATAACAATTCAACTCAATTCACTAAACCACTATCTTCAAACATTTCAAACACCTTTAAGGTAATCAAAAAGAAACAATTGAGTGACATCCTAACATGACTGTCTACATTGTTCCCAACATCAAACAAAACTAATATCAAAGAAAGGTTAAATGCGTGTACAGCACAAGTCTTCATGGAAACCTATTTCTGAGCTTAAACAACACGTGCTATATGGTACTAAATGTGATCCAACAAAGTTAAAAGCATCCTACCATAACCCCGGTCAAGAAGGCCTAGATTTGCTGACCCCAAATGGATTGAAGGCTGAGTTGATCTAAAACACATTAGCTATACACAAATCATTATGTCAACGTTTACAGAACCCATCAAACCAGCAAGACTTGCCTGCCCGATATCTTCTGTCTAGCACACACGAGAACGTCGTTAAACAGAAACATGTGACGTAACTTCCGTGCATTGCCGACTTTTTCCACGATCAGCCCCTGTTTCGCCAGGTAGCGCTGGCTTTCCGTCTGAATGAAATGAACAAAAGCATTATTTCACAAAAAATACTAACAACTGCCACAACATTCAACTGTATACTGCACTTGTTTAACAGCCAAACCAAAAATTAGTTAATGAGCAAGTTTTATATCGTGTTCAACATTTTCACTTTGGGGCCAAAACTTTTTAGGTAATGCCAACAAAAATCAACAACAACAAAATCAAATGCATTAGCACAAAAAAAACTAATAAAAATAACTACATAGAGATGTAAATTTAAAGATGAATATAAACAGGTCATTCAGAGATAGACCAAATGACATTGTGGCACAGAGGGATGGCAATAAAACTTATTTTGGCCATCGAAAAATTGTCGGATATCTTTTTCTTGTTGGAGAATTTTCTTCAAAAATACTAGATCAGAGGCTAACAACCACATTTTGAGAAAATTCTGTTCAAGCAAAATCCAAATTTTGAGAACACATTGTCAAAAATTTGCAAACCATCAATCAGAATTCTGTCGCAAATTTGCACGTCTGTCAAAAAATTGGAACTTTGTGCTTTTTTCAATCATGACACCACTAGATACACTTACACACAACCTAACTAACAATACAAAACTAAACTAAACCTGGTTTAGATGTCTTCTACATCATCCGACCAGGAAACAGATCAGGACAATTCTAGCCAAGACCAGAGACCAGCACGGCATATGCTACCAGTGCCAGCAGAACCAATAACATAAATGTACAAGTTCATTTAGAAATACGCAAAAGACTGACAACAAGGACAGCGGAAGCACCTGTTCTTGGTACGAAGTGCCATCAAAGTTCTCAATAAAGTGCTGAGCAGAACTCAACGTGTTCTGCAGTAGGTCATAGTCCGCATGACTTGTTGGTGTACACTTGATCAAGTCCTGCCATTCATTCACAGTTGCACAGGCACAAACTCATAATAATTAGATTATCACCACACTGCTCGTACACCACACAATTTCTTTCCAAACACCATAACAACAAGGATCAAAGTAATGCATAAAACAAGAAATTTGAGCTAATGCTCACGAGATGCGCAAAAGCCTATAGCAGTTCCGGTTCAGCAGTTTAGCTAAAAATTTGGCTGTTCACGCTAAGTTAATATACAAATACCAAATTCTCTATCTGGATCGCATAACGATAGTTCTGTGGCGCCACCTTGTGAATGATATAGACTTGTGTCGCAGTCCAAAATCGCCAAAAAAGTCCATAAAACCCCCTGTTTAGGCGTTCAAGGTCATTCAAGGTCACTGAATTCGGTGCCAATCGAGAGCCAGTGTACGACTTCCTAATAGTGATTAATAGTAACCTTATAGGCCAAAAATAGCAAATTTTCCCTACCCCCTCTCATTTAGCGCCCTCGTTCAGGGTGACCCCCTTCGAATTTATGGTAAAGCATTATGGTTCCTGAAACTAGAGTCTTCCAGGCAGCTGATGGTAAAAATTTAGTAATTCTAGCTTGCACCACTTTTGACTGATCCACCCGTGACAGACAGACAGATGGACAGACAGAATTGCGATGGCTAAGACGCGCTGAAAGCAGTAGCTGCTTTCGTGCATAAAAAGGTTACAACATTTTTGCTGTGACTGCAATTTGCAATTGGTGGGGGTTTGGCACAAAATCTCCCCTTGCCAGGGACCTCCATCTAACACAATGTGCAACTAGACCATACTTGTAAGCGTATCTGCCCAATGGCTTCGAATCCCTCAAACTGCTTAAGCAGAGTGCACAAATGTGACAGACAGACAGATGATAGAAGACGGAAGACGGTAACATATTCAAAGGCAGAGAGTCTGTGTTGTGGCCACTGCAGCTAAAGCATACTTTCTATAAACGTTAAAGGTTGTGTCATGTATTTATTGTCTTTACGGGAAACCTATGACAGAGCTACGGAGCGTCACCTGCTGTATGGGATCTCTGATCACACAGTGTTACCTGCCACCCAACACAGGTGAACGTGTCTGCCCCCTGTCTTCCAATAGACAGCATTATCACATTGATGTCTGTCTGGAGAATAACAAGGAAGATTATTAGAACTACCATTATGTTAATTACATAGGCATGTGTATAATGGAGTTCTTACAGTTTCAGGTTTAACTCGTTTTTTGTGTTTTGTGTTTCTGCAAAGGTTAAACTTTCTGTTTATTGTAAAGTTAAAACTTACTGTTCCATTATTATGTATTTGTGTGCATTCTGCCTGAAAAGGCCGTCCCTGAAATGACCTATACTGTGTCGGGTGGGAAGCTAAACCATACTCACTCACTCACTTGCAGCGATGCCATCTAAAAATAGCTGACACTAAATAGACAACAGAAAGAGTTAACATGCACCCACGCAACAAAAGCACAAAAACAAAAATGAGACAACGAAGAAGTGGTTCAGGTCAATATCAAAAACTGTTTCCTCACTGGAATTTTGACACTGATGCCTAACTGATGAGTAGAGAGTCTGATCTGAAATTGTTATTGTATTCCCGACGTTTTTCCCAACAGCACAACTTAGAAAATCTCAATCTAAGTCAATTTAACGAAAATAGCAGCACTATAGCAGTTTAGTACCTAGCTTCAAATCAACCTGAGTTGAGATAGGCATTTACATCTGTAAATTTGTAAAATACTTGCGAGCTCAAATAAAACTACCAACGCAAAAACATAACACCAATAATAAAAGGAAAACCTATACTAAATGACTAGATCCCAGATGAGACACACAACAACAAAGAAAAGTTTGCTAGTTCAGAAAAAAAATAATAAAACTAAAAAATTAAAAATTTGATGGCACTTGATACTGAATGCCAGTGTATTCACAAAATAAATGCACAACGTTTTCAGTAATCGACACTCACATGCAAAACCAATGTGTTTCGTTGAAAACGCACAACAGGCTTGTGAAGAAGTTCTGTTACACAGCAACAAACGATAAATACAAACTAGAAATTTATGTCGATCCTCCGCCTAGCTATGCATGTGTTGCACTCACTTATTCTGAATTTCAATTTAAAATCTACTTTTATGTTGCTATGCGCAAGACATGTTTCAGTGAAATACATGCCATTTTCTTGAGCTTTTTGTCGTCCACTAATCATCAACTAAATTTAACAGCTAACATAAAAACAGCAGTCCAGATAATCCTGTCCTGGTAAATAATCACACCAATCTGTTTTTCTACAGTTTTTTTCGATTTAAAAGCCAGTACAGAACAGAGAGATGGATTATTAAGATGAATACATAATAACACTAACATCACATCACAACATTGCATGCTGATGCCAGATGTTATACTGATGTTACTCTGTCAACAGCAACATGCAGAAACCAGAAACTAACCTTCTAAACTTGGCTTTTCCGTCATTCCTTTGACCTTTATCTCCTGCAATAAACATAATGCTCACAAATAATGCTGACATATACCTTACATCAAGCACAAACAAAATGCACACTTTGCAGTTCACAGGTAAATTAATCACCTTCCACTTACACGAGTAACCTTCACTCTGCATCTGATTACACCCAACAGCAATGAGTTAGTACTTGTATGCAAAATTTCTCCCTCACTACAATCCTCAGTGCAGCTTTGGCCAAAGCAAAAAAGATCAGACTATAGACATGGGCATCATAACCACATGCAAAGTTTCCACTTCGAGTCTACTGCAGCGCAGTTCTTCCAAAGATATTTTACGGCAACCAACCACACAAGCAATTTGCTCTGCTGTAATCAGCACAGCCTAATTCTTGCATTTATCTGAGCACCCAACACAGTGAAATAGTCATTCGAACCAATGTCTTGGTCTTGAGACACCCCAAAGACCAAAAAAATGAAGTTTTGGCCTTGACAGAAAGTTCTGACAATTTCAAAACATTTTGCTAGCACAGCAATTGCTACTGAATCGACAGCAAATAGTTAACTAGTTGTGAAGTGAAGTACGGTATTAATTATTTTGTTATTATGGTTACCATCAACTGGCACTGAGCACCCTACCATGCACTGTACACTATGACACGTATAATTATAAAATCTATGACAAGGATTATTAATCAAAAAGTGACATTAATACGCTCAAACATTTGATGATGCAAAAACAGTCTTGGTCTTGCAAAAAAAAGATAAAGTCTTGGTGTGAAAAATAGTTGGCCTTAAAAAGTCTTCTATACACTGCTTAGTGCTAGTCTAACAATGGCCTCCACAATCATCTTCACACAATATGCCAATAACATAACTCGTTAGTGAGGCATCGACATTCAGCACCACCAAGTATCAGTGAAAACAAGCTGATCGACCGACGGACCTTGGTCAGGCTGGCAAACACCTCATTTTCCTGCCAACATCGGCGAATAGTAAAAACCGCCTTCTGATAGTTCTTCAGATACTCAGCAGCAACCTTGTTTTCTTCGCTTGACTACAGTTCAACATAATTTTGATATAAACTTAAAATGTTTAGAAGAATGTAAAACTTATGCATGCATTTAGCATGTCAGTCACATCTCGATGAAGAGCATCATGAAGTGCTCACAATTACATTACACAACAAAAAATGACCCAACTTAGTTTTTGTCAGAACTTCATCTAATCTCCACCAAATTTGATAATTTTTGGCATACAGATAACCAAGACAATAAAATTATGTGAGGTACACTCGTTGTCCACCTCAACTAATTTATGTCAATAAACTACTGTGTTAAAGGCAGATGCTCCAAATTGTTGCATAATGCTTAGTTGTTGTCACTGTTAAGAGTCCTGACGACTTAATTAAGCATATGATAAACTAAAATTTATTTAGCAGAATTATAAGTTTGTGTAACAACATGCTTACACATTTTTAGAATTTATGCCCAAAATGTACACAATGGCTTAGACGTGATGCCATGGCTGATAGCGGAATTAACGATCAACTGACATCACAGCACTCATTCATAGATTAGACGTGTTTTGAGCTCATAAGTCAGCTATCTTTTGTCTGCTATTTTGAGGGTAAAATATTTAATAGTACAAGATTATTAAATCATGTGGAACCCTTTGCTGAATTGATAATGAAAAGGTGAGTAATCTGATACTGATAATCACCACGTAAATGTAACAATTTGAAGCATCTACATTTTACAAGGTAGTGCGATGAAATATGAAATAAATTAGGTAAGGTAGACAATGAGTGTAACTCACATAACTATATCGTCTTGGCTATATGTGTGCGAAAAATTATCAAATTTGGTGGAGATTTGACGAAGTTATGACAAAAACAAGTTGGGTCATTTTTTGGCCCACGCTGTATATGCACCCAACACGTATCACAGGTAGTAGAACTAATCCAATTTTTCCTGCAATACCATATTACCACAATCAGCCATAGCAGTAATGAGTTCACCTGCTGTAGAGCTTCTGAAAATAAATGACTGGCCAATGGCCATCACTCCAATCAATCTAACATCCATCTAGCAATGTGCAAAAATATTAATGCTTATGTACTACATTGGCTTTTCTAACATTATATAAGCCAGACCAAGTCCAATGAAAATATAAGTCAAATGTTAGTAATTAAGTAAGTAAAACAAAAATTTACATTGCACGCAACATTAAATTAACCTCTAATGTGAAAAATGTTGAATGGTTTAGATAAAGAACTAACCAAATACAATAAACAGTTCACAAAGAACTATCAAGTAGTGAACAAGAAATTCACACAGTAGCTTACAAGAGTGCTAAACATTACGGCTATCTGCTGATCTGCGGACCAGTTACTAACACACGGCTCCAGTTCTAGAACGAAGAACTTGTGTGCCATGTGGAGCTCTGGAATGCCGTAGAAGATTACATCAATGTCAGCAAGTTGCAGTACACTCTGTGGCGTCCCAATACAGTTTCTGAATGTCTGCATATACTACAGAAACACACGCCGCCACGAAATCACACGAATTCTCACATAAATTAAATGAGTACAGCTTCTTAAATGCAAATCATCAGCATGAAAAACATTTAATGCCACAAAAGTGTGAACAAAAATTGACTTGATAAATAAAACTCACACACATGTAAAACATCAGGATTATTTATATCTATAAGAAAACAGATAATTAAGACAATGACTGATACATAACAAATTTATCATAATACAAAAGGCATTCCAGACTGCATTCTCTGTTGCCCCCTCGCAACCTACTACCGCACACAAGATTCATCATGTTATTTTCGCACATCATTCATCATGTTATTTTCGCACATCTACCTGTATAAATTTATTATATTATATTATATTAGAATCTTACATTAGCC
>Ga0209367_1013370_pt1 | contig 10568 bp, 4 predicted proteins | sample WorMetLIZISLAND2_FD_187412 | JGI IMG/M metagenome (GOLD analysis project Ga0209367, IMG submission 187412) | Marine gutless worms symbiont microbial communities from Max Planck institute for Marine Microbiology, Germany - Olavius geniculatus... ...
ACCACTGGGACGTCCTCGTATTACATGGATGAAAACCATTCAGCAGGATCTGAAATCCAGCGACCTCAATATGGACGACGCAGTTGACCTGGCTCAGAACCGTCCACTCTGGAGATTGATGTCTATCTTCGGCGCTACGCACTCTTAGTGGTGCTTGCCAGAAATGATGATGATGGTGCTGCATAAATATGTTATTGTGATCGATTGATTGAGACATCTGCTGCTGTGCACCATCTACGGAGTTTGGTGTTGTCATTCAAGCAAATAAGTGAATTAGTACGACAGAAAAACTCGCTGCGTCTCAGGTGCAAAGGCTGTGTTGGAACACTAAGGTAGACTGAAAGCTAGGTTAAAGAAAAACGTTTGGATTTGGAGGTGAAAACAGCATTAGACACTGGAAAGTCCTGGAAAATATCGTTGAAAATCACACATTTTTTCATAGGCTTAAATGGAAAACAAACAGCAGTATTATATCACCCAGGTTGTGTTGACTGTTGTCAACAGTTCAAAAAATTTTCTGCTCGCTTCGCTTGCTTAAATACTTACTTTTTGGTTATATTTAAACATTTGTGGGCTACGAAAAGGTCCTGGAAGATTTGTCATGGGGTCCTGGAAAGTTGTGGATTTTTTGTCAGTAACCCTGATTAGATGGTGAATGCAAATGTGCAGTGAAATGGCATAGCAGATGGCAAAAGTGGCTACTGCAAAATTACAAGAACTGGAACATGTGCGATTATGCGAACACGTTTCAGGGACAGACAGCAAATTAAAGTACGATGAATGCAAAATATAAGATGAAGAAGGGTCTTAGTGTCGAGATGGTGAATTGTTGTGGGTATTCTATGTTGCTATTGAATGGTCCTGTCCTGCTGCTGAGCCTGATATCTGACCATCTTTCCTAGGGGGCATTCACTGAGAACTGACAGTCGCTTTAACAGCGACCACCAGAAAAGAAATTGGTGAGTTCAGCAGGACTGACGACATGCTAGTCCAGTTGATTACAGGAATTTTTTGATTGAGCCAGCACAGTGTGCCATCTTAATTTCATTTCATGTTTACTATCACAGAGTGCTTGTCCCCATGCAGTAGATCTTGATCTCCCAATTTGGTATTCAATGATAAATTCTCCACTTTGAGTAATTAAATAGTATAGATGCTGTTTTTTTGGTAATCACATTATGTAAGACATGTATTGGTCAAAACAGAGTGAGTTGCTCGCACTAAATTTCGTGCTATAAATGAAAAAAAAACATGAAACATGTTGACATGAGCCGCAGATGTTTATTTTGTACACTATGACATCGTGTGTAGGGTTCCCACGTCTCCTGGAAAGGCCTGGATTTTTCTTGAAAATTCCAGGACCTGGAAAGTTCTGGAAAATCACTTTGGTTTTGGAAAGTCCTGGAAAAATGTCTTTGAAAACCGTGCATTTTTATAGGCTCAAATGGAAATCATTTTCTTCTGCTTGCTTTGCTTGCAGCTTACTTGTAGTCCTCTATTTTTCAACTCATGTTGCCAGTGAGTTATATTTAAAGGTCCATGGCCACGGTCAAACTCACTCGCGCAATTTCTGTAGATTTAAATTAGACATTTAACCTCGCATATATAATATGTCGATTTGAGTTTCATAAATATATGAAATTAATGTGTGATTTCAAACGAAATGCGGCATTACGTTACGTTATGCGAAATATTCTAATCTATGAGTGCCTGCGGTGACGTCATGACCCTAGCCCATATAGATCATGAATATTAATGGCCTAGTCGATGACGTCATCATTCTAGGCTAGGCCATTAATATTCATGACGTCTATAGGCTAAACTCGTGACATCACCGTTTGCCATCATGGCGGCGCGTTTCCTACGTCGTTTTCATACATTGTGGACTTTAAAGGTAAATTTTTTCTGTGTTGACAAAACGCTGCGCGCCAATATTACTGTCAAAGTTATCAGAAAATTCTGCACTTTCAGGAAAATGGATAAAATGTATATGTTAATTTTGGCGTCCACGGACCTTTAAACATTCATGGGCTACGAAAAGGTTTTGAAAAATTTTTCATGGGAGTTCTGGAAAGTCCTGGAAAAGTCCTGGATTTTTTGTCATTAAAAGAGTGGGAACCTTGTGTGTGACATCGGTGATGTGCAGACTCAGTCGACACAGGCAATGTCGTTGTCATACCGGCTTCACAAGCTGCTGCAGTCGTCGTCAGCTGACAGTCGACTAGTGCGTGGCAGTCGGCAGTCGGACAGGGCGGAGATGAGCGTCGCTGCCAGCTTGTACACGCTGGTCCGTGCCGACCGCTCAAACCGACGATATCTGCTCATGACTCTTCTGAAACGCTTTGAAAATGACTCTGTATGTCGTCTAACTCCGTTCCTATTTAAGTGGATCTAGCTTTTTTGAATGTCGATACTATCATTTTAAGCTGTTCGATCTTTAGGAATAAGAGTAACTGGATATTTTCTTTGTCTTACTTTGGGGCAAGCAGCTAGGCAGTTTGTTGAGGTAAATCAGATATCATTTTCACCAATTAAGCATTCTCTGTGTTAACTGTAATTTACAGAAACTTTTTGGTGAGTAGAAGTGGCTGGTTTTGTGTTGCTTAAACACTGATGTCGGTGGTGTTCTAATTGTTTTATGGTTGGTCATTAGCAAATTAATACATTCATTATGTCTGATACATCATTTCCACTAAAAGCCTTTGTGTGGTTCTGGAGATGTAGAATAGATCTCTCTGTTTCCTGGTTAGTGGCTTTTTTGGGTAAACTTGTTCAAAAAACCTACCCAAATAACGCACCCCAAACTTGTTTCAATTTTAATTTTATTTTGTTTCACCAATATTGAAATATTTTGCAGTGGCCAAGTTTTTGAAACATTTAAATCTACAAATTTGCAAATATTTGTATATTTTTGCTGTGGGGAGCAAACAGAAAATCATGTCGATAAACCAACTGAAAACCCATACATATCGCAAAACCCGTAATGTCGGGCATTATACTCACAAAACCCAATACTCGATAAAACCTCATAAACATACCAGCTTGGCTTTTTTTAAAAAACGCTCTGTAAGAGGTGCCTGAGCCAGGTTTTTAGTTTTGTATTTTGTATTTGTGTTAATTAGTAAATTACATTTGTGTACATTAAGCTTGTCTACTGAAAGCAGCGTGTATGATTGACTGGATTCTGTTCACCAGGTGGCGCTGAGCGAGCTGCTCTTTGTGGCCGACAATCTTGCCTACTTCTCTTATCAGCAGCTTGATGAGCCGCTGTTTGTCATTAACCAGATTGACATGATCGTCTCATTAGCCGGCTCACTTGTCCTTGAGACGTTCAGTGAGGTGACTATGTTACAGTCTTACAGTTGTCGTTATTTCTGCTCTTATAAAGTTTAATTGTAACCAACACATTAGAGGTTGTTAAATGGTGTTTCTTTAGTTCGATGCATGCTTAATTGCCATTGATGTACTTTGGTTGGTGCAGTTTTTGAAAATTTGTATTTCGCTGGGTAGTAATCGATGCATTGCAAGTATGCTGGCATCTTTAATAATAGTTTAGTCTCAAATTTCTCACAGAGTATGCTAGGGAAACAATTTTGAAAAATGTTTTTTTTTTGAAATCAGTCAAGAATTGACAAAGCAATTGATATTAGCTTGGTCTGCGGTACCACTTTTTTATCACATTATATATGTTTACAGAGCTTTGTTGATCGTGTGCGCTCCTTATTTTTTGTAGTGTTTCTACTTGGGTCACTAATGTTGAAATTTTAATAATCTAATTAGTTAAGTTACTTTTTGAATAACTTGTCTGACCTAGAGTAATGCATGCAGTTAGTCAAGCATTTGGTTACTTGGTTTCATCGTATATTTTAGGTTTTTAACTTGGATTCCAGTAAAAAACGACGCCAGGATAACAACAGAGATGATGATGATGATGACATCAACCCAGAGACTCTTCTCTGTAAGCCATCTGCACTTCATGAACTGTTTTTCTCACTATTTTGCCGACTTCTGTGATTAATTCTGTTCTGTGATTATAAAATGTGAACCCTTGTCGTTCGCAGTGGAGGATCCAGAGTTTTGGAATAGGGAGTAAAAGGGTAGGGGATGGGGTTTGGGAGGGGGCTATGCTCCTTTCCCAGAAAATTTTTCAAATTTATATGCCAAAATAGTGTATTTTTGTGCACAGTTTTTACTTATTTTAAGATGCATCTACTCAATATGGGGGGGGCAGCCGCCCCCTCACCCTTCCTTGAATTCGCCTCTGGTTGTCCATGCTTTCTGCCTGCTTGCAGAATCGATGGGTGAAGTTTGTGTGTATTGTAATATGATTATAAGCATCAGATTGCAGAAAATGTCACTTTTCAGATAACAATATTAATAATAATAACATGGACAATTTCCAGTGAGTCATTTCGTTATGAGGTCCGTGTTTTTTGAAAATTTTATGACATCACATGCAGACAATTTGCAATAATGTGATTATTATTATATCCCACCGCACCATGAATGCGTCTCTACGCTACCTTGTGAAATATAAGTAAAACATGCATTATGTAACAATAATAGCAAACAAACATTTTGGTGGAATTGAAAAAAACACTTCAGACCAACATTGCAGTGAATGGTCCTTATGACACTAGACTGAGTGGGTCTAACACAGTCTAGTGTCAAACAAATCATTCACCGCATTTACCTGAATGATTGTTATTATCAATAGTTTTTCTTACATTTATACTTCACAAGGTAGTGTAGAGACGCATTCACGATGTGGTGGGATATATAATTATCACATTATTCTACTGCAGTTTGTCCGTAGAGTGCACCTATGAAAGAATTTTTAAAATCGGTCAATAATTGGCGAAGATATGGACAAGATTAAAGTGCCTCATTTTCTTATGTGTATGTACAGTCGGGTGTGTGTTGCGTGTTAGCATCATTTCCATCAGATGTTGCCAAGGTGCAAGAGGCCTATATGGCATCTCAGCGTTTTTCGCTGTTACTGGCACTGATGCAGTTCTTGAAGGAGTCTTTCGGCATTTCCGACAGGTAACTACCCGCCATTGTGGTGATTCTAAGCAGCTGATTTACAGCTTATGTAATGACTTACAGTAGCAGAGTTGGTGAGACTGTACTGGGCAGCCACACTCTAGGTTTTTCTGTAAAGGTTAAACTTTCTTTTTTCATTATTTTGTGTAGGTGCTTTGCCTTTAAAGGCCATCCCCGTAACGACCGATACTCTGTCGGGCTGGACATTAAACCCTACTCACTCACTCACTCTTAGGATTTGGTGAGATTGGAATCAGCATTAAAGGTCAAAAGTATTATATGTTTGTTAAATAGTTACCTCTGCCAAGGAGGTAATGTTTTTGCCGGACTTTGTCTGTTTGTCTGTCTGTCTGTCTGTGTGTGTACAAGATAACTCAAAAAGTTATGGACGAATCTTTCTGAAATTTTGAGGATATGTCGGGCATGGCATAAACTGCCAGTGATTCAATTTTGGGCGTGATCCGGCAGGAATCCTGGATTCTGGATCACTTTGAAATTTTCGTTACCATTGCGTTAAAGGGGCATAAGGGAACCGCTGGTAAAGCGAAGACGGTGACGCACCTGGTGAATAGCTTTGCCTTGGCGGAGGTACTTGCGGGCTACGACTGCTTTTTTAGTTGTTAAATGGCTGTTTATGGAACCATCTCAGAGCTGCAGGGTGTCAGTTGCAACGTCACCAGACACGGGTGTACGCGCCCCACTTTAACCCACCTCGCCAGGTTGGTACTTAATTTGGCTATCCCGGCGGGATGGAAGGCTGAGTTGACCTCGGTGCTTGGTCACACGCCAAGATTGTTTGTAAAAATAGCCACTCGTTCGAGTAGTTGGATGGTTGCATAATATGTCAGTGCTGGGCCAACGTATGTGCCATATGGACCTTAATCGACACCTCTCTGTTATGTGTGTAAGTCGGGACTCTACTGTTCCCTGTCAAAAGGATAAGAATACATCTCTACACTTCATTGTTCAATGCAGTCCTCTGTTGCTCCTTTGGAAAGAAATCCTTGGAGACTACACTGGCTTGTTAGACATTTTGAGTGATATCATTCGTTTTTTACACGCGATAGCAGCATGCTTCGCACGTCTTAGCCATGGCCCGGGCATCTCTCCGTTTGTCCGTCTGTCCGTCACACTGCTGTATTGTGTCAAAATGGTACAAGCTAGGATCACAAAGTCTTCACCCTGGGCTGCCTCAAGGTCTCTAGTTTTTCATGACAAAAATTTTGTGCCCCTGGGTTTAGGGGGTTCCCCTCAAACGAGGGTGTCAAAGAGGGGTACCCCCAAAAAGATGTTATTTCCCCGTTATTGGGTCGTTTAGTGTGAAAACAGTTGCAGAGAGGTAAGACATGCTGCTTATCATAACAAGCAATGGTGACAGGCTTTTTAGATTTATCAACATCAGTGACCTTGAACGACCTTCAACCTTCCAAAAAGGGGTTTTAGTGAATTTTTTGCAATTTTTGGATGCAGCGCACATTTCAACACTGAATTGCAACGAAATAGCTTAGAGATAGACCAAGACAACCTGCATATTAATTTTCAACATTAAACGTAGATTTTAGCAGTTTAAGTCCCGACCCCCTAGGTTTAAGGAGGCCAGCGCAGGTGGGCATCAAAGATGGCTACCCCCTAAAAAGTGGTTATTTTACCCCAATTATCTCGTGTAGCGTGAAAACGGTTGCAGATAGGCACAGACATGCCGCTTATCATAACAAGCAATAGTGACAAGCTTTTTATTGGTGCTAACGTTGATGACCTTGAATGACCTTGAACCCTCAAAATAGGGGTTTTTAGTGAATTTTTTGCAATTTTTGGCTGCAACATTTTATGAGTAAATTGCGCCAAAATGGCTGGAGATGGACCTGGACAACCTGAGTATGACATTTTTAGCATAGAATGTACATTTTTAAGAATCTAAGTTTTGATATCTTAAATTCAAGGAGTCTTCCATACGGTGGCCTCAAATTTAAGTACTTTTTTAAGATGCATTAATATCTTATTGCTCTAGGCCTACACTGATTGCCAAAGTGGCAGGACTGCTGCTATCGCGCGTCACGTGAGCTTTGCTCAAATTACTTGTTTCTTGAAGTTTCCTGAAGCTTCTAAGAGGTTCTATCAACTCAAGGTCTGTCGCGGTTGCTCACTGGGCCTTAGTGCTGGGTGACTGCTTATGCGGTCACCCACCCCGCAGTTAAAGGTCCATAGCCACGGTCAAACTCACTCACACAATTTCTGTAGATTTAAATTAGGCATTTAACCTCGCATATATAATATGTCGATTTGAGCTTCATAAATATATGAAATTAATGTGTGAATTCAAACGAAATGCGGCATTACGTTACGTTATGCGAAATATTCTAATCTATCAGTGCCCGCAGTGACGTCATGACCCTAGCCCATATTGATCATGAATATCAATGGCTAGCCGACGACTTCATCATTCTAGGCTAGGCCATAGCCTATATAGACGTCATGAATTAATATTCATGACGTCTATAGGCAAACTCATGACGTCACCGCAGATCATCATGGTGGCGCGTTTTCTACGTCGTTTTCGTAGATCGTCGACTTCAAAGGTAAATTTTTCCGTGTTGACAGAATGCTGGGCGCCGATATTTCTGTCAAAGTTATCAGAAAATTCTGCACTTTCAGGAAAATGGATAAAATTTATATGTTAATTTTGGTGACCACGCACCTTTAAGGTAACGTAAGAATCAACATATGCTTTTAGTTTCGATGGTGATTGTGTGACTGTGCAGTAAAATACATGACTACTCACCATCGGAAGCATCAAAGGTTTACAGCAAGCCGGTGACTCGTAAACCAGACGTCAGGTTCAACCCACAGCAAGTAATTGAGCTTGTCCGACTGGGCACTGCGCCGGCATGTAGGTCACAGTTCGACCGAGAGCATATTGTCGCAGCCTACATCGAGGTTTCTGCTGCTTCAATATGTCTATTTTGTTCAGTCTAGCTTCAACGTTCTAAATATTGTGTTAGTAAGTACGTTGTGTCTCGAAAAACATTATTGATCGTAGCTTGAAGATGTATTACCAGATTTTTAAAATTTTTGTGTGGTTATTTCTAACACAACTAGCCGTCAAATGAAGTTTCCTCACTTTACTGAACGTTCGTTTCTGCACTACCTGGGGAAAACAAAACAAGCAAAGTATGCATTGTTCGATGTCGATTATTTTTTGAGACACAGTGTACAGAGCAAGTAATTCAGAGAATTTGACAGGTGCAAATTTGATAATTGAGGACTGTGTGTTACAGTCTCAACGCCTAAACTAATAATGTCTTTAGCAGCTGCATGAACAATTCAAGGTTAATGCCAGCTTGTCTTCGATGAACTGGAAAACTGTTCCACAGTTTCTGGCCTGCAGCTGCAGCAGACACCTATCTCGACTGGACACGTTTCTGAGTTGGCAGAATGCAGCTGACGATGATAGTGACCTTTATCTAATAGTCATCGGCCAGATAACCCATGTCTGTGTCAGACAGTTAAGTGGCCCACACCATACTGGTAATTTTGGAAATTTGATGACAAAATGTATTAAACACATTAGAGATCTTTTTGAGTATGCGCTGTATAAATTTACACTTTACTTACTTACTTACTTACTTACTTACTTACCATACTGGTAATTTTGGAAATTTGTTTACCAAACTGAGCTTACTTTTACGGGGTTTGATTTTTGTCATAGCAGTTTAATATCATGCTCCCTTTATACCAGTGAATGATTTTTGGCTGGTTGGACATGCAGTGCATTGAAATAAGAAAAAAAGTAGATTTGACTCAGCTTCTAATCAGTTGTAAAGTTAATGTAATATAGTGTTGCTGGCAACATGACACTATCACCAGTGTCGACCTGCATGGTACTGGTCCATAGGTTTATCATTTTTTCTCTTTTCAGAGACAAATTCGTTTGGCCGTTTCTTGTATGTGGGCTTGATGCACTACCCCGTATCGATGGTCTCGCAGTGTAAACTGGTGTCTTGGTGTCTAAGGAAACAGAGGTCAACTTTTACTTTTGTGCCTTAAGCTCGGGTCGCACTTTGCATTTACATTTATTTCTGCCATCAGGACTTACGTGCTTTGAGTTGGTAACAAGAAATCCTACCTTCGCAGGCTAGAAATTGAAAAGCGGTAGTATTGGCACTAGAGCTGTCACAATTGACTCGTTGATTAATGCGTTAATAAATTAATGCGCTTTAAAAAAATTAACGCACATACGTAAATTTATGTTAATTTACTAAATTTTGTGAAGCAAAAATTTAAATATTCCGTTAAACTGCGGTTATTTGACAATCGAATGAATTCGAGTAACTAAACTGTAGTTTTCGTTCCGTCACTACTGTAAATAAATAATTATTTGGATTTTCATTGACATGCTAATAGATTTCTATGCTACATATGACGTCAGTTATTGTTGATTATACGTTTAAAAATGTGTTTCTAACTTTCTATATTAGACAGGCTGGGCCCCTCAAACGTTGCGAGGCCTGTGATAACTTATCTCCCTACTCTCCATCTCGACGGGACTGAAATTAATGCACTGCGTTAGTGCATTAAAAAAATCATCGCCTTGACAGCTCTAATTGGCACCAGGCACCAGCGGTAGTAAAAGTTGTGACTGTAGTATTAGCACGTTGTTGACCTTTTATGTTGATCTGCTGGTGTGTATCTTTAATTTGCAGTTCAAAGCGCAGATTCAGAGCATCGATCGTAATGACAACGGCAGTGACGGTGTGGCGGAAGTGGAACCAGCTGTGAATGATGATGTCGAACCGACTGAAGACGAGCAGGCTACAGAACAAGAACCTTCGGTGAGTTAATTTGATTGAAAGGCTCGTTTAATAGCTTGATGTCAATGTGAACAAACAGCCATTTTGCCGATACAGCATCAGATGCAGTGATGGGCACATCACTTGTTCTCACGCTTATATATTGTTGCATTTTTCTCCTTAGTAGTAAAGGTTTCTAGGGGTTAAAAACAATGTTAGAAACATAGCTGGAATTGCTATTCGTCCGGGCAGTCAGTAGAAAATGAGTCATCCAAAAGCACTGAGATAAAGCATTAGATCGTTACAGAGATGTGTCGGAATAAAAACTAAATAAAAACTCTCTGTTGTCGCAGGAAAGATGAACTGCAAATTCTGTCAATGTATATTTTGTGATTGTACCATGTTGATGGGTGTGATAATGGTCTTCCATTGATCGGTAGATGACATGCATTGAACTTGAGAAATCTTTCATTTGCACAGAAACTCAAAAGTCAGACATCTGCAGCAGTTTGATTCAGCCTGCTGACATTTTTATAATAATTTTTTTGCTCACAGTTACTTTTGTTTTTGTGTTTTCATGACAGTCGTTACAGTCAGAACTGCAGCCAAGTGATTGGCTGCAAATTAATTGAATTCGATTCAGTTAAAGTCATTTAAGAGAAACACAGATTTATGTTACTTGTTATTTTGATGCTATTTTTTATTTATTAATTTCAGCCATAATTTGTTTTCACT
>Ga0209367_1013371_pt1 | contig 10568 bp, 11 predicted proteins | sample WorMetLIZISLAND2_FD_187412 | JGI IMG/M metagenome (GOLD analysis project Ga0209367, IMG submission 187412) | Marine gutless worms symbiont microbial communities from Max Planck institute for Marine Microbiology, Germany - Olavius geniculatus... ...
CTGCCTACTTGTGCGCGCTTCGCGCGCACTAACATACGACTCGTGCTGCGTGCGTGCGTGCGTGTGTGTGTGCGCACGCGCGCGTGCGTGCATGCTAGTTGCTGAATAACGACTTGCTTTTCTATGTACAAACTTTATTAACATGTTATATACATACATCTCTCGTGTGCGCACGTACAGCTAGTCAAGTTACACAAGTACGGTTTATTTACAATATGTACAGGTTCGCGGATAAGTTCAGCCAGCCAGTCAATACAACAGCAACATATACGTCCAACCGCGACTATTTACAGACTATACACACGCAGTATATATACATCAGCAGCAGTCACATGTTTATGCACGTAATAGCGTTCGCAGATCGACGTTCGGATTCGCACACGCACACGCAAGTTTACAGTACATTATTTACACGATTAGGGATCTCTTCGACACCGGGGTATTTAGTTTTTGATGTCCTCGTGTACGTAGGCCAAAGTGCTCACCCCGTCGTCCAAGATGTACCGTTTATCGTCGAAAGCTGAAAGGCACACTTTATTCATTTCAATCGTTCGCACATCGTCATTACTGGACTTAAACAGACGAAACGTTGCATAGGTCACCAAAGCGGTATTGTTTATGATATCCGCGAAACTCTGGTGACGAACATGTTTTTTCACGTAATTTTTCTTTATGCCTTTTACCTTTCTCTGCGACTTGTTTCTATACTTTTCTCTGCGACTTGTTTGTATACATCTTGGCTCTGAGGCCGACAAATTTGTGCGGTGCGGCCGAGCCGGTCTCGCTCTTCATTTTCCCCAGAACAGGGTGGTTTCGGGTTGAGTACAAAGGATGGTCTGGCTCGAAATTACTGGTATCGAAGAGATCCATCGCCTCGGACATGTCGATGTACAAATCGTTAATTTGTATTTTACGGCACAAAGAGTTGGTGTCTGTAAAAAGTAACTTGCAGTGATTTTCATATCGCGGCTTAAGTTAATCGTAATAAAATTTGTACATTATCAACTTGGACAGCTCGAGAATGCAAAACCCCACTGCAATGGGCTTGTTCAGTGTCACTTTTTGCCTTGCCGCGCGAACCATCACCAAATCGGCATTAATGATATGCGACATTTGGTATGACGGTTTGCTTACCGCCTTGCGCAGTTTTGCTGGGTCGGCTATCAGCCTGATATTCTGTTTGTGGTGGACTTGTTTCATTGTTTTGCCAAAAGTGGCGTTGGCCTGCAGCTTGGCCAAGTCAGCCTCGAAATCCGATTTCGCATTCTGTCTTTGCGCGGCGCAGAAATCGATCCAGGATTTAAGCCATGCGCTTTGACTGAACGATATTATACGGTAAATTTTTTTCGTCATTTTCTGCCCGTGTTTGATGTAAAATTAAAAATTGCGGTAGTGGCTCAGATAATTCTTTTTTCCTGCAAATTGGGAACCAGTTTTTAGCCGCCGCCACCCCGGCTTTAGCATGCTTTTTGCAAACGGGCTTAGCATATCCGAGAAAACTTCGAGATGCTCTGGGGCAAGGGGGTAATCGGAGTGGTCCTTGTGCAGGTACGTTGGATACTCGAGGTCACACTCGATTACGTAACCCGTAGGCGAATCCTCGGGAATTTTTTTGATCTCAAATTGTGCAATTTCGTAGGGAGTGAGGAGACGAAAGTCGCCTACGGGTAGCATTTTACTCTGTGCCGCGTCGTACAAATTGTTAACATCCAGATAGGTGATGTACGAAGTGGGTTTCGAAGGGTCGTAGTCATCTACGAGAGAGTTGTTAGCTTTAGCATAACGATTAGAAATCGTGGAAATGCCCCCTCCCTGATCGAATTTTTGAACGTGAGGTAAATCGACTCGTCTGTGATCAGATCCAACTCTGCTCCAGTATGTTTAAGAGCCATCGACCAAGCAAGGGAAGAGAGTGTGAAATAATAAAGGCAATCAAGTCCACGTTTTTGAAGCACATCCTGGCGAAAATGTTTGAAGACGTCTGCCAGCAGCAGAACGTCCGACAGAAGGTAGTGGTCGTGGTACTGATGTAAATTTGCAATCTCGAAGAATGTCCAAGTGTTTTGTGCACGCTCGTTATCCTCGACAGACAGGGGTTCGTCGTTCAGTGTATTGTAAAAGGACTCGATGGGAGGTAGTTTTGTCTAATTAAATTTGGACCTGTTTTCCATATAGCTGTACGGATATACGCCCTTTGCAAAAACAAAATCATTATTGCCCAAGTATTTGGTTGTATTATGCTTTTCAGCAGCAAACTGACAAAATGATCTAAAGATGCGGTAAGAAACTGAAACGAGTTGAGAAACTTCACGTTGCCTATTTGAAATTGGAGAAACCGCTCGCTGTTTTGCGGTGTGATGCAGATATCATCGAAACTGACCTTCTGCCTGTTTTTTTGTTGCTTTTCAGCGTACTTTTTTTTAAATGCTTTATAATAAAATGACTGTCGTAGTTTTTTTTTAAATTATGCAGGATTACACTAAGGAGATAAGTGTTTTGGGGACATTTTTTAGGCTTTAACTGTAGGTTGCAATTGTTGCAGGCGGGAAAAAGCTACTCCCCGGTCACGTGATCGTGGTAATAGACTTTGTAATTTTTGTGCGTAAAGTAGCAACCGCAATTTATGCATGTCTTGGCAGCTCGGTGGCGTCTGCGATCGTCATTAGTCATGGGTAAAAGCGGAACCTGGACGGTCATGATTTCGTTGATAATTTTGCTTTGTGCCATAATATGCTCATAAAAGTGAGGCATTACATCAGGTCCGCTATATACGGTGGGAGGAGTTTGGTATTGGGGCAAGGCAGTTACGCGATAACAGCAAAACCCACTAACCAAATGTTCGTCAATGACGTGAGATTTTGCATTCGGATCGGGTTCTTGTTCTGGTGGTGGTGGCGGAGTTAAGAAACACTCAAAATCGCAGACAAGGTAAAATTTCTGAGGGTGCTCCTTGTCGTGGTCCTTGAACGTCAACTTGCACTCGCCCGGTTTAGTGGGGTCAGGGTAGTTAACCTGCTGCGGATGGTGCACAAGGCATTGAGGAATGTGCTCGTCAAGTACTTGTTTTTTCGAAAATACATTCAAGCAACTGTTGCAGACGAAGCTTTCCATTTTAGCCTTCGTTCGATCACCGAGTAGTCGACGGAAATTACGTATGTGGACGTAGTGGGATGTCTGCGAGTCACTTATTAGGAGCAGATTAACGTGGTGCCGGCGATAGTGTTCAGGGCTTAGGTACTCGACCCAGAACCCCTTATCATTGTCGTCCGGGGAAATGACGTTAACGCTGATGGTTGGATTTTGTTTTTCGAATTTGGGAATTTCTTTGTTTTGAACAGGAAAATCGATTTCGTCAAAATTGATGGTACCTGGTGTAGTTAGAAACACGATAGGAGTGGTCGTTCGCCGAATACAGACACGACAGAACGGCCCACATGAAGCATTTTTGGTCTCTGTTAACAACATTGATGATTGCATTTTTCTTGAAAATATGGGACGGAGGTGGCACGAACGTAGAACCGCTAAGGGGTCTGTATTGAGTGATTACCGACGTGAAATCACATACGTTGTCAAGGTTAAAATTACTGCCTCTTTTGTTGAATGTTATCACCTGCGCCTCTATGTCTGCTAGCAACAGTTCAAAATCGAACGCATGTCCACTGCTGACCAGTTGTGGTTCTGTAATGAAATGGCCCGGCACGTGCTGTACTCCATAGGCTACTTCTCTGCTGAAGTCAGCTGTAGTGCGCACCGTTACGCGAATAGATCTGTGGCAAAGCAACAAACATTAACAACAGCGAATCAATAATACAATAGCAGCAGCTGCTGCAGCAGCAGCAGCTGCTGCAGCAACAACAACAACAACAACAACAACAAGGCGGTACTAACATGAATAAAAGAAATAATGTAAATGATAATGATAATAATGGTAATGTTAATAATAATAGCAATAATAATAATAATAATAATACAAGCACGTAAATTTGATTTAGGTGGTATGTAAGAAAGTAACGTACCAAAATGCTGCTGCTGCCTGCTGATGACGTCTAAAATTTTATTCATATTTCGCTCCAGGAAGACAGGGTAGGATATATCCAACGAACTGGTCGGTAATGTGACTTCGTTCACGATTCGTTCCACTGCTGTCCTGGTAGACGATCGCTTGCGACCACGCTTGCGGGCACAAGTCTACAACAACAACAGGTAAAACGTACGTTTTAGCACAGCGATATAAACGCGCCAACATAATAATAATAATAATAATAATAATAAACAGCAACAGCAGCAGCAGCAGCAGCAGTAATGTTGCTAAGATAATAGGTTTACTACCACTAGAGAAAATGAATTGCAATATGCTGGGTATGTGCCTGGCAGATATTCTTTTCATCGAAACAGTTGGGCGGTAGATGACGCTTGCAAAAGACGCAGTATGGATTAGAAAAACAGTGCCCACACTCCATTGTTTAATGTGCTAATGCCGCAGTTGCTACACGAGAAATGCTTTCCGCCGTCTGCAAACGCACCATTGCACACTTTGCGTTAATAAAATGTTAGTTGTAGTACTTTTGCTATGCCAATACCGACATTATGCTACTACTGCTGCTATTGCTACTATGACGGATTGTGCGAATACTATACATTAACCATCCGTTTGGTTTACTTTGCACATTGCAATGATATGTTACAAAGTGTAAAAACTCATCTTCAGTCCCGCCTCCTGTTTGCTCTGTTCCAACAAGAAAGCGTTCGTACTGTTCTGTCGCTGCGATAAGCTGCTCAAGAATCATATTGTCATCACATTGATCAGCAGCAACTGCAAACACGTACATGCATAATAATGAAAAAGGTACCGTTATTAAAAATGCTGAATTATAACATAGCACTAGTTTATTTGCTAACTACATAATTTATATATAAGTATGTACTATTTAACTGTTGAAGACGAAGATTTGACTGATATGCAAAACTCACGTGTTGCAGAAATGATGTCGTTGTCGCTCAACGGTTAGTAGTCTGGGTTGTCAACGTTCATGTCACCGATGTCGTCGCTGTTGTTGTTGTTGTTGTTGCTGCTGCTGTTAAATAGGTCGTACAAAAACATTGTCGCGTTGTCGTCTTGGCACATAAAATTTTCGTATTGTTCAACAGCCAACACAAGGTCGTCGTCATCTCCATCATCATCATCACGGACCAGGAATGAGTATGCATTATCATCATAAATACTCACTCGCTCCGAGGCTGCTGCTGCTTCTACAACAAAAAGAAAAAAAATGGTTGTGATTATATTACGTAAATTTACATGGTTATGTCATTGCATGAAAGAGCATTAGAATATACAGTATTTTACCACACTTGAAAAAATTAAACACACGTACCTTCATAAAGCTCGGCTGCTGCGATAAGCTGGGAATCGCTTACATCCTCCTGCCATTTGTCCATTGTTTCATGCTCCATTGTCCGTGCTGCTGCTACTGCTGCTGCGGCTGTTGCAGCTACTGCTGTAACAATAAATTGTAACACTGCTGATAATAGTCATATGCTAACGCACACAAGCTGAAAGATAATAAGTATCATGTTTGGGTGGGAGTATGCTAGCAATAGCTCAGAAAGGTCACTTTTTACTACTACTACTCCCACCTCGAAATTACATTTTTTAAACAATGGAATAAAATTGTAACGCAAATAACCCCGTTTGTAGGCGACAAAGTTTGCATATTAGGGTTTACTTGAAAAAAAATTGCTAGTTAGTTAGTTGCTTAATTAATTAATTAATTGTGGGCAAATCGCAAACGCTGCGCAAAATAACCTTAGATTTTAGCTCAGCGAGGCCATTTACCTACGTAATGCATAACGCGCATGTTTGGAAAAAAGTATTATGATATACAACATTTACGACAATTGAAAAAATGTAATTTAATTTACATACCCTCGTAACATTGTACAGCCGTGATAAGCTGCGAGTCAGTTACATCATCATCATCATCATCATCATCATCCTGCCAATGGGGCATAGGCGCATCTTCCATCGTCCGCGTCGTGACCGCTGCTGCTACTGCTGCTGCTGCTGCTACTCAATAATAACGCAATAATAAAAACAGCATAAACCGAATACAGAATATTTAAATTTTTCCAATTTGCGCAGCGCTAGAGCAATTGGCAACATCGCCGTTGTCGCCGACGTTGTCGCCGTGTGATTGACGGGTAGACTGTAGCGTGACACGCCTCAGCAATTGGTTAGGAGCGGCGAGCAAGAATGAAGAAGGCGTGACGTTGTGAGACGATGTATAGGAAGCGAGAGAGGGAGAGAGAAAGATTGGTATTGCACGCTGCTACTGCAAGTGTATACAGTGCGAATTAAAGCAACGCAAAAAATATGAGCGACAACGTGAGCGTAATCGCTATCGATAGCGATAGTGCCTCAGAGGAAGGCGATGTAATGCATATTCCGCCGGCGAGATGGAGCTACTCATCGCCTATATCCAGCTCACCGACCTCCTGGTCGCCCAGGTCGTCACCAACTTACTCACCGCCGCCCAACAGCAACCGTAACTACTACAGAAAAGGTACACATACGTATTATAATTTACTCAGTGGCGACGCGAGGGTTTCTGCCGCCCGGGGAAAACGACTGCGTTGCCACCCTTCTAGTGAGATAGGCAATTTATATTCTTATGAGTAGGCCTACAACACTACAACGATAGCACTGACGTAGACTGTAAACAGTATGCTAATTTGAGAGTGTAACGAAACCGCCCAATACGTTATGCAGTGCGAACGAAACGCTAATTCGTGAGAAGCGACCGAATTCTGCATTTTCGCCCCTTCAAATGCCGCCTTAGGCACAATTACATTTTTATTGCTGGCCGATAAAAAATTGCCACCCTTGTAGTGAGATAGCCAATTTATGTTTTTATGGGTAGGCCTACAACACTACAACGATAGCATTGACGTGGACTGCGAACAGTAACGAAACCGCCGAATCCATTGTGCAGTACAAACGAAACGCTAATTCGCCAGAGGCGACCGAATTCTGCATTTTCGCCCCTCTAAATGCTGTCTTATGCACAATTACATTTTTATTGCTCGCTGATAAAAAGTAATATAAGCATGTTTTTGTTTGACAGCACTGTTGGGCGACTCCCTGATAAATCACGCGGTGGTGGTGGATAGCGGTGGCGACGACGGCGACGATAGCGTGGACTGGTCAATGCAAGCAGCACCGCCACAGAGGCCATATGTGAGACGGACGAGAACTTTTACACCTCTGAGTGCGGAGAGTGGCGATGATGATGACGGTGAGAAATTAATAGATTTTCTGTATAAATAGTATTTATAATTGTCATATGTTTATATATGCAATACTGATTATAGCATGCTAAATGTGCGAGTGAGTGATGAGTTTTTTAGCTGGACGGGACAAGGGGATAATGGGAGTGATGATAATGCAAATTTGGCGGGTACTGAAAGCGAAACGCGTGGCCATGAATTTACAAATAAATTGTATTATTTTTCTGACAACAGCTAGTAGTGCAGTGAAGCAAAATAAAATGTTTTACGCCACGGTTGCCTTAGTTGGTTTTTTCCCGCACATATGCGAGTACTTATATAGTAAAATGCAGTTCTGGTTTACGCTGCTTACTATTACAGTATTATTACTGCGTAACTTGCGTGTTAGCGCAGGGCTATGAACTACACACTGTGACAGATTAAAAACTTGATGAAAACTATACGACTGTTATGCGCTTTATGCATTATAATTATGCGCGAAAGCAGAATGCTTCGCGCGCTTTAGCCATCGCCTGCTACACGCGTGCAAGCTAGGATAACAAAATCTTTACTGTGGACTGCCCCCCCCCAAGTTTTTGCACAAATATGCGAATTTACGCGCTGGTTTTGTTTTATACGGGGTGGACTGCACCGCTGAACATCCCGTTTAGCACACCATTACCACCGTCGTCGTCGTCGCCAAGTCAAGAGGTGGATGCTGCTGCTGCTGCTGCTGACAGCAACAGACGTACAACATTCCTGCCACAAGCTATGTGGTCGATGCTGTTGGAAGTGAGTGGTACAACAACGGCGGCAGCAGCAGCAGCAGCACCGCCGCCACAAGGCACGGCCCGTGCTGCCCGCAGACTGGCCCTCATTACCATAAGGGGTCTGTTCGATGGAACAGGATAAATAAACTTGTGCTGATAAACACCTTTTTGTACATTTTACGCAACATTTTGGACAATCTCATAGTTGTAGCTGTATAGTATAGTATAAATATGAGTTTCAACAACAGCTGGTATAAGAGTTTGAATACCTGAATAGCTATATACGCACGCACGCACATACACACTGTAAGCGGAGACGATGTTGCGCGTTCGAATGTCGTGAAGAAATGCAAAATCTGCTGGCAGCGCAGTTTATTTTATAGACGCTTGAAAAACGATGACTTAGGTGTAATATGAATTACGACTATGCTTGAGCTAATAGGCTAAAACGAATTTCAAAAATTGAACTATGAATGACTCAAGTGTAGGCCTACTAAGATTGCAAAAAGCAGTTACGACGCAGCATTTTGACAAAAAAAAACCGTTGAAAACAAAAGCACCGGCACGGTAGCCTATAGGTAATGCTTTGAAAAATTTGCGCTACAATGAAGCAAGTATAGGCTTATTATAGACATGCTACAAAAGATGAATGATGTGCTTGTATGCGCCGGCGCAGACATCGCAGCATACAATAAGAGGTTAATAAGGTGAATACAGGCGTTTTAAAATGCTTGTCGGCGCTACGCGCCAACATGCATTTGTGAACTATAAGTAAGGTTGGCCGGTTTGTGAACTCTGACTTAGGCTAATGTGAACTGACAGGTAAATATTAGTGCATCGATGCTTGGTCGGCGCTACGCGCCGGCACCAGCGTGTAGCGCCGGCAATTTTTGTGAACTTTGAGTGAGATTGGTCGGTTTGTGAACTATGACATATGTTGATGGGCTGTGAACCACCACTTAGGTTGGATAAGTTGTAAAGTGCCACTTATGTTGGACGTGTTGTAAATTGGCACTCACTTTGACAGGATTGCGAATAAGCAGTGCGTCAATTTTGTCTGTCAATTGGCAGTGTGATAAATTGGGTTTGTCAACCGACAGCGTGGTAAATTTGGTTTGTCAACGCACATCTTGTCCGTCAACCCGTAGCCTGATAATTTTGTTTGTCAACCGGTATCATGATATTTTGGTTTGTCAACCGGCAGCGTGATAATTTGGTTTGTGAACCCGTAGTCTGATAATTTGGCCGCGAAACCGTAGCCTGATAATTCGGCCGCGAAACCGTGTTTATTTTCTACTCATGTAAAAACGTTTCCCTTCCCCTTTAAACTCAATTTTTACTCCTACATCAGAATTTTCTAAGACTAAAAGAGTGGAATCATGCGCAAACTTAACTATTACGTTACAGTGTTTAAGTCTAGTGTTAGAACTACAAAGTAGATCCTTGTCAGGCCGCGTTGGTTGTTAGTCAGTTTCGGCCAACTGACTGCCGGTATGTGTATGACACTTGCGAGAAATCGAGTCGTCGATTTATTTTCGCGTCAGAATAAGCTCGCTATCTGTATTTTTTGCTGCTTATTTGTGACCGTGCTGTATATATTTGTCGATTTAGTTGTCGGTCATTGTTTATAGCAATTCTGTCTTAACGTGACAGAAGTTCGTCTATTAGTGTGTTTGCATGTCACTGTCGTCCTATTGTTATCAGGTTCAGCTAGACTGTTTTTTTTTTACTCTGAGTTAGTATGTAAGCAACAGTTATATTAATGGGCATTATCCAACTTTAGCCCCAACTGTGGCTGGACTTTTTTTGGGGTCATTTGTTACAAGTGTAGGAGCTGAACTGTCGCCGCTGCCGGCGACGGCGATGGCTAAGCTATCCGCGGTTGAAGCTGTTAATGGTAGACTTTGAGTAGAAATGGCAGCCGACCGCTGTCTTAAGTTGTATCCGCTAATATCCACGCTGTGGGCCTGATCTGACAAAAAGAAGATCTAACAGAGGACTTATCCGACAATCGCCGGGCTTCTGCGAGTCCCTGGCTCGCCTTCGGTAGAAGGTAGAATCCTCTAGCAAAGAGAAATTGCTGGAAACCCGGAATCGATAACCCCGAAATTGGAGGAATCCAACTGAAAAATAAATCGCGCCTATGGGAACTTTGACAATCGACAAAATTTAACAATAGAGCCAAAGAGGTAAGATTCCTATGCACGGACAACCAAAATAAAACCGGAAATAGAAAACCGCGCACACCTTGCCGCGACGGGTGTCGTAGTAATGTTGTTCGGAAAAGCAACAAACCTGATCCAGCAACAAGAAAACAAGAAACGCGACGGTCCAGACAACAGTGTCTCTTCACCAGTAAGTAAGTAACACGACTATCCGGCTGAAGACAAGCCTCTGCTATCAACTACGAACAAGCACGGCAAGACAAGCCGGCTGACTATCGCTAACATACGTCTGCTCTCTACGGCTGCCAGACGTCAACTGACTGAGAGTAGTTTGTGCGTCTACTAAGGTACTTTGTCGGCTCTGTGC
>Ga0209367_1013374_pt1 | contig 10567 bp, 8 predicted proteins | sample WorMetLIZISLAND2_FD_187412 | JGI IMG/M metagenome (GOLD analysis project Ga0209367, IMG submission 187412) | Marine gutless worms symbiont microbial communities from Max Planck institute for Marine Microbiology, Germany - Olavius geniculatus... ...
TTCGGCGCCAATCGACAGCCAGTATACGATTTCCTATTAGTGATTAATAGTAACCTAGGCCTTATCTCGCACCGTTACTGAGATACAACGAGTTATTGGCCAAAAATCACAAATTTTGACCACCCCCCTCTCATTTAGCGACCTCGTTCGGGGTGACCCCTTTCGAATTTACGAAAAAACTTTACGGTTCCTGAAACTAGAGTCTTCCAGGGAGCCGATGGTGAAAATTTGGAGATCCTAGCTTGGACCGTTTTTGCCTGATCCACCCGTGTGACAGACAGACAGACAGACGGACGGACAGAATTGCGACGGCTAAGACGCGCTGAAAGCATAGCTGCTTTCGTGTGTAAAAACTGTCTTAAACTTGTCAAGGTCTAAGACTTCGTGCATGATTGTATCGCTCTTGGTTTTGAGAGCCTGAGTCACTAGTCCAAGTATGGTTAATACTCACAAGTCACAACCTGGCTCCTTGCATTTAAAAAAAAGTAAAGTAAGCTATGGTCCACGGAGGAGATAAAACAGCAATCTAAAGGAAATGTGTTCTTGAATCTGCAACTTTGTTCTTAGTCTGATTCTGGTCTTTCACTGATGGCATGGTAAAATGAAAACTTTTATATTTGAAAATATAACTTTCCGGTTTTAGTTAATCATTGAAAATGCAAGGAATTACTTATTATTCTGATTGAGTACTGTGTAGTCTCGCTGTCAACGATTAGCATCGTTGTCCATATCAGTCACGATCTCAATCAGCTTGATCAGACTAAGACACAACGTTGGTTTTATAAAGTATGCATATCACACCAGTGTTAGTCTCAAGTTCTATGGTCTTGGTCCTAGAATTTTAGTACTATTCACATAATTGTAAGGAAATGACAAAACATGCGACAATCATACGCCTGTAGTCTTGTAGAGTAAACAGCAGATTAGAGGTGCTTACATTCGACAACCAGCTGTGTCTTGTGCGTTGCCTTCGGCTGTCCACTCTCGGTGTTGACCGCTACGCACTCGTACGTGCCTTGGTCGGAGAAGTCGACGTTGGTGAAAACCAGTTCTTGACCGTAGCTATCGCTGTGCACGCGACCGGCGCCCTCAACCAGCTGAGCGTCCAGTCGCCGCCAAGTCACTCGCGGCGTCGGGCTAACACGCAACAGTGCTGCCACTGTCAATACTACAGGGTGGGCCAATAAAAAACGTGCCACTTTACTTTTGTCCATATCTTCGCCAATTATTGACCGATTTTCACGATTCTTTTACTGACACACTCGGCAGACAATTTGCGATAATGGGATTATTATAAATTCCACCATATCGTAAATGCGTCTCTACACTACCTTGTGAATTATCAATGAAATATACATACATAACGATAACAACAAACAAACATTTTGGTAAAATTGAATAAAAAACACTTCAGACCAACATCACAATAAATGTTCTCTATGACACTAGAGTGTGTGGGTATAACGCAGTCTAGTGTCATACGAATCATTCATTGCAATGTTGGTCTGAAGCGTTTTTTTTCATTTACCTAAATTTTTATTATTATCGTTAGTTTTTGCTTACATTTATATTTCACAAGGTAGTGTAGAAACGCATTTACTGTGTAGTGGGATATATAATAATCACATTATTGCAATCTGTCTGCAGAGTGTGCCAGTGAAAAAAGTTTGAAAATCGGTCAATAATCGGCAAAGATATGGACAAAAGCAAAGTGGCACGTTTTTTATGGCCCATGGTGTACTAGTAGCAAAGGCGCGTACAGAGTGACGTAACTAAACTGAACTGAACTGACATGATTTTGTTTTCGACAAACTGACCAACGGGCAAGCAGTGATGCATTACAGTAAGCACTGTCTAACGGCGTCGGTGACCTGCACGACTAGGCTCACCTACGCGTCAACCAGTGGGCTCGTCCTGCTTGTCCATTGGTCGGTTCGTCAAAAAGTAAACCGTGTCAGTTCAGTTCAGTGACGTCGCTCTTATGCGCCTTATTAATATTAATAGATAAACGAATTTCGTTGTACATCATATAATATTTATTTTGATTTTTGAAACAGACTACAAAACCACGTTATACTTAGATACAAAATGTCAGACACGCAGTCCACGAATGAAAGAGTATCTATTTCGTCTTTAGCTGCCATCATCACGTCGGAACATGGGCAGCGATGCAAAACCAAGCGTAAAAGTGCGTACAGAGCGTCAAAAATGAACTGAACAAATGAAATGAAAGCCGCGCTCTGGCTTTCATTTAATTTGATTTTCATTTCATTTCTGTCGCTTTCTAAGCATCTCTATAGACCACAGTCTGTAAATTCAGACTAAGTATGAGTATTATGCAGTGCCCTACATAAGCGTAATGATAAAATTGTCTAAGCTAGTCCTCGGCCTCAGACCGTATGATCATACAACTGCCAGGGCACAACGTCAACTGCATTGGCTGCCAGTCTACTACCGTGTTCAGTACAAACTGTGTATCCTGATGTACAGTATTGCCAACCAAGAAGCACCAGTTTACCTACGAGAATTGGTGAAGCAAACCTCTGAAATGGCCAGCAGGTCTAATTTGCGTTCTTCTGTGAACAATGCGTACGTTAAATTTCACACCAGGACAAAATTTGGACAGCGAGTTTTCTCTACTGCTGGTCCACTAGCCTGGAACGCTCTGCCCAGTGGCGGTTTTAGGCCCGGGCGCGGGGGGGAGGGGGCACAGGCCCCCAGTTTTGCTCCACCCCCCAGTTTCGTGACCACCCATGATTTGTTTTGCAAAGATAACACAAATTTTTGATTTTTTTGACCTTTTATAACTTTAGAAAAGCGGCCAAATTTGCGACTTCCATTGAACGTCCAAAAACCAAAAGTGCTTCAGCTTCAGGGGGGGGGCTGTGCCCCCCCTGACACCCTGACCAGGGGCCCTGCCCCTGGAACCCGCTGGGGGCTCTGCCCCCAGGCCCCCGTTATAGGCTCGCGCTACCGCACTCGCCATCGGACGGGGGCCCGTGCCCTCCAGATATTGCGGCTAGAACCGCCGCTGGCTCTGCTACTGATTTAAGAACTATTACCTGCAAAGACACTTTTGAGCGGTATCTCAAAACTCATTATTTTAACTTACCGTTTTTAGAGTAGTTTGTTTTTATCGTCTTATATGTTTTATTGCAACTTACGTATTTTATTGCGTGCATGTTATATTGTTTGCACTAGTGCACTACTGCACATTTTGTAATTGGAGCGCTACAAGTGCCCTTTTATTATTATTATTATTATTATTAACGGACTGCAAATATATCAGCTCGTTCAATGTGCACCTAATGCAAATAAAAGCCTTTTAGCGGTGTTTAGCCACTAAAGCGTCTCTCGTGTATTACAATTAGCTATCTGCACTGTACGCAATACAGCTATGATAATAAATATCCAGTATGGACACAAGTTAAAGCCTGAAAAATAGCAAAACATACTCTTATTTGAAATACTCGTACGCTGGCATACATAAATAAATAGCATTACGAATATTTGCATCAAACAGCTGCACATGCCAGCTATAAAAAAATAAATGCTATACAGTTATTGTTGCAAAAATACAGGCAGTGTCGTAAAACACACACATACTTGTACGTTTGCAAACGTCATACAACGCAGAAAACATAACACAATTTCAACTTACTATCCAGCAAATATGCACTTTAGTTTCTTCCTCTGGCCTTTTATTGCAATTTCTTTATGAGACGACGTCCACATGATTCTAGGCGCCTTATATGGCGGCGCACCTAGCAATATTTATCATATGACAATTAAAGAACAACTGCAAAATACAAAAACAGATCACAAAATATACGTAACAGATAACAAAACTATGAGATATCAGCAATGCTAGTACCACAGTCTGACCTATTACTTTGAAGAAAACCTGTCCACAAGACACATCTAATCTTTCGTAAAAGTTCACCTACAAAAACTTAAAGTTACTTGCCATTTCTGCTTACAGTATGGGAAGCAAAATAACAAAAAGATATACCCTCACTACTACAAAAGTACACTATCACTGTAAGATACTGACAAATACAGAGACTAAATTTCTAAAATTGCTGACATTTTCAGTCTTATATCATGCCTCACATAACTCACTGCATATATTCTGTTTAGTCAGCAGCTATTTACTTGTATAACTGGCCTACTCTATTGTATCAGTAATTTATAATCGCAAGGTTTCAGCTTACATGTGAAATTTCAGTTCTCAGGACAAACATCACCAGCTACTGCAAACCGCAAAGCTAACATACCTCATGTTTCACTTAAGAACAGTTTTCACTAGAACCGAAGACATCCAACCGACAATTAAGAAAAGTTAGTTGGCTAGAACCATTATGTTAGTATTTGTGAGGTTAATCGGCTACAGACAAGCAGTAAAGATAATGTGATAAACGATATCGTGCAGTGAAAGACAAAAGTGAAACAATTCAAAGCAGCAGCCGTTCTGCGTATAAGCAGCGCGCAGGGGGCATCGCCAAAGGTTATATGGTACACTCCAAGTATAAGGATGGAATTTAAGAGCTTATGGTCAAAAACTATTTTTTTTAAATATTAAATACTGAGTACGGCATGCATTACAGACGAAACTAGTGCGTCATAACAACTCCTTCGCCCACACACGCTGAAAAATCATGTGATGTTGTATTCTACTGTGACCTTGAACCGTGACCGTTTGACTCGAAAATTTGACGGAATTGTCCTTGTCCTAAATTGCATTAACGCTCAACGTTGGGTGATGCCGATGTCAAGCTGTCAACAATCGTGGCACATGCACAGCCCAAAACATAACTTTACTCCGGTCATACTGTGTTAGCGGAAACATAAAGCCATAATCAGGTCTAATTGCTGGCCATTTCCATCCGTGCCGTCACAGACCTCTTGCCGAATGCGTGGGGATCTGCATGAAATGACGGCTGCAGTATACTTGCCCCATAACTCGCTGGGGGAGCTTATAGCGCTCCTCCAGACTCCCTAGCTGGATTTCAGCAGTTCTACTTCTGAGAGAAGAGAAGGGAAAAGGGGAGGGAAAGAAAAGAAGACGAAAAAAGAGACGGAGTGAAGAAAAAAGTGGGAAGCAGAAGAGAGGAGCGGAAGAGAAAGCTACCATACCGGGACTTATTTTTTCCACTTCGAGCCCTGGTTGGAAGAGGCATAAAGACATAATCAAGTCTAATCGCTGGCCGTCTCCATCCTGGCCGTATACGCGGGGGATCTGTATGAAATGGTGCGGCGGCGGCGGCGGCGGCGGAGGCGGCAGCTGCAGTATCCTTCCTACCTGGCAGCGGCACGGGTTCGATTTTCTGGTCGTCTCCCTGCATTAGACTGCGCAGTTCGGTGTTCTGCACGATGCAGACGTAGTGCAGACCGGCGCGGTCGTCGGCCGTCTCGATGTTGGAGAAATGCAAGTTGCCTACATCGCCAACCAATCACCATGCACTAGCCAATACAACGCAGTGACAGTGTTCACGTGCAATACGTAACATATACAAGGAGACGGCCGCCACTGCCACTGCTGGCTACATGGTTTACAAGTACGGCATACCGCTGCAGGATATCACAGAAACAAGAAAATCCAGCTGTCGCTAGGGAAGACGCGCTACAGCCCAAACAATTCCTGTTGCAGTATTGGCCTCCAAGGTCATCCAAGGTCGACGATTTCCATGTCATTTTAAAGTCAGTATGCCACTTTCTATTAGTGATTATCCGAGATATGGCCAGTTTTCCGTTGAAAACAGCACATTTTCCCTACCAATCCTCCATTCAACCACGAATTTAAAAATGTTCCCCTTGCACTAGATAGCTGAAATTTTGCATGCCTAGGTTTATGACACATGGCTAATGACTCGGTAAAAAGTTTTCCCCTATGACCTACCGTTTAGCCAGAATATAATACATCCGTTACAGACGACGGAGAGACGGACGGACAGACGACAATCGTGCCATAGACGCCCTACAGCATAATTGTAGCGTGTCAAACATAAAAATTTGGCCCTCAAGAAAAAAAAACGGTGCGAAAATTGGCCCGACACCCACAATGTTAGTAAGTGCGGTATGAAAGCGTTAACAAGTGCTCATTTGAAGCACGTGTACAGTGATCAGCGACAGAATGTTTTAGCTGCAACGGATGCCAGAACTTGAGAAGTGTTAGTTGAGGACATCGAAATCGACCAATCAATCAATCAATCAATCAATTCAATCACCACATAACCATGCTTTGTAAGTACACAAATCTGTTCGTAGGAGGTCAATCAGTGCATGAGCCATGCAAATTTCCAGCAGCAGCAGCAGCCGGGTCATTAGTGAAGAAGTGCTAGTGACGCGCGAAGGTTCCAGGCATCAGTAATCCTTGAAGCCGCGGTGTGCGCCCGCCGAGTTATACCACTGACTTGTGGGGCGCCGTAGCAATGCGACGCGCTGGTCGTCGCCCTGGATTGTCCCCCGCAGACTCGGATTGAACACGACGCATACATAGCTAGAGGCGTTGTTCGCATCCCACGGCTCTATGTTGGCGAAGTGTAGGTTCCCTATATATCGTATTAGCTCAGTATTATTACCGTAGAGTACTACAGCATACAGTAGGCTATCTGTAGGCTAACTGGTACGGAAGTAACAGTACGATCTCAAACAACCGCGCGATATGCTCCATAACCATACACATGTTACCGATCGCTAACCTGAAGCAAGACTATTTTACTTATAAACCCAGATACGAAATCTTGATCCCGGATCGCCACCACAATTTATTCACTGACTACTGGGAATGCCCCGCCTTTCCGAAAAAGTAATCAGTATTCGTTAGGCCTACCGGTAATAACTTTTTGAATCCTATCGTGGACCGACGACCGAAAAAAAATATAGGCCTACGGATAAAATCATAATCCGCCCCCAGCTCTTTCGGCGAAACTAAATATCGTACAATACAATACAATACAATATCTGTTTAATGCAAACGTAGTCAGACCGCTACGAAGGTTACATAGACTTATGCCTAAGTTAGTCCTATAGAAAACAAATATATGTGACGACTTTTACAATACATATCAATGCAATATAATTTGCGTTATACGTAGGCCTACTACCGTCGTAGTCAAGCGAGACCCGGTCGTTATTCTCGATGGGCTTCAGTTTGTCTCCGGACCGGAACTCGCCCCAGTAGACGACGCCCGGCGGGTAGCCGTACGGCGGCTGACAGTGCAGCGTCAGAGAGTCACCGACGACCGGCCGATGAACCTTCGGCTCGCGCACCGATGGAAACGGCTCTTGCACTATCATCAGCATCAGCAGCAGCAGCAGCATAACACAATGAATGACCAACGTCTAAAAGTTTGAGAGGTTTAAAGGGTACAGCTTTTCACGGGAAACTAATATCAAAGCTACGTAGCATCACCTGCCATATGGGATCACACACTGTTACCTGCCGCCCGACACAGGTGAACGCGCCCTGCCTCAAACACAGACTGCTAGACAGACCGGTACTCAATTTACTCGTACACGGAGGGATGAAAGGTTGAGTTAAGCTTGGTGTTGGTTATATACCGAGATCGTTTACAGTCAGTCCCACCAAAAGTTGCACCAACGACCTCGTGATCGCAAGTTCAGCGTTCTACTGTTACACTGCCAAAAACAAAAACAGGCAGCGCTCATTTATGGACGCTGAGCCCATGATCACTAATAATCAAACGACGATAAAAATATGATAGCATTAAGCAGTTTATTACGATGTACATCATTACGACAGAGCATGGCTGTGGTTCTATGTCAAAAGACTGAATAAGCGAACAAGAAACGACTTCTAAAGGCGCGTATATACTCACAGAGCGCCATGAATAAACTGAACCGAACTCACCAGAGAGCGAAGAGTAATGCATCAATGTTCGCAAGACTACAGAGCAACATCATATAACCAAACAGGACATGGCAAGACACGCTGAAACATGAAAGAAGATCTGGAGGTGATGGGCATAGACTTCAGCGACAAGACGACTGCTGGCTGCCAGCGATCGTGCCAACTGAAAACGAATCGTCGACCAATGTTCCGCATGGAATTGGAAAAACAAAGCCTATAAGTCTAACTAAGTGTATAGGTTCGCTCATTGGTCTGGTCAGTTCAGTTCAGTTCAGTTCAGTTACGTCGCCCTGTACGCGCCTTAAAAGGCGAACGGACATTACATACCGGCTTTCTTGAGCATGGTGCGGATGCTGATGGCAGTTCCGAACTCGTTGCTGGCGAAGCACTGGTAGACGCCCTCGTGCAGCTCGACCGTCGGGTCCTCGATGTGAATTGTGCCGACTCCAGGCAGCTGCCGGATGTCGATGCCAGTTATGGCTAGAGGCTCGCCATCCTTTCGCCACTCGTAACTGAATCAGCCAACCAGTATATAACGCATATCAGCCGATCTATTCCGCTTCGGATACTGCAATCGGAATAGGCCTATACTTCGTTTACTTCGTTTCCACCACAAAGGGTGTACCTCTCCCAAACATCACACGGGATTACTGCACCGACTATGCATGAAACTCTAAAAAATACATTAATTAAGATGTCAAGGTCGCTACAGCTTCATTAAACGACTCGATAACGTGGATATGAGTGCAATTTTAAAGATTACGTTTAACCGTTCACATTTTACTGATCTTGACATAAAAATAACCTTTATCCTAGATTTGGTAACTTCCTTTGACCTTAACTTTAACCTACAAACATCCCCAGCAGTTACTATGGGGTATATACAGGGTGGGCCCAAAAAATGGCACAATTTTTTGTATGTCATATAACTTCACCAAATCTTAACCGATTTTCAAAATTCTTTCACTGTCAGAATCAGGAGACAATTTGCAATAAAGTTATTACTATAGATCCCACCACACCTAAAGTGTGTCGCTACACTACCTTGTAAAATATCAGTGTTTTAAAAAGCAACAATTGATAAGAAGACGATATCTGTAACAACACATTGTAAAAAATTAACAGGAAACAGCCTGTTTATTGTCTCAGTTATTGTCCAAAGTAATTGCCTCGCAGTTTTCACATCAAATGTTCAATGTGTCTGCCTTGCCAAGCCCCAACCTTTATGAGTACGCAGATTCCAAATCAGACCCAGATCGTCAGACGTTAAGTGTCCCATAATCACAAAATTCTTTGTAAACAAAACCGATAAACAAAACTTTCAAAAAACACTGACCAAATGCCAGTGACGTCAGTTATGATGTCACTAGGCACAGGCAAAAGAAAACATAGGCCTACAAGTAAGCAAAATGTTTTTGAAAGCACGTCAATGTTTTTGAACGCCGCGCAGTAAACGTGATGATTCTGTAACACACAAGGTAGTGTAGCGACACACGTGAGGTGTGGTGGGGTTTTTAGCGATAGTATTATTACAAATTTTCTTCTGATTTCGACAGTGAAAAAATTTTAAAAATCGGTTAATATTTGATGAAGTTGTTGACGTATATAAAAACTGTGTCATTTTTGGCCCACTCTGTATATAAGAATAAAATGCGGCCTTTTCACGTCATAGGCCTACACTTATGACCTCGAACCCTTACATCAAGCTACATAACTGCAGACGATACTGGATTTTAAAAAAAAACAGTATAAATTTTCGTCAATATGGTATCAACGACACTGAACGAGAAGCTACAGTGACAGTTAAAATCAAAATTGCACAGGCCTAACAGCAGAAAGTAAACTAAAAGAAATTTAAAAATACAGCAAGCAAGAAACAACACACATCAAAGCACATTAATGTGTTCACGGCAGTACACATTAATGCACAACAATAAAGCAACACAATTAGTTAAAAAAAAACAAAAAAAACACTATTCATACAAGTTGCAAATAAATAGCAAAAAATAAAAAGGTGCCAGTTATATACACTCAATTAATGCACAGCTTGCAAGTACGGCGTCCAGTTGCAGAGTAACGTAACAATGGGTAACAAGTAATTTGAGCAAAGCTCACGAGACGCGCGAAAGCCTATAGCAGTTCCTGTTCGCAGGTAATCTTAGTCTATTTCCATCCATTTCGTCGTAATTCACTATTTTGTAGCCAAAAATCGCCAAACAATCACGTTAAATCAATATTTTTGGGGTTCAAGGTCATTCAAGGTTATCGATGTTAACATTCGTAAGAAGCTCCTCATCAGTGCTTGTTATGATAAGCAGCATGGCTGTGCCTATCTGCAACCATTTACACGCTAGACAAGCCAACAGAGTATAAATGACCACTTTTTACAGGGGTACCTCTCGTTGACACCCACGTGCGCAAGCCTGCTTGAATCTAGAGGATCCGGACTTGAACTGCTAAAATCTAAATTCCATGCTAAAAATTTCATACGCAGGTTGTCTTGGTCTATCTCCAGCCATTTTCCACGAAATTCACTCTTGAAATGCGTGTCGCAGCGCAAAATTGTGCAAAAAATTCACTAAAACCCCTTTTTGGGGGTTCAAGGTCATCGATGTTGATAAATCTCAAAAGCCTGTCACCAGTGCTTGTTATGATAAGCAGCATGTCTGTGCCTATCTGCAACCGTGTTCACGC
>Ga0209367_1013375_pt1 | contig 10567 bp, 10 predicted proteins | sample WorMetLIZISLAND2_FD_187412 | JGI IMG/M metagenome (GOLD analysis project Ga0209367, IMG submission 187412) | Marine gutless worms symbiont microbial communities from Max Planck institute for Marine Microbiology, Germany - Olavius geniculatus... ...
GTCCGGACCTATTTAGCTTCCAACAGGACGAGCCACAAGATTCGTGCAAATTCAGTTTTTTGGGGTGGATAAAAGGGGAGAGGTAGCGGCGGAAAATCGACAACTACTCGACCTGGACCCCCTAGCTCTGAAAACCTGGCGCCGCCCCTGCGCTGGACAATAGTATAGACCCTGCTAACATGGTGGGTAGGCCTAAGGGAAAATTTGCCCCTCCTGTAAAATGCAAAGTGGGCGTGTACATACATATAAGTATGCTATGCTTTTACAGAGCGATAATTCCACTAAAACAAAATTATAACAAGAGAAAAATATACAAATGGTACAACATTTCAAGCTTGGTACACTCTATTTGGACCGCTTCCATTTTTCAGTCAGAACTCAAAAATCCTAACAGCAAAAGTGGCAAAAGTATGATGAAGAAAAGTGAACAGTCTTCTCCCTTTGACAATTTTTTGGCTGCCCATACCAAAAGTAGATTACTACAGACACATAGAAAAGATCTTTTTTCTCATTTTCACTACGGAATGCCCAGTCAAACGATAAAAGTAGCAGTGAATTGTGTGTTGATGCATGTTATACACTGTGTCCGGAAAAAAGTAACCCTAGACATCGTACAATAAAAATGTTAAATCTGAACAAATTTGAATCAAAGTTTGTACATTTAGTCCCAAATAAATTGCCAAAAAACTTCAAATTTCGTTGAAAAATATTATTTTCTAGCAGAGTTATTAATTGTTAAATATCGATAATAAAATATCTCCGTTACTAATATTGCGTTACACGAGTTAGTGCACACTTGTGTAACTTCAACAAAACATCTGATTGTGGCAAAATTTTTTAATTAACAATGCACCATTTATTGGCAATCAGGATTCGAAATTTTAGTTAAATCTGTTGAAGTAAACGATAGCTTCAGCGGTTTTTGTGACAAAAATCTGAAGTTGAAGTGTTTTGGGGTAACCTCACACAAGGTGCCGTAACTATTGTTTGCGTTGGTAGATTTATATGAAATTTAGCAGTTTGATTGACAATAGATGGCTCATTGTTGATGCAAAATTTTGCCAAAATCAGATGTTGTTTGTTAAAGTTAGCAGAGAGGTTTACACATGTAACGACATATTGGTAACGGAGATAATTTGTTATCGATATTCAACAATAATAATAACTCCGCTAAAAATAATATTTTAACGAAATTTGGCGATCGTTTTAGCAATTTATTTTGAAATAAATGTATAAAATTTTATCTAGATTCGTTCAGATTTGACATTTTTATTGTACAATGTCTAGGGGTTACTTTTTTCCGGACAGTGTATGAGGGACTTTTGATGCTGCCTTGTTGGCGTAATAGACGATGATAATTACTCCACAGGTGCACCCAAGCGTAACCAAACGAACGACAGTGTATGTACCAAATACCGCACTGCTGGAGCGGATATGCGAATACACCTTATACCACTCCAGACAGTGCGGTACCGTAGTTATCACCCAGACAACATAGACTATACCGTCTGTCGTCTGTTGCTTTATGACGCACGACTGCAGCCGAAAATTGTAAAAACAGAACCAGTGCGAGCTGAGTGTGATTCATGGGGTGTTTACACGATCCAGCAAACGTCCAGCAAACTTCCAGCAACCGTAATGCTGGACGTTTGCTGTCATATTTTATAATAAAGCTGAACGTTTGGTAGATCGTGTAAACACCCTATTAAGCTACAGGAGCGATCGTCGGCAGCGGAGCGTAAATATGTTAGACCACTGTCTGCAGTAGAGTGTACATGATAAGTTTGTTTAGCACTCGCCTATCCTACTCTAGACTATAGTTTAATGAACAAATACCTCGTCGGTGTCGTTGACTGAACTCTTATCCAGTTTCAACGCCGCTTTCAGTGCGTCGACGTTACCGGTCTCCGCCAGTGCTGCCAACGACTGCTGCTGGTCAGCGTTCACCAGCTGCAGACCACCACGCGACTGCGGTAGGTAGACCACCGGCGACGACGGAGACCCAGCTGGGCTGGACGCACTGTTGCCAGTAACAGACGACAGCAGTGCCCGGGCGGACAACTCGAGCGGCGCCGCCGCCGCCGTGGATGCCAGACTTGACGGCGTGGAGGGAGTGGACGGCCATGAACGCGGTGACGTCGACATGACGTCATGATGTACGTCATCGTCCGCGTCATCAACTACGTCATAGTCGTCGTCGTCGTCAGTGGACGTCGGCTCGTGGTACGGTACAGCAGCGCCTCGCACCTCGCGCTGTGCTCGCTTCACGTCTTTCTGGTCTTTCAGCGTCACTGACAGTCGCCTCAGCATTCTACAACTCTACTGCGCGATGACCACGACGTTAGCCGCTGCACCACGGCTAGCAATTACCCCAGCTACAAAGTCTGCTAGAGCAAGCGATCGAACTTCGTACTGCAGCGAGTTTATAGGCACCGTGCAGAAAGCGCATATTTCGCATAGTTGACAGGGTGACACCGAGTAAAAACGACGTCGAGCGATGAGAACGTGTATCACGGCGGCGGCGGCGGCGGCCGCGGCGGTCCAGTCGTCAAGAGTGTTGCAATATGTTCAATGAGCTTAGAGCGAGCGTGGTAAATGTGTGGCCACTGCCCAGCTGCAGATTGAGTCGATGCGCTTCAGTGCTTAGACCAGCTACAACAGACTGTACAGGGCCTACTGCAGTCAGTCACATGGGCCTCGTTCGAAGTTAGCTGCTATAAAGGCGTGATTGAATATATCATTGCACTGCCAGTAGGACCTACAGTATTTCGGTCTGCGCGTAAATTGCGGTATGTGGGCGTATTTCTGTCACAGCTGTGTGTAGGGCCGTCTTGTCACTGTCTCTTATTTATATAGCCTACGCTAGATGTAAGGTGACTGAATGGATAAGAAGACGCCTCACGCTGTCACTCTCGTCATGTTATTTTTCTGCCAGAATTCAGACAAATATATGATATACGCTCACGCAATGCCGACTCGCGATAACTGCAGCAAAAACTACGTATAGTTAAGCCCGAATTCCATTATGAAAATTCCATTACGAATTCCATTCACGAAAGCCGGCGACGTGATTTGTCGCAGACTTTGTCGCAAAGTCGGCGTAATGGAATTTGGGCTTTACTAGCTAGCCATACTTGATGTTTATTCAGATTTGCCTGCACTGCCAACGACACTGGCGGCCGTTTCCAGATTGCGACTTATTCTTGTGTTTTTGTCATATATTAACTTTTATCAACTAACCATTGCACTGTATCTGTTATTTCATGACTTTTGCGCCTATTTTTCACTGCAGTGTCTGGCGTGTCAATATAGCTGTCCATAACCTCACTCCACTCAGGCGTGACGACCGAAACGTGGTTCAGGTCTGTGTACAGCACCCATTCTTGGGCAGAACTCGCCGTCGATCACAAGTCATGATATTAGCACGTCTCAACACGGTCTATCATGTATTATGCTTTGTTTCATTTGTGGTGAAATTTATTCGTATATGTTACAGTGGCCACTTGATTAGAAACATTTTTGCGTTTCTGTGATATTATTATAGAAGTCAGATATTCGTGTAATAAGCAAACGCTCTATTAGTGTATCTTATAAAATAGCACAAACAATCAATAGTCAGAAACAGCACATCTGTCGCTATCAACAATAACACTTGTATCCACAAAGTGAATTTAGGAAAGCTACTGGGCCTATCAGGACAGACGTTTGACTTGCAAAGTAAATTTTACTATCCCTCCCTAAAACTCAAATTGGAGGCAAATTGGAGGCCAAACCTAGAATTGAAATATCAGGCCTCCTCGAGCGCTTCTGGTGCTGTTTTAACCATTGTTTACACAAAGCACTTAATTTTGAGTGAGTTGTGGACAAGTTGAGAGATGTACAAATAAATCAGACTCATTAGCAAAAGAAATTTAATCTAATATCACTGAACACTGCAACAGCAAACATCACAACAGACACAGTGTGAAATACGAAATTGTAGCCATAACGTGTGTACAAATAACACATAGGTTTTGTCGTATGAACACTTTAAATCAGCGGGTAAAAAGCAAAATATGTTTTAAGAATACATCAAAATAGTTACTACATAAAATATTTTAGTGTACGCCTAATCGGAACAAAATGCAACTTGAAATCGGCAGAGAAAGCACACGACTGGTACAGCACTGGACCGAACGTTTGTGTAGACCAAAGTTTTATACAAGTTTCGTCACAAATCTGTGAACGATGACGTGACTTTACGATCAAGGATATAGGTACTTGCTATAGCTACTATAGCGCTTGTTACGTGACTCGAGACTTGTCACCAGAAGCGCCCTACAGTCCAAAAGTGGCAGCTGATTGGCATGAGCTAATGATACTGCAGCGCACTATGCGGCCATCCGTTGCCCGCACCAGTGAATAGATACTGCTGTACCCGTGTTGCAACCAGCAAACACACCACTGCTCCAATCAGCCACACTAGATCTTCACCGAGTAGCCCGTAACTGCTAATCATTTTACTTCCAGTTGAGAATAGGAGGCTGAGTTGACCTGCGCACACAGTAAGTAAAGAACTTGCTCAACGTTGTCTGTAATGGCCCGCACGCAGTGAGATTAGAACCGCAACCCAAAGTTGTGAGTCCGATACGCCTACTTAAACCTATGAACCACGTCCACGTATGATACGGTTGCATACGTTGGCCCAACAAAATTTGCGACAATCACAAACTCCGAAAGTACTACAAGGCAAAGGCAAGGCGAAACAAAATGCAAAAGAAAACTCAAGCACCGTATCGGAATCGCACGACAAAACGACGACGATTTCGAACGACCAATACGATTATCACAAAAGCAACCGTTAATGCTGCAAGCGTGCGGAAAACTTTGTAGAGTCGATGCCTCAGCTGATACAGTTTCCAGATGATACGTCCGTCCCAGGCGTGCCAGCTTGCGCCGGGAAGGTGGCGCACGTAACTGTTGTATTTGGTAGGCGGCATGACGAACACATGGTTGGTCTGGTTGCTGCAGTGACTGCGATCGTAGCAAGCGAGTAGGCGACTGAAATAGACGGGTCCACTGCGGTACATGACTGCAGTGTAAGGTAGCGGCGGGTACCAGAGACTGACGGCGGCTCGACGTAGACCAGCTATCACCCCACCGATGACCGCGTCACGAGGCCGTCGCACTGCAATGAACTCAGTAGCCACACCGATAGGCTGTGTCGCCACAACCAGAATCCACGCGCTGACCGGAGCATTGGCGAATATTTCGGCCAGTGGAGTCCGGCCGATGACATCCAGGTCGACGTACGTTCCACCGTAATGATACAGCAGCAAATACCTGCAGCCACACCACAGCCGGCAAATCATCGTGTCACAGAGACTGCAATATAGGCCCGTTTACAAGATAAAGACCAATCTCGGCTACCTGGCTTGACGGGCTATGCCAATTTACAATCCATAAAAATGAACCAGCTCGTCAAGCCAGCTACGTCGTGTAAACGTGACATTTATCACAATTAAAAATGTTCTGTAGCGCCTCAGACAAAAGCCCTGAACGGCAGCACATTGCAACAGGAAACAAGGATTAAACGTTATAAATATTCCATAATAAAACGTAAAAACAGTACAAAACAAAAATTCTCGAGCCCTCCGCATTATGTTTAAAAGTTGAGTAGAACTATGTGGTATTGCGGCGAATGTTAGCATAGCTGATGTCAGGCTTGCGGTGCAGAGATTAAAGATGCCCTTGAACCAAAGACAATGTTTTTTTATGTTATTACCATATTACTACATTATTATGCTGACAGTGACAATCATTAGCAGGCATGTAAAATAGGCTACCTGGCGACATCACAGCGTTGAATGACGTACGGGTAGGCGAGATAGGTTGACAGCAGCGACGGGTACTCGTCCTCTACGAACCACTCCAGTTTAGTATGGTTCCAATGACAGTAGACGAACTTCGGATTCATTCTCGGCCACGATATGGCGCTTCGATTCCATCTGCTCGGCACTTCGGAAGTTGTCCACACTACGTGTATGACGCTCGTGTACGGCTTAGCAGCGTCTGCGCTCACGTTGTACCTAAACAAAGCTATCCGCATCGTTATTAACACGATAAATGTTATAGCGCACTATCCAGGCCTGCAATAACTATGTTGCGAGAACAGGAGAATCTTAATAGCTGTCCAAAAATCGGAGCAGCATAAAGGACGTTCCTGGTGTGTAGACAAATCTGGTTCCGAATATGTTGACCGCAGACGGAGAAAGCGCGCTTTCCGAACTGGATCTGTGTCCTCATGACAAGAACTGCCTTGATTGTGTAAGAACGCAGCTGGCGGCGTCCGGATTTTGCGATGTGCAATTTCACGATGTTGCCGAGATAGGATCCTAAATTTCATACGTTTATAACGTCGCCAAATATTAAGCGATTTTCATAATTCCTTCACTCGCCAAATCCGTAGTGAACTTAAAACATTTAAACGGTAAAGATTCCATTGCATCCTATCACGTCGTAAAATACAGTCAGCTTTGGAATACCGAAGATTACATTGTAGAGCCTAACCAATTCATTCCAAAGCTGACCATAATTTCACAAGGTAGCGTAACGACGCGTTCACGGCGTGACGTGTATCTCAGAAAGCCTGAATCGCAAATTTACTGCAGAGTAAATAGGTGATAGGATTTTGAAAATATATTAACATTTTGATAGGCTAGCGTTATTACGAAAACTTATAGAGGCTTACTTTTCATTGGGCCAACCTGTGTATAACATACACTGTGTCTCAAAAAACATCTCCGACATTTTTGACTGTAACTTTAAAAACAATTATCAGATTTTGATAATTTTCGGTATGAATATTCCTGGCATAACTTGCCATCAAATGACCGTTTAGTTTTCCACCTCACCCAATGTATGCTTCTGCACTATCTAGGGAAATCAGATCAAACGAAATGTGTGTTGAAATGAACAGAAAACCTGAAAAAACATCCCCGACATTATCGATCGTAACCTAAAGAAGGATTAGCAGATTTTAATAATTTTTGGCAAAAATATTTCTGACACCACTGGCTATTAAATAAATGTTTTAGTTTCCACCTCATCTAACGTCTGCTTTTGCACTACCTGGGAAAATCAGAGCAAGCATAATACGTGTTTAAATGAGTAAAAAAAGCGTCAATAAATTCCATATATTTTAATCTGTGGGCCCCAACAGCCGATCAAAGTTTGACTGTCATGCAGCAGCGTGTCTACCAGATAAAGTTTAGGAATGTTTGTGAAGTCAAGAAGCGACTGGTACAGCTTGGATTGGTCTGGAGCAGAACATTATCGATACTGCTGTCAATGAATGGAGAAAGCGTCTCCTTGCCTGTGTTCGCATAGTGGGCCAACACTTTAAGCAATTTTACTGCAGGCAGTTGATACTGGATGAAAATGTCAGCCAAAGTGTCAGAAATGTGAACAAAATGGGTTTTACGCGTTATGTTAATTAAGCAATCACATCGCATTGGATAAAAAAGTGATATTTCGCTGGTTGTGTTTTCCCCAGGTAGTGCAGAAACAAATGTTGGGTGAGATGGGAAACTAAATGGTCATTTTGGCATATTTCTATATTTGGTATATTTGTAACCAAACATAGTTGTATGAGGAATATTTGTACAAAATATTATCAAAATCTGATAATTGATTTTCAAGTTACAGTCGAAAATGTCGGGGTTGTTTTTTGAGACACAGTGTAGTTGGTGCCTTAAGTCTTAAATCTCTCTACTGTTTCATAAAAAGGCACCCTTTTTTCTTTCTTTCATAATGTAGTCAAATGACGATCAATTAACACGAAATTTTTACCAGATGTAGCTCAAAAGTACTAATTCAAAATATTTTAACAAGATATGGCTTTTAGTTAAATATTTTTTGCTAGTCGTGACGTAATGCTGACGCTTGAAAAAGTTGTACCTACTCGTGATAAAGCGATCGAAAATATTACAATATCCGCCGATAGCTAACTTTTCTGTTAGTATCGCAAAAGCTTCGGTTATTGAATACTCAGTGCAAACATGACTGATCCGTATCGGCTGTCAGAATGCCAGTGGTGGCTTGAGCGTACCTGCTTAGGCCTACAGCGGTGATTGTTTTGCTCCCAGGTGATGTGGCCGAATCCGTCCGCAGCGAACACGCAACACCTGCGTCTGTATGCTTCACAATGGACGTCATCAGTATTAATGATAATTAGCCGGTTTGCCTCTACGCGCTGCAGTATGCAAATCATATTAATTTCCGTCCGCGGCGCTATACGCCGCTATTCCCTCAAGACAGCCACGCGCAGGGGTGTGGTGCATGGGGTGGGAGGCAAGGAACACCATCCCCACTTTTCCAAGGGAGGGGACGCGTCCCCACTAAGCCTATTTTACTATAAATCAATTTGAATAGTCTAGCTAGAATGATAACACAATGACTGTGTTAAAAACGGTTTTGTTGTAGGCAGATTTCTTCTCTGTCTGTCTACAATTCTTCGTAATTTTATTACATGCTGTAAAATTATTGTTCGTGTAGCAAAGAAAATTATAATTTTATGATAACTCACTATGTATTATAATAATTTTATTGTATTTTGCACACATTAGATGATTAGAGTTTTAATACAAAGCGCAAGAGTCGATCAACTTGTCAGTGCTACCATCAAAAGCACAATAAGTTACTTCGGGGTATATGTTATCAGCAGAATACTTGTTGAAGTGTGGAGTAATAATATGTGCAGCATTTAAATAAACAAGTCAAAACAGCAGCTCACTCGATTAATATGCTATCTTAACAGTTAATCATATTACATGGCATTGCTTCCCAAAAATTCAACATAACATACTGCATAAATATGTTAACGTTATGTACAACATATTGTTGGTCCCACTTTTCTGGACATGGTGTAACTGACAGTGTAACATGATTAAGTTTACACTATTACAGGAATACAGACAAAGCATAAACACTGAGTGCAAACATATGCAATAATTACTACCAGAACTAAGTTCAACTGTTAAAGATATATCACGCCTTTCTGCTACAACAGAACTGCTGACACACGACTGGAAACAAAGACAATTATAAACAACAGAAATTAATTCAAAGTCACAGTCACAATAAATGTCCGTTTACCGTTACTAAAGTTCAAAATAGAAAAACAAGAAAGTTCAATATACAGTGCACAAAACCGTAGTACTACTGGCTGACGGTTAAAGCCTCTGAATGCACAATTAACATATTTCGAAATAATAACGGATTTAAACTCAGATTCTGTGTGACACCAGAGACTTTTATGCAGCCATCCTAATAGGCCGCATTATAGATATTTCCCATCCATCTCTCACTCCCGTACAGGCAGCTAATGCTGCACTTGACAATGCTCATAAATATGGTACATACCAATTTGCAACTGATAAGTACAAGTAGAATGCGTTCGGTAATGTTGACCTATATACCGCCTGAAAGTAGGCCCAAAACCGCCGAATGTATCGATGTGCTAAATGTCTGTAATATACAGATAATCGGCAGGTATGCTAAAGATAATGCATCTAGCAAACCTTTACAGTGTTTTAGCCATCTTTTACCGCAAAATAATGGTCAAACGGATCAATTCGTCTGCTGCAGCCGATATTGCAAAGGTAAAAATCACAAAAATGGAATTATCGTCATGCTGTTGAAAGCAACGAGTTTGCAAGTAGTAAATACGAGTCAGAAGGTGAACTGAACGGATTTTCCAACTCAGAAACTCGTAGTTCTGGTATTTACGACCACTACCAAATGCAGCGTAACTCAAAAACTAAGAAAGAAGCCTAAAAAATGAAAACAGATGTGAACGTTCACCATCTCCCAGAACAGCAGCAACCGCTGCGTCAATTTGTAGCTTAAAAGGTCAAAAATCAAGGTTAAAATTAGATGGCACAGTGTATAGATAGGGAGATGGTTGCATGACATGTTGCCACTGGGCTGATGTATTTTTCCAGCTGCTTATAAAGCAATGTATCTAATACAAAATAAAGGCATGACATGATGCCAACTACAAATCACACATCAGTTACAGCTGTTCGACTGACTGTGATGCGTTCACTCATCAGCTGGTATATTCCTGCCGGATGTGTTTGGCAATCGTATTGAGTAGAATGTTGCTCGTACCTTCGTAGATTGTACCTACATCAAGTCAAACCAATTCAACATTTATCACAGTGTTGTAGTCATTAAATACAGCCATAGACTCTCTGCTAACAAATTTACTAACTACATCAACGAGCAAGACAATCAGCTCACAACTAGAGCTGATAATGATCAGATTTTTTAAAACTATTAACTTTACATAAAACAAATGATTAATCATTAATTTCAATAAAAAAAACTGACTGTGGTGATTGTCCGAAAAAAGCATGTTATTGTTGAACAAAATTATAACTTACTCAGCTAACAGCAGTCGCAAATGCACCAAGACATAATCAGTGCTTGCTTCATCCATTCTCATGAACGGAATACAATGTTCGCCTCTGATTACTGTTTTGCAAATGCTTTTCATCCCATCTACTTTATAATGATTTCTTAG
>Ga0209367_1013378_pt1 | contig 10565 bp, 6 predicted proteins | sample WorMetLIZISLAND2_FD_187412 | JGI IMG/M metagenome (GOLD analysis project Ga0209367, IMG submission 187412) | Marine gutless worms symbiont microbial communities from Max Planck institute for Marine Microbiology, Germany - Olavius geniculatus... ...
GGGTTAGGGTTAGGGCTAGGCTCCCTTGGGAACAGAGTACCGAGGGTAAAAAAAATAATAATAATACATTTGTATAGTGCTGTAGTGCCGTAGCTTCAGAGGCGCTGTAAGTATGTAAAAGTAAGTAAGTAATGATTAGAACAATTTTGATTTTGCATATATTGAGTATTGCTCAGTATTCATCAGTATTGAGCAGTACTGGGTGCTAGGCAATTTTTTATTAGCTGTCACACCCAGTATCATTACTGCTCAGACATCTTGATGCCAACGTACATGGTAGTTTTAACAGGCACAGTATTATAGGTCGGCCAGTGCTGTATATCAGGGTTCTTACAGGTCCCTTGACCCCTCGACCAGGGTTTTTGTTGTTTGCATATTGCTCTATTAATACCTTCTCATTACTTAATACCATTTATGACATTTGTGTGATACGGTTATTGTTTTGAAAATGTCAGGGAATTTGTGTTGTCAGGAAAATGTCAGGGAAAAATATTATTTTTGAAAAGTCAGGGACAGTGATCTTGGATTGTGCAGACTGCAGATAACATTGATTTTTTGCATGTCCATATATTAAAAAGCAGGCAAATTTGCGGCTTTCATTGAATGTCCAAAAGCTAGACGTGTTTCAGCTTCAGCGGAGGGGCTTTGCCCCTTGACCCCTCGACCAGGGTTTTTGTTGTTTGCATATTGCTCTATTAATACCTTCTCATTACTTAATACCATTTATGACATTTGTGTGATACGGTTATTGTTTTGATAATGTCAGGGAAATTGTCATTCCATGACTGGAAAAGTCGGGGAGTAATGCTACAAAAAACCTGTAGGAACTCTGGTATACACGTACATGAATACAGTGTTTCAGTGGCTGAATCTGATTCATTTGTGTGAATCACTCCACTAGGGTTAACTGAAGGCTTGCTAGGGAATAAATGTCAATTTTTGCACAACAGCTGGCCCCTGTTAATTACCAGGACTGCTGGCATTCTGTTAAAGGTGTTGACAGTTAATAGAGCCGGCCACTTGATGACTTGGGCTGTATGTGAGTTGAATTGTTTTTAACCCTCGCCAGCTCAGAGTGCCACTACGGGAATGAGCTTCAAAACAGTTGACCTAGCTGTTTATGTGGAAATCCTTGTTTTGTTTATATTTTGCATTGACCTGTGGCATTGTCTGAAATGTTGACAGGTAAAAGAGCGTCCAGACGTTGGTGTCTACGTCAAAGATTTGTCAACATTCGTCGTCAACAACGCTGACGACATGGACCGAATTATGACTCTCGGAAACAAGAACAGTGAGTTGTCATAACCACTACACTGTGTCTCCAAAAAAACATCCCTGACATTTTTGACTGTAACTTGAAAACCAATTGTCAGATTTTGATAACTTTTGGTACGATTATTCCTGACACAACCTGACATCAAATGACCATTTAGTTTTCCACCTCACCCAGTGTATGCTTCTGTACTACCTAGGGAAAGCAGATCAAGCGAAATACGTATTGAAATAAACAGAAAACCTGAAGAAAAACATTCCCGACATTATCGATCGCAACCTAAAGAAGGATTAACAGATTTTAATAATTTTTGCCAGAAATATATCTGACACAACTGGCTATTAACTAAGTGTTTTAGTTTCCACCTTACTCAACGTCTGCTTTTGCACTACCTGGGGAAAGCAGACAAAGCATAATACATGTTAAAATAAATGAAAAAAAAACCTCCTTAAATTCCATCTGTCTTAATCTATGGGTCCCAACAGCCTGTCTGTTACAAGGTTTGACTGTCATGCAGCAGTGTGACTACAAGATGAAGTTTTGGAATGTTTGTGAAGTCAAGAAGCGAATGGTACAGCCTGGATTGGTCTGGAGCAGAATTTTATCAATACTGCTGTCAATGAATGGAGAAAGCATCTCCTTGCCTGTGTTCGCATAGTGGACAAACGCTTTAAGCAGTTTTACTACAGTCAGTTGAAAAATGTACAATTGGATGAATTGTTAGCCATAGTGTCAGAAATGTGAACAAAATGCATTTTTACGCGTTATGTTAATTAAGCAGTCATATTGTATTCGCTAAAAATGTGATATTTCGCTGGTTGTGTTTTCCCCAGGTAGTGCAGAAACAAACGTTGGGTGAGGTGGGAAACTGAATGGTCATTTGATGGCAAGTTGTGTCAGGAATATTCCTACCAAAAATTAGCAAAATCTGTTAATTGGTTTTCAAGTTACAGTCGAAAATGTCGAGGATGTTTTTTTTGAGACACAGTGTATAATCAATTGTGTCTTGTAGCTCTGACCTTTTGATCTTTTGAACGTTGTCACACCAGTTGCTTGAAAAACGTTCACACCAATTTGGTTTATCAGTATGTTTCTGTTTTTACGCTCAACTGCTGTATGCTTCGCGCATTTTAGCTATGGCCAGGGCGTCTGTCTGTCTGTCCATCTGTCTGTCTGCTTGTCTGTGACACTGCTGTATTGTGTCAAAACAGTGCAAGCTAGGATCATGATATCTTTACTGAGGGCTGCCTCAAGGACTAGTTTTTTTGTGACAAAATTCGTTGCCGCTGGGTGAAGAGGTTCCCTTCGAATGAGGGCGTCAAAGAGGGGTACCGCCTATAAAAGACGTTATTTTGCTGCTATTGGCTCATCTACTGTGAAAACGGTTGCAGATATGTACAGACATGTTGCTTATCATAACAATTACTTGTCACAAGCTTTTTAGTTTTATCAACATTGATGACCTTTAATGACCTTAAACCCCTAAAATAGGGTGTTTTGGTGTTTTTTTGCGATTTTAGGCTGCAGTGCACACTTCATGGGTGAATTGCGACGAAATAGATAGAATAGATAGAAGATAGAATAGATTGACAGTGTGCGAACAGGAACTGCTAAAATTGTGGCACGTTTCATGAGCTTTGCTCAAATTACTTGTTGAGTTCCCTGACAGTCAGATGCAAAGATAGACAAACAGACCAGCAAGACTCATATAGCAGCAGAATAGGATAGCCACATTGTCTGCACTGCTTACCATTTACTACTTGCACTGCGTTTTTAGAAATTATTTGTATCTGCTTGTCGGCAAATGTGTCATCATTTATGTTGAATAAACTGTCTCCTGAAATACATCACATCGGAATGTATTATTATGGTACCACACGGTGTCCCCAAAATCCAATCCACTTTTGTTTTTTGAATAGCTTCATGAAACATTGGCCTATTTTAGTAATTTTTGGCATGCAACATACGGACAAAAGACTACACAAATGAATGTAGTTTTACCCACCTGACGTTGATACGTTATGCGATTGCTACGCTACCTTGTGAAATACAGAAGTCATGGTTTGGTATTGAGGTGAGATGAGCAAAATTATTGACTTTGTTTATGTCAAGTTTCTTCCTGACGTTGCGTGCCAAAAATTATTGAAATTGGCCAATGTTTTGCGGAGCTATTAAAAAAGTTTTGACTTGGTTTTTGGATACAGTGTATGTTGATTTGACACCACAGGGGCAGTAGGAGCTACAAACATGAATGCGCACAGTTCGAGGTCGCATGCTATATTCACAGTGACCATAGAATGCAGTGACAAGGGTCCTGACGGCAAGCAGAGGGTCCGAGCAGGCAAACTGCATCTTGTAGATCTGGCCGTAAGTTGACTTTTCTCGCTAACATGGCAATGCTTTATTTTCTTGGTGATGATTAGGAATGTGTGGAACCCAATGAAAATTTTAGTTTTTGGTTTATCTACGAGCCGAACAAAACCAAACTGGCCTAAAATTTTGCAAACGGAAAAGTTGATTTCCACGGTTCCACTTTTTCAGAACCGAATTGAAGGTATTTGGATGGTGTTCATTTCTTTTTCTGTCACTCGGAGCACTTGTCACGTAGCGTGGAAAGTGCTTGTCTGCTTGGTGATGTAGGCCTAGCATATCGCGCATTGGCTAGTTGGATCACCATGGGACACGTGAAGTTGTCTGTCTGTTTGCCCTGTAACCCAGTAAGTAAAGTAAGTAAGTAAAATGTAAATTAATTTTATATAGCGCATATTGTTAAATTAGTAAATGTATGGTAATTATTAGCAGAATTTGTCCTTTGCACTGCAAAAACTGAAAAACCAAATCGAAAACCGTGAGTTTTACAAAACCAAAACTAGGACTGAGAACCACGTTTTTTGCTAAATTGAATTGAAAATCGAATAAAAATTATATTTTGCAAACCACACACTCCTAGTGATTAGTGTCTGCCATATCTCTTAGGGGTACAGTACTCTGTTTCGATAGACGTTATTCCGACAAATGCTATCTTGATTGAAATTCACATCGACAGACACGTCATTACGCTTTACATTCACATTCACCAGGGGGCGACAGTTTTGTGTGTAATGGAATACGGTTTTTGCTTACAGTTACAATTAGGGTTAAAGTTAGGGTTAGGGTTTAGCAGAATAGCGAGAGCTGAGCAACTGACGACCTCGGCCGTAGCTTCAAGGGTCGTCAGTCGACCAGTTCTCAAGCCTACCAAGTAGACTGTCACACTGTGACAGGTAGCCAGTTGACAAGTGTTGTAGTTACGTCCACCACTGTGGAACTTATCATCTATATTGTATGCTAACTTGTGGTGTGCTTTATTATGACATTAATGTTTGAAAACACTAACCCAAACCCTAACCTTAACCCTAACCATAACTGTAAGCGAAAAGTGTAATTTTAACACTAAGTGCAAAATCGTACTGCATTACACATAAAATTGTCACCCCCTGGTGAATGTGAATGTAAAGTGTAATGAAGTGTTGATCTGTTGATGTGAATTTTAGTCGAAATAGCATTTGTCAGAACAGAGTCTGTCGGAATAGTCGGCCTCCCATCTCATAGCACATGCATTTTTAAGCTGTGTTGTAGAATTTGTTGCTTGCCCAGAAAATTTTGCAACTGCTTGTTTTTATTTTAATTATAGCAGATGTTATGTCCCTCTTTGGACTTTCAAGTAAAACGAGTTAGGATTTTATTTGCTGCATAGTTTACGCTGTAAAAATAAAGGTCGTCATACCTTGTTATAAGAAATTATAAGTGCTCAATTTTATCTTTTTATTGTTACTCTTGCATATGAGTATTTTTGTTTGTTTTTTTACTTACTTAATAGCCATTGATAACTAGTATAGGTTTGGTGGTGTACTGATTAGAATGGCAGATCACGTCACCGGTGATCCCATATGGCAGGTGACTCTAATAGCATTGAGATGGGCTACTTGCAAAGATCCATACACAGTCACACACCCTTTAACTTATTTAGGGCTGCTACTGATTAAAATTTTCCTAATCGATTAATCTCAGAAAAATTTATTGAACAACTAAGACTATACAGATAAAGAAGTTTTTATGGCTTATTTTCTGCAAAATGAAATTAGATTACAAGCAATCATCATAAGTCACTCTAAGCTGTTAAAAACTTTAAAATTTTAGTCAGAAATTGTAGTCAGTTAAATAAATTTTAATCCAGTAATTTTTGTACGATTAATTAATTTATGAAATTACTAATTTCTGTAGCATTAACTTGTTAACTAACTTGTGGTTAGGGATCTGAGCGCCAGTCTAAGACTGGTGCAACTGGCCAGCGTTTGAAAGAAGCAACCAAAATCAACCTGTCACTATCAACTCTTGGCAACGTGATATCGGCTCTGGTTGACGGGAAGTCCCAGCACATTCCGTACCGAAATTCCAAGTTGACGAGGCTGTTGCAAGATTCCCTCGGTGGAAATTCTAAGACTGTTATGGTACGTTGGCCGATACATCATGTTCATGATGCATTTTCCTAGATTTTTGCTCAAGGTTGTAACAGTAGTAGTGTTTCTTGTAGTTGTTGTTCGGCAATTGTAGAAGTCGTCATTGTAATAGTAGTTGTTGTTTTGGTTGTGTGTTTATAATTTGAATTTTTGATGGTCCGAAAGTGTATACTGAAACATGCCTTTTCATTAACCCTAACCCTAACCTTAACCCTAGCCTTCATCCGTCTCTTAGTTAGAGGAAATGTGGAAATTGAATAAACCTCCGTAGCAATGTAAAGGAAAGAACGCTAAAACTTTCAGACTGTCATACCTTCTTATTATCGAGCTGCTCCCATTGATGTTGTACTAGTTGTAGTTGTTTCGTTAAATAGCAGTGGTTTTTGTAGTTGAAATGAAATGAACGTTTATTTGTGTTGCAGTTAAAAGGCTCTATTACGTCAAGACAGATACAATGCATAATTAGGCTCCAACGAATTTTGCCACCAAAAGTGTCATTTTTCATTAGTCAGAAACTGCAAATTTTTTCAACAATTTTGCCAAAAGTCCCAAATTTTGCCATTTTTTGCCATCCAAAAATAAGGTCTTTTAACTGCTGTTAACTTACTTTGTGCTGTTAACTTACTTTACAAAGTTTTGCCAAAACAGATTCGAGGCTTTTGGCTTCCAAGTTGCTTTTTGTTAGTAAAAAAGTGCAAACTTTTTGAAAAATTTTGCCAAGAATCTCGAATTTCGCCATTTTTTTGTCATCATATATCGAGTGCTTGTTATGATAAATAGGCTCCAAATAATTGTGCTACCAAAAATGCCATTTTTCGATTGTCAAAAAGTAAAAATTTTGTCAAACTTCAATATTTTTGTCACGACTGCCAGTTTTTGTCATTTCTTCCATTTTTCGTCAAAAACAAAGTCCTTTGGTGCCTAAATATAATACAAATGTCACATAAAATGTCAGATAGTTGTAGTTGTTGTCAGCAGTAGTAGTTGTCGTAGGTGGCAAACTTGGGTCCAGCAGACTACAACTATGATGAGTCGATAAGCACGTTGAGGTATGCCAACCGAGCCAAGAACATAAAGAACAAGGCTCGCATCAACGAGGATCCTAAGGATGCTTTGCTTCGGCAGCTGCAGGAGGAAATGGAGAGGCTTAAGAAACAACTGGAAAATGGCGGAGCTCCCGATTCAGGTTCTCTGCTTATGCACTGATTTATTAGTATTATAAACGCAAAAATGATGAACTAACATCTACAGGGTGCAGCAAAAACGTAGTCCCCTAAAGTTTTTCGTTGTTTTCTTCGCAACCGTTTGGAATTTTAATTTGAAATTTAACAGATTTATTTCGCAAAACATTCTACACCTAAATCGCAAGGAAAGTGTGATTTTGTTGAAAAACGACAAAGTCATAGACTTTTTAACATCACTGACTACCAATTTTTTTAGCATTAAAAATGTTCAGGCTAAAAATGCTATTTAATATTCAAAAACCGGTTACCAATTTACTGCCGATGACATCACAGTGATGGTTTGATAAACAGTAATTTAGTTTGTTTAAAAATTATCACTAAATTATCATTCTTTTAAAGTGTTCACCTGGCTGCCCACCAGATTCATCTTCCAGCAGGACGGCACACCAGCACACACAGCGAGCAGCTCACAGGCCAACTGTCCAGATTTTGTCAAAAAGGACGAATGGCCACCAAATTCGCTGAATATAAACTCAACGGATTATTACCTGTGGGGTGCAATGTTGGAGGCTTACCATGAGCTTAGACCAAAGCCGAAAACTGCCAAACTTAGAAAAGAGCCTCGGGTTTTCTGGGGCAACCTGCCACAAGAACCGATCGACAAGGCTGTGAAATTTTGAGTCATCAAATTAAGCGACTGAAGGCTTGTGTTAGACCTTGGGGCTGGTGCTGGACACTTTGAAGATTCACAGTGACAATGGAATTCTGGCGTCTGATCATTAGTTAACTGTGTTGTTTCAACCATGTTACTGAATTGGTGTTGTAGCTTGAACATAGATAATGCTGAAAAAATCGAATAACTTCGTCATTTTTCAATAGAATCACATTTTACTTATCAGTTAGCCGTCAAGCATTTCGAGAAATAAATCTGTGAAATTTTAGATTAAAGTGGCAGACAGTTGCTGAGAAAACAGCGAAAAACTTTAGGGGGCTACTTTTCTTGGCTGCACCCTGTATGCCCAGTCGTAAGGCCCATGGGTAAAGCTTAACCCAATTCGCGATTATGCGGATGAAGCCTGATCCGTGTAATTGTGTTACTGTAGATGACCATGAAATTGTGTGCAATCCTAAGATCTTTTTTTTATTTTTATTTTTTGGTTAATTTCTGTGTGCTTCTGCATTGATATGAGTTTGTGTTGTCTTAGGGTTAGCAGTCTAAACGAAGGCTGCAGAAATTAACTATTAACACATGCCAAGATTATATATAATCGATTAATCATTGAAAAGATTTAACAGTAAATTTTTACACATCGTGTGCTACATTCCTAACGTAGCAAGGAGGAGTGTATGACATCAGTGTAATATATTAATATTGAGGACCGACGACTGACCGACTTTTCTTCCTGGAAGAACTTCAAATGGTTATGTCTCATCAACGGTGCAAGATAGACACATGGTCTCAATGGACCACCACGAGTCGAATGGTCACGTGACCGATAACGTCTACCCCAAAAGGTCAAGGTCATTACCCCATTATCTTTGAAGCGCCATATCTCCATAACGGTGCCAGATAGATGCATGCATTGAGGTATAACAAGACAAATGGCAACTTGCATCATCGACATTATTGAAATTTTTCCCCTCAGTTTGTAAAGTCGGGCAATATTTTACAAACTTTGGGGAGACAATTCTCAGTAACAATTTCAACGCCAGTCACTATCAGTATCATAATAGATGGGTCTTAAATAGACGCTGGGTCTCTGGAGCAAGTTGAAAGGAACGAAAAAGCACTTGAAGGAATACAGGAGAAAATAATCTGCGTGAGGAGTACATTAGATTGGTCACAATCTAATAATATTTCTTGTTTTATAGATTTTAAAACTTGATTGAAATTTAGGACATTTTAATAACAGCATAAATCGACTGACTGATGATCAGCGCTTTAAACCGACTGGGTCAGTATGCCAACAATCCTAGTGACAGGCAGGCCCTCCCGTCTTTAGGGGGTGGCACCTTGGCAACATGCCAATGACCCTGCGCCTCAAAGGGGTCCTGCACTATGGCAGTGATTATCGCAATGGACAAGTTTTTATCATCTTAAGGGATAAATTATGGTGACCACTTAAACTCAGTTAAAAGGTCTGGAAAATGTTGTGGGGAAAACTATAAATCTAGAGTCTATTTTTTGCTTGCTCCGCTTGCGAATTTCTAGGCGTAAAACATGCAGAAGATGCAGGCCGACATTACCTAGAGACTTGAGCCTCTGCTACAGTTTGTGGTGTATTGTAGTCGCAGGTCACCATTTGGTATCAGTCAGTGCCAAAGGCCCCACGCTGGCAGAAGATGGCTGTGGTAACAGGGCCTGTGCTGTTATGAAGAACCCATCATATTTTTGCTAACGATGGCTGTAACCACCGCCAGTACTCATATTGTCTACTCACGGATGGATGGCTAGGTTAAATACGAGGATGGAATATCGTTGAACTTTCACCCATCCAAGTACTAACCTGGCTCAGCGTTGAGTAACTTTGTTCCCACTACAGTGAGCTGTACTGGTCGAAATGTTGCTAATATTGAATCTGTGTTGGTAATGTTGTTGGCTGTGTTTCTGTACTTGAATCACAGGTGATGAAGAGGAAGAAGACGACGGGGATGATGATGATAATGCTGATGATGTTGATGGACCACGCAAACCAAGAAAGAAAAGTACGTTTACTGTGCTCTATAACATGTGTATTGTGGCTAAATGGTACATTTTACCAAGAAAGAAAAGTACTATAACCTCACCGTCTGCCTCTTTGCTAGTTTTGGCCAGTCTTATTGTAATGCGGGGGGGGGAGTTTGTTTGCCTGTCATAGTCATACCCGTTTGGTGTCTTCTGTGTTGCATGATCACGGACCCCCACCGGGGCATTTGAGGTACATGTGTCACGGACAGCCGGGTGTGGCGTGTCTTAGATTGGCGTCTAACTGTTCAGTTGTTGAGCGCCACTTTATTTTTGTTTACAATCTGAGAATGAAGAAACTCAGTATGTGAGTTCGGCCAGTCCTGTGTGGCACTGGGCTTTTTTTTGTTAAGTGTTTTTACTTACTTAACTAATGTAGGTATTTACTTACTTATTTTTATGGATGGCTCACACTTTTACTTACGTATTAATTTGAATGGCTTGTTCTGTTTGGTTTTACTTACTTAATTGGGCGTAGAGTGTTTTGGCTTATTTTATTTTATTTATTTTTATTTGGTTTTAGCTGCCTTATTTCATCTTGGTTTGGCTAGTGGGTTTATTTTATTTGGCTGTCCTGTTTTATTTTATTTTAATTTATTTTACAGTTATTTTTAATAGAAAGGAACAATACACGTACGCAAGTTGGCGAAACATTATAGGCAACATACGAAATACAAAATATGCGATACTAAAATATGCGATACAAAATATGCTATGCAAGAATTTACAGGGGATGAATTTTGCTTTTCCCTCCGAAAAGGTGGGCCGGGCGCCGCTTCTACCTTCCGGGGATGGGGAAAAAGGGGGGACTGAACTAGTTCCTACCGAAAAGGTGGGCCAGGCAGCCGCTACGACCTTACGGATAGGTAGGAGTGGTGCGGTAG
>Ga0209367_1013379_pt1 | contig 10565 bp, 3 predicted proteins | sample WorMetLIZISLAND2_FD_187412 | JGI IMG/M metagenome (GOLD analysis project Ga0209367, IMG submission 187412) | Marine gutless worms symbiont microbial communities from Max Planck institute for Marine Microbiology, Germany - Olavius geniculatus... ...
TTTTTCTCTTTTTTATATATATATATATATATATATATATATATATATATAGCAATTACACAGACAAAAAATTAACAATGTAACACAAAGTAATAATATTAGCAAACACCAGAACTTTTGCCTAAATTGTACAGTATTCTGCTACCACTAAGGAGTAAAAAAATTCTTGTGCTTCGAGTTGTCTTGGGCTTCGGTCGCTAAAAAACCTCTGTCTCTAAAATGTTATATAATAGATCCTTAAAAATATCGGTGCATTTTTTGTTTGCTATGAAGGTTTAACTGAAACGAAACTTTGCATGCAATACCTTTAATGCGCTGCAGATATGCTGTAGGCGTCTTTGGCACGGTTGTCGTCTGTCGTCGTCTGTAATAGATGTATTGTGGATAAACGGTGCGAGATAGCGCCTATTGATCACTAATAAAAAGTATCATATTGGCTTTCAAATGACATGAAAATCATTGACCTTGGATGACTTTGAAGTGTCATAACGCATTATGGTATGCCAATCGAGCGGTATTGTGGCCAAACGGTAAGTCATAGGAGGTAGGCGTCGATGATACCATCGGATAGGACGCTGGCGACTTTTTATAGGCTGTCGATAGTAACCATATTTTCATCTGCAGCGATTTGGCCGCAGTTTTCAATGGAAAGTTTTAGGCTATAAGTGGTCATCTCGGAAACCGTGAGAGATAGTGCCAATGTTATTTGAAGGCCTGTATGCGACTTCCTATTAGCGATCAATAGCAACCTAGGCCCTATCTCACATCGTTTGGCCACAATATGTCCGTGACAGACGACGACTACGACGGACAGACAAACGGACGACACCCGTACCTAAAGCTCGACTGTTAAGTTTAAGTACGGTCGGCTAAAAAGCAGCTTTAAAACCTGTCTTGAGGAACTACCAGCTTCTCTACAACCGCTTTCAGTGAAATTTGACCGATGGATCATGGAAGACTCAAAAGTATAGGTTACGTGATGGGTAGCCTACCTGCCATTCAGCATGAATTAATGAAACGATCAAAAGTATTTAAAAGTATATAAATGACCTTCTCCATCGGTGTAAAGTGTAAACTACCGAATGTTATTGCCAAGTAATTAAAAATGTGTTAAATCAAAGCTAATGATAAAAATTTTTAGTTGTTTTTACAAAAAAATAGCGATCATTTGACCGTTAACTTCGATTAAAAGCTGGCAGTGGTAACTGTAAAAATGAATCTTCTTCTTTAGCATTTTTGTTAAGCTCTCACAGACGCACTGAGTGAGTGAGTGAGTGAGTAGGGTATAACGTCCTACCCGACACAGTATAAGTCAGTTCGGGACGGCCTTTTCAGACAGAATGCACACAAACACAATAATAGAACGGTAAGTTTAAACTTTACAATAAACAGAAAGTTTAACCTTTACAGAAACACAACGCAAAAAATCAGGTTAACCTAAGAACTCCATTATACGCGTGCATATGTCACACGCACTGAGACAAGCAATTGATTATTATTGGGTGTTTTAAAACCCAGTTTTGTGGACCTACAAAATTATTGTTTTTTCGGTAAAACATGATTGGGATAATTTCAGAAGCTTGTCATGGTGCTATTGTAAATTTACTATTTATAAAAAGTAAAAAAGAAATGTTAAGTCCTGTAGGCTACTTGCTATAGAGCTTCTTGCATGAGAAGGTCTCGTGGCCAGATTAGTGCTTTGACAGTCTCGGAGTGGCAGCTGATTGGCATGAGCTAATGATACGCACACATTTATAAATTTACTTCATACGCCTAGGCTACACGTTTTTATTGACGTGACTTTAATGAAGGAATAAAGCAAGTCATTTTATAAGAATTTTCTGAGAGGGTGAGAGGCGGAGGGATTGGGAATGTGTGAAAAACGTTTCATATTAAATGTTTGGAATGAAGGATTTAATCAGTGAATGACGATAAAAAATGAAAGCTTTATCTTCAGTGTTCTTCTTCTTGGGTGTGGTAAGCTATTGTGTGCTTGACGTTTAGTTGAAATGATCGATAGGCTACGATGCAGTATGCCTATAGCCCATGTAGCTCGTGTGACAAAATGGAAGTTGGAACGTCACTAGGCCCTACTCACTAAGCTGTTATGTGCACGCACTCGGAATTAGGCCTACTTGTTGCTGAACACAGACGTTGATTGTATTCGCACAGTGTGACCGTGACAGACTTGATGTAGGGGCCTATAGACCTATGTGTATACTGGCTATACGTCCCCGATTAGGCCGATACACCACTTAGGCCTAGCATGCAGATGTCACCATTCAAAAGAAACACGTCTTGTCTTTCAGTCGCTTCGATGGCCTCTCACTCCCACCCCCTCCCCCGGCAATTACAGACGTATTGCCCCTCCTCGGTATATAACCGTAGGATCACTGTCTAGCTTAGTTCTTAACTGTCGACGGTACCACGTGTTTAATTATGCGCAGATGCATTATGGTACTGCTGGGACACCGTTATTAGCAGGTCTGTCATTTACCTGAGGGCGGAACAGTACTTATAGGCCTACTCTGAGTGACTAATAACAAATTGAACGTCTCATGCAGTCGTCCGTTCTCTATGCCTCAAATTATTGATTTCAACGCTTGATTGCCAATAATCACCACACCGTGCGATTGATTGTCGGTACTGCACGTATCAGTGCATTGCAGTGAGTTCCGGTCTTTTCACTTCAACAGTACGACAGTCTTTAATTGCACGGTTGCACCAAGCACAATACAGCTTATGGGCCCGACCTAGCCAATGAAACAGGAGGCCCATTTCATGTCATAATCTGTTAAAATACCCAGAGACGATAATTACCGATCGACTGGTTTCTAATTGTTAGTTATGTAAAATAATATAATAAGGCTAACAGTTTGAAACTTGAGTGAAGAAAGACGTCACTAGTGCAGATCTTTTTACGTGCAAGCGCCGTGCAACGGCAATGAGTTGAATGGCGCGGGTAATGCCAGCGTATGTTGTCTGTCCGTCCGTCCGTCTGTCCGGTGTGACGTTAACGTTCGGTATATTATAAGTTGGACTAGCTCGAAAGTTAAATACACGACTTGTCCCAGTCCAAGTGCGGTCCATGAGATGATGTTGCAACTTGCTGAGCCAGTTCTCTTCGGTCTGCCGCGTTTTCTCGTTTTCGTTCCAATCGTGTCCTTGAATAATCTCTTTCTCCGGACCCGACACTCGCCATCAGTGGCGTAGCTACAAAAATTAATGCAAATCGGGGGCTTCTCTTCCCAATTCTTTCTCTTTTCTTCTCTTCCTTCTCTCCGCTTTCTTCCTCTACTCTTTTTTCTATTATATTTTTCTTCTCCACTCCTTTCTTTTCTTTAGGGCCTACTCTCCCCTTCCCTCCAGCGTTTAACGGAAGTCCAGGGCTATCCTCCCGGAATTCTATTTAAAAATGAAGGCGTAAGTGAGTTTTAAAGCATTTTGACATAAAAAATAAACACCTTCATAAAGCAGGTTTTTAAGTGAAACTTTCCAATCGAATTCCTATTGGGGACAAGGGCCTCCTACGCCACCGCAGGTCGCCGTCCTGACGTGACAGCTTTCGACGCGCAAAATTCCAACAATCCAGTGCAAAGGGAACGTTTTCACGAATTCACGAACGTTTTCAAATTTGGGGTTGAAGAAAGGTAAGGTATGTGAAAAATGTGCGTTTTTCAACATATAAGTCGGCCGCGTATCTCAGAAACGGTGAGAGATATGACCAAGGTTGCTATTGATCATTAACAGGTAGTCGCATAAGCCTTTTCAGGTGACACGAAAATCAATCATAAAATAGGTCTATTGGATAATCCTGAAGGGTCGTTATTAGAGATGACCGGGAACGGCTTTTTTGCATTTCCATTCCTTCCCATTCCCATTCCCGAAGAATCGTTCAATTGTTGCGGCATAAACAATTTTAGCCTATCGAAGACTCGGAATGTGCACTGCTTGTCGTTGAGTCTACAAGTAATTTGAGCAAAGCTCACGTGAGGCGCGATAGCAGCGGTCCTGCTAGTTTGGTAATCAGTGTAGGCCTACAGCAATAAGATATTAATGCATCTGGAAAGAATACTTAAATTTGAGGCATCCGTACGGAAGACTTATTGAATTTAAGAGATGGAAACTTAAATCCTTAAAAATGTACGTTCTCCAGGTCGTAAGTTCGTAACATCACATCGAGATACGTCCTGCGACAAAATTATGTAGGGGCCTATACGCATCTCACAAGAAACTGCATCCACCGGTCAGTCGATCTTATAGATGGCCGGATATCCGGACATGGCCGCTATATTCATCTGGCTGACAATCGTGTTTTCGTAAAAAAATATTCTTTATAGGACCCTATCGTCCGTTAATTCCATCATCGAGTGCAAAATGCGTGCCGGGCTCATATTAGACTCACATTCGGCAAGCATTTAATACGTATAACGCCCCCTACCGATACGCGCTCACTCGGACGGACAGACGGACAGAATGATGACACACCGCGGATCGACATCAATTGATTCTTTGCATAGACAGACAGTAGACAGGCAACAAACGGACAGACCGGAAGTCGCAGTTATAAAACGCGGTGTCTGATGCGACGCGACAAGGACAGTCTGCGAAGAGCAATTATTATTAGGCTATAGGCCGTTATACTTAACAGTAGCCCGCCGGCTAAGATGAATAGACTGCAGCATGCAGTGTACTTACTCTATGATCGACTCAGTGTAGGTAACGGTTCATTAACTGAACGGACACGGATGAGTGACAAAAACAGACGACGTTGTTCGCCGTCTGTATGCCGATATACAGTAGGCCTACTGTTACTGCACCTGCTCTAAGTAGTATAATGGCGAATGATGAACCTCGAGAGAGATGACTGGGCGCGTTTAAATGATTAGGCGTGAATTATATATAACGGCCTTTAGAATCAGTTTAACAATCGACTAATTTGAATATTTCATCGCTGAACAAGCTTTAAGTCTTCAGAAAAAAATTCAGTTTTTAGGTATGTAGGCCTACTAATTTTTATCTCCGCCAATGGAACGAAGTGAAATGGAGGAGATTATGAGATTAGCTGTGTGCGTGTGTGTGTTTGTCTGTCTGTCTGTGTACACGAATTGGCGGAGATATGCACTCTAACGAGCGCCTTCTAGTTTTACAAGTTTTTAAGAGATTGTTTTTAAAGTTTTAAAACATTTTTTTACGTTTCAGTGTAGACAGTCTACAAAAGTCGCATAGGCCTAATATAATTTTTACACCATGTCCGGAGAAAAAAGTCTACACTTTTTCCTGAATAACTTCAACAAATTTAAACTTATTTTTTTATAATTTTTGGCACACATTATAGCAATGATACGCTTTACTAAAAGCATCTGAAACTTATCTTCAAAATTTACTTTTCACTAAGTACGACCGTAAAATAATTTAATCGTGACGTCATCGAAAATGCTATTTTTGCGAAAAGATAACGTTTAAATGAGCCTCTGCAATATATAAACAGAAAACTAATGAAAGAAAATTGCAATAAAAACTTCAGAGGTTGTTGGCATACAAAATAAATGATTTTTTTAATCAAAAATTTTAACCTAGTCTTGCTTTTCGCCGTGTTAACCCGTGGCCGTCGCGTGCAGTACGGGAACGTCGTTGTGTAGCAGCCGTTATCAGAAGGCAGCGTCATTTCTGCAGCCTGCGTTAATGTCGCGGTAGCGTACATTTTTAATAATGTCGTTGACTCAAAAGTTAGTTAATAGCAAGTTTTGTCACTAGTGATGACAACTAAGGCAGCTACAGGCTAAAAAAACCTATTTTTCTGCATTTCTGTTTATTTTTGTATGGAGTGAACTAAGAATACGAAGAGTGTTTTATCTTACACGGTAAAGTGGCGTCAGTATTTGGGCGAACTGGACTATCTGTATAGGCCCTACGCTGTTAGTTGCATGTTGCTTTTCAATGTTGCCTACAAAAAAATAATAAACATATTTATAATTTTGCTAAAGTTATTAATCGAAACACTGTTAGCTTTTTTCACCTCGGGTACAATAAAAACGGCTTTTTTGATGACGTCATAATTACGTCAGCTCTACGCAGTGACATGGCAATGTAAATAAAAAAATATCTCAACAGTTTAATAAAGTAAATATTCAAGACGACTCGTGCCAAAAATTATGAAAAATAGGTTAAGGTTTAACAAAGATATGCTGAAAAAATTGTAGACTTTTTTCCTGACTCGGTATATATAGGCCTAAGCCTACTTTTAACTCAGACTACAGAGCGCTGTACAGGGTGGGCCAAAAATGGCACAAAATTTTATACGCCAATAACTTTATAAAATATTAACCGATTTTTAAAATTTTCATACTGTCGGAATTAGGAGAAAATTTGTAGTAAAACTATTACTAAAGATCCCACCACACCTCAAATGTGTCGCTACACTACCTAGTGAAATATCAGTGTCTTCAAAGCAACAGTTGAAAACAAGGCGATATCTGTAACAATACATTATAAAAAAAATTAACAACAAAACAACCTGTTTATTGCTTCAGTTATTGTCCAACGTAACTGTAATATCTCGCAGTTTTCACATCAAATGTTCAGTTTGTCCGCCTTGCTGCTAGACGACGCACTCAAGCTGATGACGCCGCTGACCAATAGCGCAATCAAACAAACGCTGCGACAGTTTGCCCCACTCAGTGCTCCAAAATTGTCGTGAATTGTCAACATTGATAAACCATCTATGAAAGAGCCCCCCAAACAGCATAATCGACAAGATTCAAGTTTGGGCTGTTTGGAAGCCACGTGTCAGGCTCAATCAACGTTGATCATGCAATTGGTCATTGTCGTCGCCCGCGAGAGTGCGATGTCTGACATTTCACAAGGTAGTGTAACAACACCTATGAGGTGTGGTGGGATCTTTAGTGTCAGTGTTACTACAAGTTCTCTGTTAATTCTATCAGCGAAAGAATTTTGAAAATCGGTTAATATTTGATGAATTTATTGGCATTTAAAAATTTTGTGCCATTTTTGGCCCACCCTGTATTGTTATAATTCTACTGAGTGTGGTCAAAATTTTGACGTCAAAATGTTTATGAGACCTTTGCTAAACACGTAAAATTGTCGAAAAAAATTTCCTTTGGTTTTTGATACGTTATACATGTTGGATCGAGATGAAGATAGCCCACCCAGTCCATCATCGTGTCAAATCAAGTGATCATTTTTTACGCTCGACGCACTATGTGCTAAGCGCGCTTACCATCATTATTCTTTCCATTCTCTCCGTCGACAGTCCGTTTGTCTGTCTGTCACGACCCGGTATACCGATTCAAGCCTAGGTGAGACAAAAACTCGGGCCTCGAGGTTTTTAGTTTTTACCGTAAATAACGTAGGCTATACTTTCACTAGTTTTTGCGAGGACATTTTTGCCGCTGGGTGAACAGTTTCCCCTTGAATAATGGTGTCAACTAGGGGTATCCCGGAAGAAGTCGTTTGGTTACCGATATTGACTCGTCTGGCGTAAAAACGGTTGCTGTAAAAACGGTTGCAGCAGGCACAGACTTGCTGCTTATCGTATATAACAAGCACTGTTGACGAGCTTGCCGGAGGTACCGATATAGATGCCTTGAACGATCTTAACACCTCAAATAGGGCTTTTAGTGAGTTTTCTCTATTTTAGCCTGCGGCGCGCATTTTTACTTCTCGCGCTCTACGTTCCTTATGTAGCGAAGACATCAGTGGGCCTATAATACTGACGACCGACCGCGTCGTCCGCCACGACCGACCGACCTCGATTTCTGCATGACAGAGCCTTTTCTGGAAGAACTTCAAATGGTCATCTCTCCATAACGGTGCTAGATAGACGTATGGTCACAATGGACCACCCATAGGAAGTCGCCCACCGCGAGTCGAATGGTCACGTGACCGATGACGTCACATGACCCCAAAAAGTTATGGTCGTGACCCCGTTATCCTTGAGGTGCCATATCTCGATAAAGTTGCCAGACAGACGCATGCGTTGAGGTATAACCGTATAACAAGAGAAATAGCAACTTGCGTAATCGACCATTATTGAAACTTTTCCCCCTCAGTTGGTAAAATCGGGCAATATTTACAAACTTCGGGGAGACAATTTTCAATAACGACCTCGACGCCAGTCACTGTTTGAATTGCCGGGGATTGGGGGGTTGAACCCCCCAACTGTTTTCTCAACCCCCTTAACACACTGTCAAATTATGTACTGGGGGTCAGGCTCAGCTATATACTATATAGGCCTACATACAATTTACATTTTAATTTACAATTTAAAATTTGGTCCGACTCTGACCGGCGAAAAGTTCAACCCCCAGCTAATTTTTCACAGTTCAAACACTGACGCCAGTCACTATTAGTAGGCCTATAATATTAGACGAGTCTTAAATAAACGCCGGGTACAGTCTTTAGTACAAGCCGAAAAGAACGAAAAAGCACTTAGAAAAATACATGAGAAAATAATGCGCGCGATCGAGGATCGAGTAGGCCTATCCTACATTAATTTGGTCTATCACAATCTAATAATATTTCTTGTTAAAAATATATTGCGCCGAAATGGCTGGAGATAGACCAAGACAACGTAAACAAGAATTTTTACAATTAAACGTAGAGTTTAACAGTCCATAGTCCAGACAGTATAGACATTCGATGTTCTCCGCGATGAGGGCATCAAATTTGTGTACCCTCATCAAATTAAACGCGCGGTTTCTGCTGCTTTTGACTAATCTAGCATGAAAACGGTCTCAGATAGGCACAAACTTGCTGTTTATCTTTGTAAGCAAAGGTAACAATCTTTCCGGAAGTATAGGCCTATCATAATCAACATCAGTGACTTAATTAGGTCTATAGGCCTATTGAACGACCTTGAAATTCAAAAATAAAGAGTTGTAGTTTTTTTCGCTACTTCATGCTGTGACGCACATTTAAAAAGTACATTTTAGTCAAAATTACTAGAGATAGACCAGGGCCACAGGGAATTCCCGTTCGGAAACCTAAAAAGACAGAGAGAGAGAGAGATTGCCCAGTAAAAACAGAATAACAAGTAAATCAATCAATCAATTCAATGGCAGGCTGCCGGAGAAGGGAAAAGCGGCCCATCAATGTTGGCCGCCTACGGTAGGCAAATTAAGGTAACCTGGTGCATGGTAACTGGTAAGATAAACCTGCGCGTAATAGTAGGCCCCCTATGTGACGAATCACCCGCGGCCGCCGTTGCTCTTGTCTGCATGGCTGTCGTAGAAGGCGACTAAAACAAAGCCGAGGGGGTGATGGAGTAGAGCTATCTTGTTCTGATGTTCTACCCTCTCTAATGTGTAGGAAGTGAACCTGAAGTCGACGAAATGGCTAACCCCAATAGCAATGTCATATGGCGCCCATATGGTATCCATATGGGAAGCCATATGGAATCCATATGACAATCCAATATGGATTCCATATGGGAGCCATATGGGATATGCATATGCATTCAATCTAATTCTAAATATTGGATTTGTATCATTGGTAAGGGATAGTGGAATTGGGAATGTGTATTGTGGAAGTAGGCGTGTCATAAGGAATTAATATGGCATTTGCCAGATGCAGGCAGGGCGTGACATGTCAGAGCAGCCGTGACTGGGAAGTGGAAAGTTGGGAACGCATGAGTGCCGACTGTCACACGACGGTACTGTTTGGACGATCAGCGCAGGTGAGGAAGCTGAGCGTAGACGTTGACGTCTGCCACTCGCTGTAGGCAGTCGACAAGGTATATAGTCCAGTGCCTTGAAGAGCAGTCATACTAAACACGAAAAAACAGTGTTTGCCGAAATGATCAATATATAAATAGTGTAACGGGTAACGCATAAAAAGCCGCCGTACATGTGATTTTTGACCGCTCAACTGGTGAACTTAGTTTAGAACAGACAACAAGTAGGCCTATGACTACATAAGATAAGCGGTTAAAAAGACATGCAGGTTAGCTTAACAGTTGAAACAGCAGCCAAGTGGTTCATAATGACGACTGATGGCGATGTCTATAATGATAGATGCCGGCTGATTGCGATGCGACCGTCTCTTCTGCCCTGCAGCAAAACAAAAGAGAACCATGTTAGAAACAACAGAAATAAAATCATAATTAGAATAGAAACATCATTCACTCATTCGTTTACTTGCAAGCTAGAAAACATAACGCTTAAGGTATGATAGTGATACGTGTGCAAAAAAGCATTAACAACAACGTCTGTGACAATATCTCGTACCAAATAGCCTGGTTATAGCCACCAACAACAAGTAATTTGAGCAAAGCTCATGAGACGCGCGAAAGCCTATAGCAGTTCCTGTTCGCAGGTAATCGTAGTCTATCTCCATCCATTTCGTCGCAATTCACTCTTTTGCAGCCAAAAATCGCCAAAAAATCGCTTAAAATCAATATTTTTAGGGTTCAAGGTCGTTCAAGGTCATCGATGTTGATAAATCCAAAAAGCCTGTCACCAGTGCTTGTTATGATAAGCAGCATGTATGTACCTATCTGCCACCATTTTTACGCTACGCGAGAAAATTGCGGTAAAATAACCACT
>Ga0209367_1013380_pt1 | contig 10564 bp, 3 predicted proteins | sample WorMetLIZISLAND2_FD_187412 | JGI IMG/M metagenome (GOLD analysis project Ga0209367, IMG submission 187412) | Marine gutless worms symbiont microbial communities from Max Planck institute for Marine Microbiology, Germany - Olavius geniculatus... ...
CAATTCGACTTAGGGCGCCGGGCGGACTCACGTTAAGCTTTGCCCCAAATTTTTAGTTATTTTTTATTTCAACGCGAAATTTCCGAGATGCGTGCGCCGACCGGCGTGAAATTTTGCACGATGGTCAGCAGTAAGCCGAATTTTATAATGCTGGTCCAAAATTTCGGCGACCTTTCCCAAAAAAATTTCAGGGGCAAAAACATGCAAAATTTAGCCGGATTTCAAACAACTTTAAAGTTCGGCAACGAATATCTTTGAAACGGATGAAGATATTCAAAATCGGATAAACATGTTTTCGACAGCGATTCCTCCCGCGTTAGGCAAAACAAGTCCGGTAAAGTCCGGTTTAGTAACTTCGGAGATTTTGATGTGGAATTGTTACCACTGAAAGCGCATTTTTCGGAAGATCATATTTTTGCCCCTAAGTGGTGCTGCTCCCACAAAATATTACACGCGCTTGAGAATGAATAAGTCTTACTAGCGCACCAATCAATGAAGACGGGCCCCCCTTACAATTTTTTTCAAAGGGGAGTCAAAAATTGGTTTAAAATGTAGCTAATTAGACAAAGGATCTTTGCAGCCAAAGGAAGTAGCTATATGAGACTGCCACGTAAGCTGCTAGATTGTGGTGATAACGCGGCTACAACCTTTTTTCAACGCATTATTTCCGAAATGCGTGGGCCGACCGGCGTGAAATTTTGCAAGATGGTCAGTACTAAACTGTGTTTTATAATGCCGTTGCAAAATTTTGAGGGGCCTTTCCCCAAAAAATTTCAGGGGCCAAAAACATGCAAAATTTGGAAAGATTTTGGTCGACATTAAAGTTCGGCGGCAAATATCTCCGGAACAGATAAAGATATTCAAAATCGGTGAATTACTTGTTCGACAACGATACCTCCCGCGTTAGTCAAAACAAGTCCGGTGAAGTTCGGTCCAGTGTCCTTGGAGATCTAGATGTGGAATTCTACCCACCAAAAGCGCATTTTTCGGAAAACCATATTTTGGTCCCCTAGAGGGTGCTGCGCCCCCAAATTTTTACACGCGCTTGAAAATTATCAAGTTTTACTTGCGCACCTCCCACCGGAAACGGGGGCCCTTCTTGCAACTTTTTTTCAAAAAGGCGTCAAAAATTATCATAAAATGCAATAAAAGAGCACTCATAACTTCGGAGTTAAAAGGTGTAGCCCGACGAAACTTTGGTACTTGACGTGAATCTAGGTTGGGGTGTTAAAGCAAGTACAATTTTAAAAGGTAAAGCTCTCTTAAAAATTTGGCAGGGCGAAAAACGTGCAAAATTTAGTACGTTTTACGACAACTTTCAAGTTTGATCGTAAATATCTCTAAAAACGATGAAGATAGCGACAAAATTCAAACTGCGTTGACAAAAAGTTTCTTTCGACGTTGAAAAAAATATCTTGTGAAATTCGGTCAACTACGAACAAAGTTATAGGCGCTCATGTTGACTTAGTCTAAGTCGCCAATGCGCGTTCAGCGTATGCCAATGCATTTGAGTTCGGGCCACGTGACTTTGATGCCGGGGAAATTTTACCCCTCTTCTAATTTCTTTCCAATCGAACTTATAACGCCGGGCGGACTCACGTTGGGCTTTGCACGAACTTTCAGTTATTTTTTATTTTAACGCGAGAACTTTGAGATGCGTGGGCCGTCCGGCGTGAAAATTTGCACGATGGTCAGTACTAGGCCGAATTTTATAATGCCAGTCCAAAGTACAAATTTTGGGGGCACCACCTTCCCTTAAAAATTGGCACGGCAAAAACGTTTAAAAATCGGTGCGATTTACAACTATCGAGTTTGAGCGCGAATATATCTGGAAACGCTGAAACTAGGGACAAAATCTAAAAGGCGTTGACGAGAGTGATCTTTTCCGCGTTAAACAAAAAAAAATTGTGAAATTCCGTCCAATACGAACAAAGATATAAGCGTTCATGTTGGCCTACCCTAAGTCGACAATGCGCGTTTGGCGTATGCCAATGCATTTGAGTTCGGGCTACGAGACTTTGATGTCGACGAAATTTACCTTCTCCCCCAAATTTTCCCCAGTCGCACTTTGGTCGCCGGGCGGACTCACGTTAAACTCTGCCCCAAATTTCTAGTTTCTTTTGTCAACATGAGATTTCCGAGATGCTTGGACCGACCTGCGTGAAATTTTGCACGATGGTTAGTATTAGGCCCAATTTTATAATGCCGGTCTAAAATTTTGAGGAACCTCCTCAAAATTTTTTTAGAAGCCGAAAACGGGCGACGTGAGTTTGATGCCGGGGAAATTTTACCCCACACCGTAATTTCACCCAAATTGGACTTAGGGCGCCGAGCGGACTCACGTTGGGCTTTGCCCCAAATTTCTAGTCTTTTTTTTAATTTTAACGCGAGTTCTCCGATATGTTTTGGTCGACCGGCGTGAAATTTTGCACGATGGTCAGCACTAGGCCGAATTTTAAAATGCTGGTCCAAAATCTTGGCGGCCTTTCCCAAAAAAATTTCAGCTGCCAAAACATGCAAAATTTAGCCTGATTTCGAACGACTTTGAAATTCAGCGGCGAATATCTCTGAAACGGATGAAGATATTTAAAATCGGATAAACATGTTTTCGACAGCGATTCCTTCCGCGTTAAGCGAAACAAGTCCGGTGAAGTTCAGTCCAGTAACCTTGGACATCTAGATATAAAATTGTACCCACCAAAAGCGCATTTTTCGGTAGAACATATTTGCGCCCCCAAATGTTTACACTCACTAGAGAATCACCTAGTCTTACCAGCGCATTCCCACCGGGGAAAAGGGCCCCCCTTACAACTTTTTTCAATGGGGGTCAATAATTGGTTCAAAATGTGATAAATGAGCGCTTATAAATTCGGAGTTAAAGGGTGTAGCCCGACGAAACTTTGGCACTTGACGTGTCTTTATGTTGTGGTGTTAACGCAAGTACAAATTTTGGGGACACTGCACTTTTAAATTTGAGAAAGCAGAAAACTTTCGAAATTAAGTACGTTTTACGACAACTTCCAAGTTTGACCGCAAATATCTCTGGAAACGATAAAGATATCGACTAAATCTAAACGTCGTTGACGGGAGCGATTTTTTTGGCGTTGAACAAAAAATGGTGAAATTCCGTCCACTACGAACAAAGTTATAAGCGCTCATGTTGATCTACCCTATGACGCATTGTTCGGAAGACCATATTTCGGCCCCTAGAGGGTGCTGCGCCGCTAAATTTTTGCACGCGCTAAAAAAATGACCAAGTCTTACTAGCGCACTACTTACCGGCACGAGGGCCCCCTTTTAACTTTTTTATAAAGGCGGGTTAAAAATTAGCTTAAAATGCAATAAAGGAGCGTTTATAACTTCGGAGTTAAGGAGTGTAGCTTGACAAAATTTTGGCACTTGACGTGTCTCTAGGTTAGGGTGTTAAAGCAAGTACAACCTTTGGGGGCACAGCTCAACTTAAAATTTTGAAATGCAAAAAACGTGCAAAAATCGATGCGATTTACGACAACTTTCGAGTATGAGCGCAAATATTTCTGGAAGCGATGAAGATAGCGACAAAATCTAAATGGCTTTGACGAGAACTATCTTTTCGGCGTTGAACAAAAATATTGTGAAATTCGGTCCACTACAAACAAAGTTATTAGAGTTTATGTTGACCTGCCCTAAGTCGACAATGCGCGTTCGGCGTATGCCAGTGCATTTGAGTTCGGGCCTCGTTACTTTGGTGCCAAGGAAATTTTACCTTTTCCCAATTTCTCACCCATTCGGACTTAGGGCGCCAGGTTGACTCACGTTGGGCTTTGCCCCAAATTTCTAGTTTTTTTTTATTTTTTGCAACGCGAGATCTCCGAGATGCGTCGGCCGACCGGCGTCAACTTTTGCACGATTGTCAGTAGTAGGCCCAGTTTTATAATGCCGGTCCAAAATTTAGGGGGCGAGCATACCCCCAAAAAATTTCACGGGCCAAAAACATGCAAAATCTAGCCCGATTTCAAACGACTTTAAAGTTCGGCGGTGAATATTTTTGAAACGAATAAAGATATTCAAAATCGGATCAATTTCGCGTCCATATTTACCCACTCAAGTCAAATTTTTCAGAAGGCCATATTGCGCCCCCAAATATTTACAAACGCTAGAGATTGACCAACTTTTACTAGCGCACCCCCCACTAAGCACGGGGGCCCCACTTACATCTTTTTTTCAAAGGGGAGTCAAAAATTGTCTTAAAATGTAGCGTATTAACCGAAGGATCTTCGGAGCCAAAAAGAGTAGCTTCATTAAACTTTGCCACGTGACGTGCAGCTAGATGGGAGAGATAACGCGAATACAACTTCTAGTGGGCATCGTTCCCTTAAAATTTGGGACTGCAAAAAACGTGCAAAATTTAGTACGTATTGCGACAACTTTCGAGTTTGACTGCAAATATCTCTAGCACGAATACAGCTATCGACAAGCGATAAAAAGCGTTATCAAGCACGATTAATACTGTGTTGACTAAAAAAATTGGTGAATTTTGGTTTACTAACACCAGAGATTACGCGGTTAATTTTTACCCACTCTACGTCAAAAGTGCGCGTTTTGCGTACGCTAAGGCATTTGTGTGCAGACCACGTGACTTTATTACCGGGGTAATTTCATTCTTCTAAATTTCCCCCCAATTCGACTTAGGGCGCCGAGCGGACTCACGTTGCCCTAAATTTCTAGTTAGTCCGCCCGAAACCGATAGTTTGCGGAGCGGACTTATGTTTTAGCTTAGATGTTTTTTTTTTCTACAACGCGGTATCTCCGAGATGCGTGGGCCGACCGGCGTGAAATTTTGCACGATGGTCAGCACTAGGCTGAGTTTTATAATGCCGGTCCAAAGTTTCGGAGGCCTTACCCCGAAAAAATTTCAGGGGCCATAAACTTGCAAAATTTAGCCCGATTTCGGTCAACTTTGAAGTTCGGCGGCGAACATCTCCAGAACGGATAAAGACATTTAAAATCGGTGAGATATTCGTTCGACAACGATTCTTCCCGCGTTGGGCAAAGCAAGTCTGGCAAAGTTCGATTTAGTGACCTTAGAGATGTTGATGTGGAATTGTACTCATGAAGAGCGCATTTTTCAAAAGACTATTTCGGCCCCTAGGAAATGCTGCGCTTCCAAATTTTTACACGCGCTTGAAAATCACCAAGTCTTACTTGCGCATTTTCTACCGGGGACGGGGGTTCCCTTACAACTTTTCTGTTAAAAAGGGGTCAAAAATTGGCATAAAATACAATAAATGAGCGTTTATAACTTCAAAGTTAGGGGGTGTAGCCCGACGAAACTTTGGCACTTGACGTGTCTTTAGGTTGGGATGATAAAACAAATACAATTTTTGAGTGCACCGCCCGCTTTAAAATTTGGGAAAGCAAAAAACGTGCAAAATTTAGTACGTTTTACGACAACTTTTGAGTTTGAGCGCAAATATCTCTGAAACCGATAAAGATAGCGACAAAATCTAAACAGTTTTGACGATACGTTTTTTTTGACGTTGAACACAAAAAACTCGTGCAATTCGGACAACTACGAAAAAAGATATAGACGCTCATGTTGACCTACCTTAAGTCGCCAATGCGCGTTCGGCGTATGCCAATGCATTTGAGTTCGAGCCACGTGACTTTAATGCCAGGAAAATTTTACACCCCCCACCTAATTTCCCCCAATCGGACTTAGGGCGCCGGGCGGACTCACTTTGGGCTTTTCCCAAATTTTTAGTTATTTTTTATTTCAACGCGAGATCTCCGAAATGCGTGAACCGACCGGCGTGAAATTTTGCACGATGGTCAGTACTAAGCCAAATTTTATAATGCCAGTCTAAAGTTTTGGGGGTTTTTTCAAAAAAATTTTAGGGCCAAAAGATGCAAAATTTAGCTCGATTTCGGACGACTTTGAAGTTCGGCGGCGAATATCTGCGAAACGGATAAAGATATTCAAAATCGGATAAACATGTTTTCGACAGCGATTACTTTCGCGTTAGGCGAAACAAGTCTGGTGAAGTTCGGTCCAATAATCTTGGATATCTAGATGTGGAATTGTACCCACCGAAAGCGCATTTTTAGTAGGACATATTTCGGCCCCTAGGTGGTGCTGCGCTCCCGAATTTTTACACTCACTAGAGAATGACCAAGTCTTACTAGCGCTTTATCCACCGGAAACGAGGGCTCCCTTACAACTTTTTTTAAAAAGAGTCAAAAATTGGCTTACAATGTAGCTAATTAGACAAACGATTTTTGAGCCACAGAAAGTAGCTTCATGAGACTGCCACGTGACGTATTAAACGAGAGATCTTCAGAGCTAAAGGGAGTAGCTTTATTAAACTTTGCCACGTGACGTGTCAGCTAGATGGGGTTGATAACGCGGGTACAACTTCTAGACGTATCGCTCCCTTAAAATTTGGGACTGCAAAAAACGTGCAAAATTTAGTACGTATTACGACAACTTTCGAGTTTGACTGCAAATATCTCTAGCACAAATACAGCTATCGACAAGCGATAAAAAGCGTTATCAAGCACGATTAATACTGTGTTGATTAAAAAAAATTGGTGAACTTTGGTCCACTAACACCAGAAATTACGCGGCTAATTTTTACCCACCTTAAGTCAAAAGTGCGCGTTTTGCGTATGCTAATGCATTTGAGTGCGGGCCGCGTGACTTTGCAACCGGGGAAATTTCACTCCTCTAAATTTTCCCCCAATCGAACTTAGGGCGCCGAGCACACTCACGTTGGGCTTTGCCCCAAATTTCTAGTTAGTTTGCCCGAAAACGATAGCTTGTAGAGCGGACTTATGTTTTACCTTAGATGTTTTTTTTTAATTTTTAGTCCGCTTGGAAGCGATAGATTGCGGAGCGGACTTATGTTTTAGCCCAAATGTTTTTTTTCTTTAACGCGGTATCTCCAAGCTGCGTAGGCCGACCGGCGTGAAATTTTGTAGGATGGTCAGTATTAAGCTGAGTTTTGAAATGCCTGTTTAAAATTTCGGGGGACCTTCCCTTGAAAAATTTCAGGGGCCAAAAACATGCAAAATTTGGCCCAATTGCGGTCGAATTCGAAGTTTGGTGGCGAATATCTCCGGAAAAGATGAAGATATTCAAAATCGGTGAGTTACTCGTTTGACACCGATTTTTTCCGCGTTGGACAAAACAGTTACGGTAAAGTTCAGTCCAGTGACCTTGGAGAGCTAGATGTGGAATTGTACCCGTCGAGAGCGCATTTTTCAAAATAAACATATTTCGGCCCCTAAAGGGTGCTGTGTTTCCAAATTTTCACACGCGCTAGAGAATGACTAGCGCACTTCCCACCGGTGACGGGGGCCCCCTTACAATTTTTTTCAAAGGGGGTCAAAAATTGGCTTAAAATACAATAAATGAGCGTCTATAACTTCGAAGTTAAAGGGTGTAATCCGACAACACTTTGACACTTGACGTGCCTCTAGGTTGGGGTGTAACGCAAGTACAAATTTTGGGGGCACCACTTCTTCTTAAAATTTGGCAAAGTAAAAATTGTTCAAAAATCGGTGCAATTTACGACAACTATCAAGTTTGAGCGCGAATATGTTTGGAAACGATAAAGCTAGAGACAAAATCTAAAAGGCGTTGACGAAAGTGATTTTTTCCCCGTTGAACAAAAAAATTGTGAAATTCCGTCCAATACGAACAAAGATATAAGCGTTCATGTTCACCTACCCTAAGTCGACAATGCGCGTTCGGCGTATGCCAATACATTTGAGTTCGGGCTATGGGACTTTGATGCCGACGAAATTTACCTTCCCCCCAAATTTCCCCCAGTCGGACTTTGGTCGCCGGGCGGACTCACGTTAGGCTTTGCACCAAATTTTTAGTTTTTTTTGTCAACGCGAGATCTCAGAAATGCGTGGGCCGACCGGCGTGAGTTTTTGCACGATGGTTAGTAATAGAGCCACTTTTATAATGCCGGTTTAATATTTTAGGGAAGCCTCCCCAAAATTTTTTAAAAGCCAAAAACATGCAAAAATTGGACCGTTTTCGGTCGACTTCGAAGTTCGGCGGCGAATATCTCCGGAAAGGATGAAGGTATTCAAAATCCGTAAGTTACTCGTTCGACAGCGATTTCTTCCGCGTTAAACTAAAAAAGTTTGGTGAAGTTCGGTTTAGTGATTTTTAAGATCTAGATGTGAAATTGTACCCACCAAAAACATATTTTGGTTTCTAGGGGGTGCTGCGCCCCCAAATTTCTACACGCGGTAAAATGCAATAAATGAGCGCCTATAAGTTCGGAGTTAAAGGGTGTAGCCCAACAAAACTTTGGTACTTGACGTGTTTTTAGGTTGAGGTGTTAACGCAAGTACAAATATTGGGGGCTTTGCGCCAAATTTCTAGTTTTTAGTCCGCTTGGAAACGATATTTTTCGGGAAAACTTATGTTTTAGCCAAGATGTTTTATTAGTCCGCCTGGAAACGATAAATGTTTTTTTTTATTTTTTAGTCCGTTCGGAAACGATAACTTGCGGAGCGGATTTATGTATTGCTGCAGTTTCTTTTTTTCATTTTTTTCTTCGCGTAATCTCCGAGTTCGTCGGCCGATCGCCGCAAAATTTTGCACGATGCTCGATGTTGCGTTCAGTTTTATAATCCCGGTCCAAAATTTTGGTGGAGCTTTCCTCCAAAAAATTTTAGGGGCTAAAACATGCAAAATTTGGCCCGATTTCGGTCGAATTCAAAGTTCGCCGGCGAATATATCCAGAACAAATGAACAAGTCCGGTGAAGTTTGGTCTACTGACCTTGGAAATCTAGATGTGAAATTGTACAAACCAAAAAAGCATTTTTCGAAAAAGCATATTTTGGCCCCTAGGGGATGCTGCGCCCCCAAATTTTTACACGCGCTAGAAAATGACAAATTCTTACTAGCGCACCCCTTACCGGAGACGAGGGCCTCCTTACAACTTTTTTCAAGAAGGAGGTAAAAAATTGGCTTAAAATGCAATAAATGAGCGCCTATAACATCAAAGTTAAAAGGTGTAGACCGACAACACTTTGGCACTTGACGTGTCTCTAGGTTGGAGTGTTAACGCAAATACAAATTTTGAGGGCACCACTTTTCCCTTAAAATTTGCCAGGGCAAAAAACGTTCAAAAATCGGTGCGATTTACGACAACTATCGAGTTTGAGCGCGAATATCTCTAGAAACGATGAAGCTAGGGACAAAGTCTAAACGACGTTGTCGACAGTGATCTTTTCCGCGTTGACCAAAAAAAATTGCGAAATTCCGTCCTCTACAAACAAAGGTACAAGCGTTCATGTTGACCTACTTTAAGTCGACAATGCGCGTTCGGCGTATGCCAATGCATTTGAGTTCGGGCCACGGGACTTTGATGCCGGGAAAATTTACCCCCCCCCTCAAATTTCTTCCAGTCGGACTTTGGTCGCAAGTCGGACTCACGTTAGGCTTTGCACCAAATTTCTAGTTTCTTTTGTCAACGCGAGATCTCCGAGATGCGTGAGCCGACCGGCGTGAAATTTTGCACGATGGTTAGTACTAAGCCCAGTTTTATAATGCGGGTCCAAAATTTTGAAGAAGTTTTCCCATAATTTTTTAAAAGCCAAAAACATGCAAAAATTGGCCCGATTTCAATCGACTTCAAAGTTCGGCGGCGAATATCTACGAAAAAAATGAAGATATTTAAAATCGGTGAGTTACTCGTTCGACAGCGATTTCTCCCGCTTTTGGTTTGGTGAAGTTTGGTCCAGTGATTTTAAAAATCTAGATGTAGAATTGTACCCACCGAAAACGCTCTTTTTCCAAGAAAATATTTCGGCTTCTAGGGGGTGCTGCGCCCCCAAATTTTTACACGCGCTAAAATGCAATAAATGAGCGCTTATAACTTCGGAGTTAAAAGATGTAGCTCGACGAAACTTTGGCACTTGACGTGTCTTGACGTTGGGGTGTCAACGCAAGTACAAATTTTGGGGACTTTGCTCCAAATTTCTAGTTTTTAGTCCGCACGGAAACGATAAATGTTTTTTTGTTATTTTTTAGTCCGCCCGGAAGCGATAACTTGGAAAGCGGACTTATGTATTGCTGCGGTTTTTTTTTCTTTCTTTTTTTCCTCGCGTAATCTCCGAGCTTCGTCGGCCGATCGCCGCGAAATTTTGCACGATGCTCGTTGCTGCGTTCAGTTTTATAATCCCGGTTTAAAATTTTGAGGGAGTTTTCCTACAAAATTTTTAGGGATTAAAAATTTGCAAAATTTGGCCCGATTTCGGTCGTCTTCAAAGTTCGGCAGCGAATATCTCCATAACGGATGAAGATATTCAAAATCGGTAAGTTACTCGTTCGACGCCGATTTCTCCCGCGTTAGGCAAAACAAGTCCGGTGAAGTTCGGTCCGCTGACCTTGAAAATCTAAATGTGAAATTGTACAAACCAAAAACGCATTTTTCGGAAAAACATATTTCGGCCCCTAGGGGATGCTGCGCCCCCAAATTTTTACACGCGCTAGAGAATGACCAAGTCTTACTAGCGCACTCCCAACCGGGAACGGAGGCTTTTCTTACAACTTTT
>Ga0209367_1013381_pt1 | contig 10562 bp, 5 predicted proteins | sample WorMetLIZISLAND2_FD_187412 | JGI IMG/M metagenome (GOLD analysis project Ga0209367, IMG submission 187412) | Marine gutless worms symbiont microbial communities from Max Planck institute for Marine Microbiology, Germany - Olavius geniculatus... ...
AGCAGCATGTATGTACCTATCTGCAACCGTTTTTACATTATTCGAGCCAATAACGGCAAAATGACGTCTTTTTAGGGGGTACCCCTCTTTGACGCCCTCGTTCGAGGGGAACCCCTGCACCCAGTGGCACGAAATTTTGTCATGATAAACTAGAGACCTTGGGGCAGCTCATAGTGAAGATTTCGTGATCCTAGCTTGCACCGTTTTGATACAGATCACGAGTGTGACGGACGGACGGACGGACAGACGCCCAGACGATGGCTAAGATGCGCGAAGCATTCTGCTTTCGCGTGTAAAAATTGTCCCAAAATCTTTGCCGTATCTTTGTCGTAGATCATCAACTTACGACGTCGTAAGATTGTTGCAAAAACGTCGTATCCAAATTTTGAAAGCTGATTTTACGAGTTCGTAACTCACTTGCAATTTTGTCGTAACTCTGCAGTCGCTAAAATAGCCAGCCAATCAACCACCGTTACATTACGACCTTAACCAATCGCAACGCAGTGTCACTGAGCTGGCGGCACACGGCACTGCGTGCCGATCGTCTGCTTCCGCCGTTGCCAGCGGTTACCAATGTAAACAATAACAAGTGAATTGATTTCACAGCGACTTGGATGCCTGAAGTCACCACAGACGAAATTTATACGTATTATGACACTACGTGAAAATTAGATATTAATAAAAAATCAAAATAATTACTGCATGCATGCTTGATGTGTCGTACGACAGCTAATGAGCCGTCGTACATTTTGTCATAACTTTATCGGATGTTTCTCGTAACTTTCTCATACAATTTTTTGTAAATCGTGTTTTATCGCAAATCTGTCATAAACCTGCCATATGTCCTAACATTGTTGTAAATTTGTGTTACGATGTTTTGTACATTTGGCCCCTAGTCGTCAACAGATCAACTACAAGATGGCTGTCATTACACACACGATGACATCTGCTAGCAACTGGGCCTATTTTGGCCTATTATCTAACCTCACTCGCATTACAATCAGATAAGCTGCTATTGTCTCTACCTCAAATGGTATGAGCCAGTAATATTAAATATTAGGTGGCTCGTAAAAGCGAAACATGCATCAAATGATTAGCCTCAACCAGTGTCCACTGCAAAATTTTCACGTTCACTATAACGATTACGAACTCTGAGACTAAGAGACTTCTAAGACCTACTTCGATCAAATTTTAAAAGTTTCACTAAGGATGTATTCGGTCTTCAAAAACATTCCAACTCCTGGGAAAATAAACATTTTTTTTTCAAAAAATTTGTGACCACCTGGTTTTTATGTGCTGCTCTAGGTGCAGAACTACAGATCAGTACAAACGACTTACCCGGCAGCACAGGCTGTTCACCAGGAAGTAGGCATTCACATTTTCTTCACCCAGCTGTTCTGAGATATAAAGGCCCACTGAACCGTATTGGTCATAAATCCTGCGCTTGGTTTCATCATTCAGAACACTGTAGGCGTGATTTATCTCCTGAAACTGCGTTACCAACCAACATTGAACGGATTGGACAGCATGTGCCCCCAGTTAATCAACATCATTCAAACCGATCACCACGCAAGCTACCAGCATCAACACATTGAACTGCGCCAAGTGAGCACTGAAGATACGTGGCATGCTTTAGCGGTAACACGTTTCATCTGATCAACGAAGTTATTCTACGTTGGGCCGGGTTAGTACTTGGACGGGTGACTGCATGCGGGCAGGCAAACCATTTTAGTATGTAACCAGCTGCCTAGGTCAACTCAGCCTTCCATCCCTCCGGGGTACGTAAATCAAGTACCAGCCTGATTGGAGAAGGTTAAGGTGGGGCACATTCACCCGTGTCGTGTGGCAGGTAACATTGTGTGATCCCATACGGCAGGTGATGCTCCATAGCTCTGAAATGGGCTTAAATTAAGAGCTATAACATCACCTTTTTAACCTTTTGAAGATGTTCCTAACAAAGCCTACAAAGTTCAATGTCTTACATTTTTCAGTCCACTCTGTATGCAGAGGCATACAGGCATAGAATGTCTTAACATTGGACTTTGTCCGCGTCTTTGCTAACAGCCAAAATGTTGAAAACTTTTCACATTTTCTTTCACCTGTAGGTGCTGTAAAGAATTTGCTACTCAGAAGCATGCACAACACTCCTAATATGTTGCTACACTACCTTGTAAAACAAAAATATTCACCTTCTGTGTAGCTTCTGGGTTGTTAGGGTTCTTGTCTGGGTGATACCGCAGTGCTAACTGTACATGAAACATACAGGGTGAGCCAATAATAAACGTGCCACTTTACTTTTGTTTATATCTTCACCAATTATTGACCGATTTTCAAAATTCTTTCACTGGCACACTCTGTGGACAATTTGCAATCATGTGATTATTATATATCCCACCACACCAGAAATGCGTCTCTTCGCTACCTTGTGAAATATAAGTAAACTGTACATATATAATGGTAAAAACAAACTTTTTCGTACATGAAACAAAAACACTTCAAATCAACATTGTGGTGAATGATTTGTATGACACTAGGCTATGTGGGTCTTACACAGCCTAGTGCCATACGGATCATTCACCGCAATGCTGGACTAAAGGGATTTTTTTCATTTACCGAAATGTTTGTTATTATCGTTGGTTTTTTCTTACATTTATATTTTATAGGGTAGTGCATAAATGCATTTACAGTGTGGTGGGATATACACTGTGTCTCAAAAAACATCCCCAACATTCTTGACTGTAACTTGAAAACAAATTACCACATTTTAATAACTTTTTGTACGAATATTCTTGACACAACTTGCCATCAAATGACCATTCAGTTTCCCACCTCACCCAATGAATGCTTCTGCACTACCTAGGGAAATCAGATCAAGCAAAATAGGTGTTAAAACAAACAGAAAACCTGAAAAAACATCCCCAACATTATTGATTGTAACTTGAAGGAGGATTGACAGATTTTAACAATATTTGGCAGAAATATTTACGACACAAATGGCTATTAAATAAGTGTTTTAGTTTTCACCTTACCCAACGTCTGCTTTTGCACTACCTGGGGAAAGTAGACCAGGCATAATTCGTGTTAAAATAAATGGAAAAATGTCAATAAATTCCATCTGTCCTAATTTGTGGGCCCCAACAGCAGGTCCATTGCAAGGTTTGACTGTCATGCAGCAGTGTATATACCAGATGAAGTTTAGGAATGTTTGTGAAGTCAAGAAGCAACTAGTACAGCCTGAATTGGTATGGAGCAGAACATTATCGATACTGCTGTCAATGAATGGAGAAAGCGTCTCCTTGCCTGTGTTCACATAGTGGGCCAACACTTCAAGCAATTTTACTGTAGGCAGTTGAAAAATGGACAACTGAATGAAATGTCTGCCACAGTGTTAGAAATGTAAACAAAATGTGTCTTTACGCGTTATGCTAATTAAGCAATCATATCGCATTAGACAAAAAAGTGATATTTCGCTGGTTGTGTTTTCCCCAGGTAGTGCAGAAACAAATGTTGGGTCAGGTGGGAAACTGAGCGGTCACGAATCAGTCATGTCACGAATATTCGCACCAAAAATTATCAAAGTCTGATAAAAATCTGATAGTCGGTTTTCAAGTTACAGTCGAAAATGTCAGGGATGTTTTTTTGAGACACAGTGTATAACAACCACATTATTCAAAATTGTCCACAAAGCATATCAGCGGAAGAATTTTGAAAATTGGTTATAACTGGAAAAAATATAGACAAAAGTAAAGTGGCACGTTTTTATTGGCCCACGGTGTACATATTGCAGCATTCATTTAATAGCAGAGTAACATAAATTACCCAAAGTCAACATCGCCCTCTCACAGCACTGTGACCATCACAGGCTGAACGGTAGTTCAAGCCATGTGTCAACGGTGACTTCTCTTTCTTATGGGAAAGCCAAAAATTCAACCCCCCACAGAATCAAAACCCCTGATCCGATTGAGATAAAATTTGGCAAGGTTGATTACGTCGGTGAGGGGACCCGTCGTGCAAAATTTTATACAAATCCCTCCAAGGGGGGCTTCTTGGCAAATGGGTGAAATATACGTAAAATTTTTTATTTATATATGCCTTTTTTCCTTCCGCTCACCCACAGGTCAGACCTTTTAAGGGATTTTTACGCTTAATGCGTCAAAAGACGCGGTTCTGCACAAGGAAGTGCCTTTTTGGGGTTAGAAAATTAAAATTTAATATTAAACGTATTTATTCACAAAAATCAAAAAAATTACAATGGCCCTATCGGGAAAATTAAGCAATTATTTAAACGGTCATAACTCCGGCTGTGTATAAGACAGAGTCATAATTTTTGGTTCTGCAAAATTCCCTTCCCAGCACCGAAGCAACAGTATCAAAGACATGAAAGATGCAGAATATACTGATTCGCAGAAATATAAAAAAATAATATCAAATAACATCAAAAGCCGAGCAGTTGCTAGGGTTAGCTGACTGCACTTTTGGCACATACTTGCAGCCTGTGTCCGTAACTGTACAATGGAAGATTTTGTCCCCACTGCCCGAAATGTGAACACTATAACTTAGTTATTTCTAACGTAACTCAACTTCTTCATTGAAATGAATGAATGAATGAATAAATGATGCTTGATGAATGTGAAGAGGAATAGAAGCATGTACATTGTACAGACAGAAAGATGACAGACGTGACAGACAGATGGACGACAGATTGCAGCAATAGCCAGACTGTACTAAGTAGGGTTTTAAAATATATCTGGCAGATACCTTTCGATAAGCATGTTTAATATCATCCTGTGAACTGTTCTTAGGAACTCCAAGTATTTGATAGAGATCTTGAGATGCCGTCCTACAAATGCAATTAGAAACTCACTAATAAATTAATAATACACAACGCCAAGTAGCCCATATGAATCTTATACAGGTGTAAAGGCTGTGTAAAGCTCTTAATAGATAACAGAGGTATGGAGCGTCATCTGCCATATGAGATCACACCTGCCACCCGACACAGGTGAACGTGCCTTACCTGAACCCAAGCCAGACACGACAGTAGTCAGTTTACGTACCCTGAACTGATCCAGATGCAATAAAAGAACTCAGTAGCAAAATGCAAAGCATGGTGCAGAATTAGGGTTAGGAATAGTACACAATTGTGATTGTTATTGAGTTTGACCATACTTAAAAATTGTGACTTGAATTTCAAAGTTTGAAACAGACATCTAACTCCAATCTAGACATTACTAGCTATAAAGATAGTGACGTCATGGCCAAAAAAGTTAGAAGAAAACACAAAGTTGCAATTTTCCAATAACAGCTGCAAAATCTGACAGAAGAAATATGACTGCTCAAAATTTCAATTTTGAACCTAAATTCCCACAAAGTAAAGAATTTCCAGCCACAAATTTTGTGTCCCACTGGGGAAAAATAAAATCAAGTTCCTGCGTCCTCTCATGCACCAGAATTTACCCATCACCAACCAAAAAGATGGTGTCTGGCTTTTTCGCCACTTTGCCCCCTGGCTGATTCGCCTCCTGTCTTGTTCAACTTCGAATTGCTCAAGCAGAGAGGGCAAATCAGAGAGAGAGAGTGAAATGGCAAACGGGGCGAAAAAACCATAATTCCAAAAGATGCAACTCTACAACTTCGGTACAACAGAAATCACAAACACCACCAAATACACATGAATGAAGCTCCCTAGAATTACTCTCAACGCTCTTGACATCACAGGTTAGAAAAGGGTTTGGCGCTGCAAATATCTGATGGGTACCAACAATTTCAATTTGACCTAAATTCACCCAAAATGTGAGATTATCAGACCAAAAGTTTGTACTTTTGGGCAAAAATTGTGTAAAAAGTCAAAAAACTTTAGATGATCTAAAATCCCCCCTGCCACAACACCACTGTTTCTCAGTTACTGAGTATGATATGAAATGTCAGACCAATAATGAGTAGGAATATGGACCTGGTAGGCTCCATCACAGACAGGACAGATGGTAGATGTTAAAATTTTGTGTACTGTCAGTGTCAACTTGTCAAGTGATTTCAGTGACCAGTTATTGCTCGTGGTACGTAGTACACATCGACTTTTTACCACTCTGTCAGGAACCGCAGCTAGACCACACATAACATGCAAACAGACGTGGCTATGGTACAACAGATTTTTTCGACATGACCACTTTCCAGAAAACATGCACGCAGCGCTTAGCAGTGAAAGCAGGATGACCACTCATCTGGAAAACTGAGTCAGGGAATTTCGGTACACAGAAAAAATTTAAAATGAGAGAAAACTGTTCCACTTCCACTGGAAAACAAAAAAACCAGCTTTCGTTAAAACACCCGACCATTATGGTTGTCAGTGACCTTCAAGGTCATCCAAGGTCAATGACTTTCATTTCATATGAAACAAAATATGTAATTTCCTATTAGTGATCAATAGCAATCTAAGCCCTACCTTGCACCACTTAGCCACAATAGCATGCATTGGCCTTCAAGGTCATCCAAGGTCAATGATTTCCATCTTGTCTGACAGGGCATATGCCACTTCCAATTAGTGATTAATAGTAACCTTGGCCGTATCTCACATCGTTTCCGAGATTATGCTAGTTTTCCGTTAAAAACACACATTTTTCCTACCCCCTGCCATACAGCCCCCAATTTTAAAATGTTCCCCTTGCACTAAATGGCTAAATTTTGCATGCCCGAGTTTAGCACACATGGCATATTACTCGTGTGAAAGTTTTCCCTTACAAGCAAAAGCTTAGCCACAATACATCTTTACAGACAGACAGAGAGACAGACGAATGAATGGATGGACAAACAGGCAAACGACAACCACGCCAATAGCTCGACCATTACTTAAGTATGGTGGGCTAAAAAGTGGGAGTACAACAAATTTCTCTGCTTGCTTTGCTCACAAGTTTAATTGCAGACCCCTACTTTGGGTGGGATGTACAATAATTAGGGATGTTAAATTCATTTTTTCCAAATTTGAATTTCAACTGCTAAAATTCGGATTAAATTCGAACTTCGTTTATATATAAATTTTGTGGAGAAGCTTAAGCAATTTGCATCTGATGTCTGCACCGTGGGGCGAGATGAAGGTCACAGCACGCACACCACATGCTGGGAAGCAGTCTATCAACAGTGCAATAGGCAGGACGTCAAGCCATGTTGCACTCTATTGCCGTCAACTGATGTATGCTCTGTGTCTGGGCCACCAAGATTTGTCACTTTGATAGCTTGCATCAGTAGTTTACAACACGCGCCAGGGGCGCAGTGCAAGATGGAGAGTAATTGAACGCCGCGGTGGCATGCAGGGAGGGAAGAGAAAAGAAAGGTAAGCAAACACGCGGCAGGCGTCGCTTGAATTGACTGCCGGCAGAGAACGAAGAAATCATCACACAGCTCCACTTTCAAGGCAAAACCGTCTGCGTCTACTCTAATTAGTGATGCTTGGATTCGAATATCAAAGGGCTGAAAAATGAATACGAATTCGAACTTGAAATTTGAACTTCGCAAATCCAAACTTCGTTTAACAAAAAAGAGAAAAGAAAGGTTAGCAAACATGCGGCGGGCGTCGCTTGAATTGACTGCCGGCAGAGAACAAAAAAATCGTCACACAGCTCCACTTTCAAGGCAAAACCGTCTGCATCTAATTAGTGAAGCTTGGATTCGAATATCGAAGGGCTGAAAAACGAATACGAATTCGAACTTGAAATTTGAACTTCGCAAATCCGAACTTCGTTTAACAACCCTAATAATAATCACCTTATTACAAATTGTCTACAAAGTGTGCCAGTGAAAGAATTTTGAAAATTGGTCAATAGTTAATGAAGATACAAACAAAACTCAAGTGCCACGTTTTTATTGGCCCAAACTGTAGTTAGCAATAGCAGGCCTCAGCAATTCTTCTTCTTCTTTTTCTTCTTCGAAATATCTGCCAACATCAGAACGCTGAGGAATCATGTACAGTATGGTAGACGATTTGTTCCAATATTCCGAAGGCCCGCTATTCCCACTAAGCCTAACCCTAGCGCTGTGGCGCATAGCTGCACACTGGACTTGAGGAATAGTAAACCGGACAATGGTAAAAAGCAGATCGGCGGATGTGCAAATCTGCGGATGTGGCAACAATGTTAGGGCTAGTGTTAGGGATAGGGTTAAAATAAGGGTTAGCACGAGGGTTAGGGATTAGAGTTAGGGTTAGGAATAGCGGACCGGTACTTAGTAGACATGTGATGATATTATAGCCGATCCTAATCAAACGCATTGCACCAGACGCGACCAATCAGCTGCCCAATTAAACGGCTCTGTACGAAATAAATGTAAAGCGTCAATCAAGAGTTGTCTGCTTATTTAGCACGACATGTCATAAATAATAAGCGCCAAGGTTCAAGGTCTTCGCTATCGACACATGACATGACCGTAAGAGATGAACACTTTGTCATACAGCAGTCGCAAAACAGTTACAAAACAGTTGATAAACGAAACTTTAATTACATACTTCTTCTTTTAATTTTAAGAAGAATTACATACAGAAGGCAGTTCTCGAACAATAGCAAGAAAACAACTAATAAACACGAAAAACGCGAAAAGTTATAAATATGCAAAGAATATTAAAAATACACACCAAATATTCAATATGTATGCACTAGAGATGGGTCAATCTCATATTTTAAGACAATATCAGATCGAAATGTTCGCAAAATAATTTGCTAACTAAAATCGAAATACCTTTGAATAACTGAACGTACCCTAAATAAAATGTTAAATTTTCTTTTAACGTTTTAATTTTGTTATACCACGCAATTTGTCTACTCTTACGCGTTTAATTCTCTCTCCAAACCAGCGGACAGCGGTTACTTACGTAAGAGGTAAAGGTGGTGTTACTGTATAACTTGTAATAATAAACCCATCACGCAGTTACGGAACGTAATCTGCCATATAGGATTACAGTGTTAGCTGCCACACTACATAGGAAGCACGCCCCACCCTAATCACAGCCAGACAGACTTTACCTACCACGGAGGGATGGAAGGCTGAGTTGATCTAGGTGTTAATGATTATATACTGAGATGTTTTGCCTGTTAGCAAGCAGTCACCCACTCAAATAGTAATCACATGATAGTGGCCCAACTGGGAATTGTCGAATTGAACCAACGACCTCTCCATCTTTTTTTAAAGTCAGGCACCCTACCGTTACACCACCAAGACATAATGGTTCTCTTCCGAGTTTCTATCATTTCACTTCCATTTAGGACGTTTTCAGTTCTTTATAGTTTGTGCGCCAAATTAAATCAGCAGCTTGTCCGTCACTGTGATGAGTTTTTCAGCGCAAAAAAAAATTTAAATTCAGTGTCCAGCCGTCTGAGCTAGAGGAGCGACGTTTCCTCATCCACTCGAAAAAGAAAAGGCAAACGCCATTTCCCCGGTTTTCGCTCCAGGGAATTATCTCGCTCCCCTCTGGGGGTCTACAATCCCATTCAAATCTTGACACCCCCAACAAAAAAAAATGCCAGCGGTGTTGTAGTTGAAACCAAATATATTTGGTGAAATCTGTGTCATTCCCACATGGCTCTTATTTCTTTTCATTAATTCACAGTAAACTGTGATGATCTCAGACCACCGTCTCTATAGACCTCCATAAATCGCACCTTCCAACTTGGATCTGAGCCAACCCCCAATCAATATTTCTGCACAACTCCCTGCTTCCGTCAATTTGACAATTGCTTACGGGAATGACAACGTGGTAAAATTTGTGACAAATTGAAGGTTTAAGCGTTTTAATAAACCAACAGGCTTTAAAAAATTAACACCACAAAAATTATTCTGCACAGTCACCTGTTTCATTAAAAACATCACCAATAGGCGCCACAGAAACCAGCAACAGTCAACCACACTAGGCCTGAAATACTGACATTGAACATGCGGGGCATTAAATAATTGACTAATTAATTCACATCTGATGTCTTTGAATAAACTCATAGAAACTGAAACAGTAACTTCATAATTTATGTAAATTCATCGAAAGACAACCTTTTATTTAATTATTGTTGAATGGGACCATGCCAAGGTGACTGATAGAGAAAGCAAGAAGATCAACCGTAGATCAGGAAAGCGATACACATTAGAAAAAACAAGACAAGTCAATAAACTGCGACGAAAGGTCCTACCAACTTCCACACATTACTTACTGTGCGCCACAGCGACACCTGGTGGACAGTCGTTCCAAAGTAGACAGCAGCTGTTGCCAAAACGTCAACAATTAAATAAAAAGCTGTATTTTGATGAATTTACGTAACTTATTAATTCACATCTAGCCTATATCAGTGCATGACATCATGGCAAGGGACAAATACAACTCTTAAATTATAGGCTCTTATAAAACAAATTAGGGTTGGTAATGATTAAATTTTTTTTAATAGTTAACTTTTTAAAATTTAACAATTAATTAATCGTTAATTTTAGTTAAAATTCAGTCATTGAAAATGCGTTGTTTAAACCATAATATCAATAAAAAAGTCACTGTAGAGTTACATGCACTGAAAGTGTTAATGAATTAAGAACCTTTT
>Ga0209367_1013383_pt1 | contig 10561 bp, 3 predicted proteins | sample WorMetLIZISLAND2_FD_187412 | JGI IMG/M metagenome (GOLD analysis project Ga0209367, IMG submission 187412) | Marine gutless worms symbiont microbial communities from Max Planck institute for Marine Microbiology, Germany - Olavius geniculatus... ...
TGACTGAGAGACGACATATGGTACCCATAGCTTAACGGTCGGCTATACCAAAAACAATAAAATAATTACGGTAGATTTTCATAACAGCCGGGAAATACTTTTCTAAAATCATATTTCAATGCAAATGAGTTTTATTTTTTTACTTTTATTTATTTTTAAGTTTCACAAAAGAAATGCCTGGGGAATGGACGCTCTGGCACTGCTGTATTTCGCGAAAATTTAATGGCTATGGACGCACGATAGGCGTCTGTGGACATGGATATATCCATGGATATATTCATGGATATCAACGGAAAATCTGTGGATATGGATATGGATGGCAAATTTCAGATCCACAGCAAGCCTGGATATAGTACAACACATGTACTGCGTGAACCAATTGTTAGCCCACACTGGGATAAACTGATCATCTCATTCTCCGGGAAAATGCGAATATTTTACTTTGCCTAATATGAGTTTGGATGAAAACCATTAACAGTAATTATGCCTCAGTGCATTTGTGACAGCTGTTAGCTGAGTAAGTGACAACAACTCTAAGCAAAAATACAGTACGTGTGTTTTGTCAATGATTAATTTTTAATCAAAACTAGTGATAAATTATGATACACTTTGGTGTGTGAAAAGTTAACATTAAAATTTTTTATTCATTACCTGTTGAAAGTTAAAAAATAAAAAGTTAATTTCTCAAAACTGACAGTGGTAAATGCGCAAAAAATATACATGTTTTTATCAACTTTTTGTCACAAATGCACTTAGACAACAAACAATAAGAGAAGGCTACATTACAATAGTGTGGCTTGGTAGTCTAACGGTAACGTGCCGGCCTTGTAATCCTGAGGTCACTCAGAGGCGCAGATTCGACTCCGCACCGGAATACTGCCGGGTAACGACATTAGGCAAGTTGTTCACACACATGTGCCTCTGTCACCAAGCAGTATAATTTGGTACCGGCTTCACCGCTGGGACGTAAACAGGCACAGCGCGCGATGCACTAGCCCCGTATCCGTCTCGCAGTGTAAAAACTGGTGTCTGGCTGAGGGCCTTCGGAAACGGAGACCAGCGACGCCCTATAGGCTGTAAGGCTCGGGAAGGACTTTACGTTTTTTACATTACAATTATAGTGTAGTATGAAACAATTTAAGTGTTTGCGTGTCATTTTGGCATTCAATAAAATGTTCCTAAAATGTGCCTTAATTCGAAAATTCATTAATCAAAATTTTAGTAACTTTACAATTTTTATCAATTAATTATGCAATTAATCATTAATTTCTGCAGCTCTGCAAATAAACCAACAATGGCTCCTACTGAACATCGTAAAATCCAGCTAACATAATTAACAACTTCTGACCTTTGCATTACTGGAGCAACTCCGCGTGTAAAAATGGCAACTAATGTTAGGCTTTTCGGCACGTGTGTGTGATTTTATCTTTGACTGATATAAGTCAAAAACTAACACATCATATACTTCTGCATGCACAAATGTTCACATTTATTTAAGTTATTCTGCACCTTTTAGTTTTCAAGATAAGAACTGGTACAAAACAGACAGACAGACAGAAAAGCAAGACACATGGTGCAAGGTATTAGAGACAGAAGCACATTAACATCCACAGAAATTCAATATGTCTGTAAATTCAAGAATCTACGAAACACATTTTGTGACAAATGAAACATAACAATAATCGCACATTCACAATATTTACAAACAAGAAGTTATACTTGAAGCAAAACATTCAATTACTGATGTGGTCAAACTATTGCCTTTGGTAGGCTTCATCAGCTTCTTCTATGGATTTCAGGGTGTGTCAAAAATAATCACTCACAGAAAAACCTGGACATTAATTGCATTTTTTAAAGGTGCAACATATGCAGAGGAAAATTTAAAAACAAACATATCCAGCAAGTTTTGTTTACCAAACTAGACAAGAATTTATGCCACATATCTAGCAGATTTTGTTGCAAAGGTTGGTTTTGATAAAAAGTTGAAAACAAATCTGTGCTGAACACTAGACATTTTACAGTTACTAGTTAGAACTCTTTCCTTTTGTCAGTAACTGTTGCTAGTTGTAGTAAACACGTTACAGTCAGTCTTCTGCACAATTAAATGCACTGAGACTACACGCCAACGAGCAAGACGCACAGTGGATGCATTTGAAAAGCCACACATTAACACATTAACATCAGCAAAAGTTCAACATTGCTAAGAAAAAAAACAACAAAAGAAGAATCTACGAAACACACTTCATCACAAACAAACAGAAAATAATTGGATACAATATTCACAGACAAGCAGATGTGTTGCAAACAAAATGCTTAATTAGCGATACAGTGAAGACCATTGTTGTTGGCAGACTTAGCATGCTTTGACTGCCTTCAGGGTGTGTCAAATAAAAAAAAACTATACTAAATCTGTGCAGAATATAAGACAGTTTATGGCAACTATTTATTACTTTTTCTCTCACCTGTTGTTATTTGTAGCAAACAAGTTACACGATAAACTAAAAATAATTATTGAAATTCACCAAATTTTTGGCAAATTTCTGAACCTGCCTACCCATTGGGAGTCAGGGCTACATGCCAAATAGCATCTTATTTTCTGTGTAGAAAAGTTTAAGTTTGAATGATAGAAGGCAAGCGAGTAGCAGACACTACAGAGAAATGGCAGCTATAGACAAAACTGCTTGCACTAAAGCAGAATCAATAAGGAAATAATAAAATGCAGATTGAGAACAATTTTGTCAGTGTTAAACAAACTACACTGTGTCTCAGAAAATAACGACCCTCTTTGTGATTGTCTATATTTTCGCCAAATAATGATCAATTTTCAAAATTCTTTCACAGGCACACTCCATGGGCAGTTAGCAATACTGCAGCTATTAAACATCTCACCACACTGTAACTGTGTCGCTACACTAACATGTGAAACTTAAGATGCCAAAAATTAGTAAAATAACAATAATAAATACATAAAAATTATACCTTTCAAGCAATTTTTTTTACTAATTTTTATATTAACATTAAACAGTCTTTGGTTTTTGATACATTTATTGTGTTTCTAATCAAAAGCAAGCAATACTATTGTGAATAATAATGTTTAATGCTGTGAGAATACACTAGTGACGTAACATGCCATTGAACATCAAAGAAAAGGCTTTGGCTAAGAACTTATATATGAGTTCAAAAAAACACAGTTCATGAAAAAACATTATGAAAATTTTCAAAAATAAACAGCAAAAGAAAAGGACAGGACACAGTACTAAAAAGATTAGAAAAACAGGAAGCGCCAACCAAGGGCACGAGAGCAGCATACTAAAGCATGCACGTACTGAAAACAACGTGACAACTGTGGATGAAATGGTAGGCCCACTAAGGCAGAAATTGAAAGCCAGAAACAATCACAAAGTGGGACGTTTTTTCTGAGACACAGTGTATGACCCACACTGCACTAAAAAACAAGAACAGTCAGTCATGGCACAGATACAGTGTCTTTGGGTACGAAAACCTACACACCAGCACGTAGGTTAATGGCATCAGTAAATGCCAGTCTGTCAGAGCATCTCTTGAAGTGCTCTTTAACAGTGTGCTTGTGTTTGAAATATTTACCACATGGACAGCAAAATTGCTTGTAATCTAAGTGTGGCTCAATTCACCTGCTGTATAGAAACTCTTTGGACAATCACTGCAAACATATGCTTCACACCTTCATGACGAAGCAAATGCTTCTTAAGATTACCACTGAGGCTGAATTTCTTCTGACAAATGTGGCATGTGAACCAAGTACCTTCATTGTGTAACTTCAACAGATGCACCTTGAGTTGGCTGTGATACGTGAAGCAGTCTGAACAGTGTCTACATGAGTACGACTTTGCACCAATGTGAGTATAAACATGCTTCTTCAAATCGCCAATACTTTTAAACATCTTCCCACAGTAGCGACAGTCATATGGTCGTCTGTTGCTGTGGATATGACGTTTGTGTAACTGCAAGTTGCTGGACGTGCTGAAACTTGTGTCACACTGTGAACACTTGTATGGTTCGTCTCCCGCGTGGACTCTCATGTGAGTGTGTAGATTTGCAGACTGACTGAATGTTTTGCCACACTCACCACATTTGCATGGTTTCTCTCCACTGTGAATTCTTCTGTGCTTAACAAGGTTATCTGATCGTGTAAATTGTTTACCACAAACAGTACATTCAAATGGTTTCTCTCCAGAATGAACTCGCTTGTGCATTGTTAATGCGTGATTGCTTTGACAACACTTTCCACACTGACTGCACTTGTATTTACTGCTGTGAGTATTCATATGTTGTCTCAAGTACTGCTGAGTAGCAAAATGCTTTTGACACTGAGTACATGAATACAACTTTTCTCCAGTATGTATTTCTTTGTGACGATTCAAATTTCCTTTCTTTCTAAACCATTTGTCACAAACCGTACACACATACGGTCTTGGCTTGTCATCATGTGGTTGCTCAGTGATATCGTTACTATCAGCTTCAATCTTCACCTCAACAGAACCTTTACCTGTATAGTATGCAGTATGCACAGAGTGTGGTCATAATTCTGACAGAACCGCCAACAGTCATATAACAGTCATATCAATGCTGCAACACTCTCTGTTATTATAGCTCTGCAGATTCGAGCTGGCAAAATGCAGCTAGGTTTACTGCAGTAATGCATAAAATAAACTAGAAATTTGGGGCAAAGCCCAACGTGAGTCCGCCCAGCGCCCTAAATCCGATTGGTGAGAAATTAGGGGTGGGGGTAAAATTTCCTCAGCACCAAAGTCACGTGGCCCGAACTCAAATGCATTGGCATACGCCGAACGCGCATTGTCGACTTAGGGTAGGTCAACATAGGCGCTTATAACTTTGTTCGTAGTGGACGGAATTTCACAAAATTTTTTTTGTTCAACGCCCAAAAGATCGTTCTCGTCAACGCCGTTTAGATTTTGTCGCTATCTTCATCGGTTTCAGAGATATTCGCGGTCAAACTCGAAAGTTGTCGTAAAACGTACTAAATTTTGGACGTTTTTTGTTCTCCCAAATTTTAAGAAGAGCGGTACCCTCAAATTTCGTACTTGCGTTAACACCCCAACCTAGAGGCGCGTCAAGTGCCAAAGTTTCGTTGGGCTACACCCTCTAACTCCGAAGTTATAGGCGCTCCTTTATTGCATTTTAAGCCAATTTTTGACTCCCCTTTGAAAAAAGTTGTAAGGGGGGCCCCCGCCCCCGGTGGGGGGTGCGCTAGTAAAACTTGGTGATTCTCTAGCGCGTGTAAAAATTTGGGGGCGCAGCACCCCCTAGGGGCCGAAATATGGTCTTCCGAAATATGCGCTTTTGGTGGGTACCATTAAGAATCTAAATCTCCAACGTTACTGGACCAAACTTCACCGACTTGTTTCGCCTAACGCAGGACGAATTGCGGTAGACGGAATGACTATCCGATTTTGAATATCTTTATCTGTTTCGGAGATATTCGCCGCCGAACTTCGAATTCGTCCGAAATCAAGCTAAATTTTGCATGTTTTTCGCCCCCGAAATTTTTTTGGGGTGTGCCCCCCAAAATTTTGGACCGGCATTATAAAATAGGGCCTAGTATTGACCATCGTGCAAAATTTCACGCCGGTCGGCCCACGCATCTCAAAGATCTCGCGTCGGGAGAAAAAATAAAAAAACATCTGGGCTAAAACTTAAGCCCGCTCCGCAAGCTATCGCTTCCGGGCTGACTAATAAATATATCAACAATTCATGTTGTTGGCCAATCAGCACAGTGAATTTTTTGCTGCCCAACTTGCACTACATGCCAAGTTTGCACAGCACATTTTTAGTCAGATTTGCTTCAAAAAACAAGAACAGCAGCTTAGACAAGTTCAGTACAGGCTAAAAGGCACAAACTGCAAACATCCTGCTTTGAACCTGAGGTGATTAGAAACATTTCAACTTATAGCAGTGTAAATTGAGCAGAAATTAACCTTGTGCGGAAAAGTAATATTTGAGCATAAAACATGCACCTATTGATGTTGTGCAACTCAATAAAATACATCACATGACCAGAAAAAAAAAACAGTCAGCAGTATCTTTCATGTAACAGTTATATGTGAAAGACTATTTGATAGACTTGAAAGACTTAAGATCATATGTTAGATCTTAAACTGTGTCACACAAGCTTTCTGTGTTAACTAGCTGCATCATGTATTGCTGCAACAGTCGTAATCCTGCTTTACTGCTGTGTGACTGAAGAACAATAAAGGCTAAAGCACTGACATAAAATAAAAATAATGCCTGTGCTCTGCAACTGATTACCTATACATTAAATACAAAGAGAACAACCACTTAAAAAACAAATCTTATAAGCAGGGTTCAAAGTGGGATGGTATGGGAAACTGGCACTTCCTTGGTCACCTGGAAGCCCACTGGCAGTCCTTTTCTGAGCATGCTTTGCAGGCAGTTGTTAAGATTTAGGCAACTGGTCGCTGATGTTTGCATCTGTCAGTGGCCAAATTAATGCCAGCTTGTTGGAGGGGAGTAGCAGACATTTTGGTACATTAAACTGCACAAAATGTGTTCAGTTGATTCTCACAAAAATACTTACAACCAAACGACATGCATTAAGGCTTAAAATGCACAAAATTTGATTTCAACTAGGGCTTTGCCCCAGACCCTGCTGGGGAGCTTACAGCTCTACTTCACCTATTAGCTTGATTTCAAGATCTTACATCCAAAGGGAGAAGAAAATTGGGAAAGGAAAAAAGAAGAAAAAAGGCAAAAAAGAGAATAAGATCAAGAGAGGGAAAGAAAGGAAAGCAAAAGAAGGGAAACGGAAGAAAAAAAGGGTAAAAAGAAGCCACCATATCGATGTGTATTTTTCCCACTTCAAGCCCTGCTTATAAGGTGAAGGAATTCTGTTATTAGTAAAGATAGACACAGTCCACTAAACCTTGACACTAAACCTTTTTGTATGTATTTTTTTCTTTTTTGAATATCAACTGAAAGTCCAGCTTTCACACACCCAGGTCTGGACTTGTGTTTAATGATGATAAAATTTCTGACGAAAGTCATATAAAATAGTACGAAACAAATAGCAGATCACCATTTCCTTGGTATGTTGCCCAAAAAACTTATTCCCTATGTCATAATAACTAAATCACTTTCTATCCTCTTTTTACCAACACACTATTAATCAAGTAGTTATCATGTCAAATAATAATAATGATGATGTTATTGTGGTTTCCTTGTTAACCATCAACTGGCATTTGAGTAGCATGCATGAGATGCCTTGCATTGCACACTGTTTTGTGTCATACCTAATTACATATTTTTTGCACAGCATGAACCTCAGTGCCAGTGGAAAGAGTTTTCGTCAAACACAACATTATCAGATCAGCGGTTGTATGACCTTATGCTTGCAAAATACAACTCCAGATATTCATTGTAATAGTCACATAGGCTTACTGGCATATAATTGATTTTTGCATTTTCTAAATGTAGTTCCATATCTACAAGTTGACATTCACTGACAATGATAACAGAAGGAGATACTTCAATTTTGTTGCTAAACATTCAATAAAGTTCATACACTTTGACCACATGTGCATTACACGTGTGCACTATATAACATCCTATGCTAACATCGATGCTGGATAAATTTTAAAGTTCACATTTTTATTATATATGTACAAGTGTTGGTCTTGGTCCTCAAAAAGTGTTGACTTTCATCTTGAAACACAAAGTCTTGGTCTTCGTCTTGGACTTGAAAACCAAATCTTGCTTACAACACTGAATGCTGATGAAACAAAGATCAGCACTGCTCTATGGGTCTTGAGACTCACAAAAGACTTTGCTACAGTTTTCTTTTTTGTGTTAGTCTGCCAGTGACTTCCAGTTATTGTAACAACTGATCCTGAAAGCTGAAACACGTACAGCATATTGCACATAAAATCTAGAAAAAAATCAGCTGATAAAACCTCACATTATTATAGCCCAACGACCAAATCACTTTTTATCTTCTTTTGGCCAATACATTATTTGTGTTGACTTGTCAAAATCAAGTTCAAATTAAATTGAATGTGCTTCAAGATGTGACAGAAGGTAGACATACTGCCAGTTGGCTGGCCATGACCATGGCATGGTGAAGTGACTGATGTGCCTAGTGCAGTGGCTGCAGTCTGTGTAGAGCTATCATCATCATCATCATCACTGCCACTCTCTGTCTCCAAACACTGACCACCACTCATCAACTGTGTAATCCTGCACAGTGCACCAGCTAATATATATACACATAGTTTACAGCTGAGATTTAAAAATATTGAAAATAAGCTCCAAATTAAGTCAGTAGTAGACAGAATTGCTGATCATGCAATTTGTCAATGGTATTTGCCAAGTGGCAGCTTCAATTTGCAATTGCATGTTTTCACTAGCATAGTTCAACACATAAATCTTCCTTCAACTTAAAGTCAGAAGACACATGAAGCCCAGCTGTTGCTAGGGTTAGCCAACTGTACCACCTGAAGGCCAGTGTCTGACTACTGGTAGCGAAAACAAAGCAATTTCCCAGAATGACCCAGCCACATACACACTGTGGTGATGCTGATGCCGCAATATTGAACAACAACGTAAGTAAGCAAGCAGTTTATCCTGTGCACCTTAACTGTAATAACCCCAGACGTGCTCGATGTTCTTGTAGAAAAAATAGCAAACACAATTAAAATTAAACAAAGTACTAGCTTAGTCCAGAAAATTGAAATTTCATAGCATCCGCCTAAATAACAGCCAACGCTTTAATCGTTCAAGCACGTTTAACACAAGAATAGGCCTATACAGCGAGATACGAACGGGTTGTGTTCTCTGTCCAGTTTTACGACAGCGCGAGCCCTTAACTTCCAGTCATCCATGATGTTTCACCGACCTAGCCTATGAAATATCCACAATTCACAAGTTAATAACCAAACTATTCACTCTTCACATCAGACATCAAACGACAAAATACATACGGAAGTCGAACTCGAGGATCCAAAACGTGGACGAAAAGTACATTTGAGTGTGAAAATAGAATACATAAATAAGTAACACACTGAGTTATAACTGACTGTTACACATAAGAAGCCCAGCTGTCGCTAGAGAAGACGCGTTACAGCCTAAAGTACTGTTCCTTTTGAAGTACAGACTTTCAAGATCATCCAAGGTCGATGATAATTGCATCTTATCTCAGTTGACAGTATAATTATAGGGGATATGATTAAGAGTTGCTGAGGGAGGACAAGGTCGTCAGACATCTTGATTTTCCTACACGAAATCGTACGTAAATTTTGTGCATTTCTTTTTACAAATACACGCATTTTAGTGGACTAAGCTTTGCAACACATAGCTAGCAAATGTCGTGAGTTAAACTGTGTGAAACTGTTATCCATGCCCAAAGGTTCTGTTCAGTAAAATTTTCTTTGTCAACCTAACCCACACGCCATCTTGGAACCGTCCAAACAGTTGGACAGTTCATTTGTTTCTAATGGGTGTGTTTCTTGCTATAACTTTTATTTTCCGTATTATCTACCTGCCGGTTAAATTAAAGTATACGGAAAATAGGCAGAATTGCTACTAGATCCCTAAATTGTTATATATTAGCCAGCCTTGGCAGGCCGTTTTCGTTTGCTCTAAATGTCTGTTCTCCATTCGACCCCTGCGAAAATTGTCAATGTACGCAGTTGATAGTACACATTTGTTTACGTTTCGCCGGCGTGACAGAAAATGTAAACATTGCGGTTATTCATAAGTGTCAGGGGCACTATCGCAAAAGTTCCCCATCATGAAGTCTGAAATAGCGATCTAAACTTGCAGAAACTGTTTATAACTGCTTGCACAGTGAGTATATTGAGGGACCCTCCTAGCTTTGCATCAATCCTGAGCTCTATTGTTCTTAGGATTTAGAACGAATTTGTCCAATTTTCAGTTTGCTTATTGTGCCCTTATATGGTATGGACGTAATCACGGCGGCCGTGTGGCTATCACAGAAATTAGCCACACGGCAGTTTTTTCTGACACTGATTCTGCACCCTATCTATCAAAACGTCCAGTAATCCATTCAATTCCAGTAAGTCATATGAAGTACGTACTTGAACGAATTTTAAGTAAGAAATTTACGCTAATGCAGCAGACTCAGACAATGTTTATATAAAGTCTGTAGTGAGATACTCTTCGTTGTAGCTGTAGCCTAGTGCGTAAGCTATCGACCTCGTGTTTTGTAGGTTGCAGGTTCGAATCCTGTCTCTACCAATTTTATACTTTTTTTTCTTTTTTCACTTAATACTGTAAATTATTATTGTGCTATTTTACCGCTTATTCAGCTTGCTTTCATCGTTTAAACCAGGCTTTCGTAGTCGATATTAGTGATTGCGTATGAAATGTAAATGTAAATCATACAAAGAAATTCGCAAGAGGGTGCTAGTGTTTTGGTGCTAGTGTTTTAGGTAAAGGAATAAAATTTATTATTAATATTATGACTATGGCTAGGAATAAAGTTAGACTTAGGGTTAGTGTTTAGGGTTAGTAGTAGTGTTAGAGTAGA
>Ga0209367_1013385_pt1 | contig 10560 bp, 1 predicted proteins | sample WorMetLIZISLAND2_FD_187412 | JGI IMG/M metagenome (GOLD analysis project Ga0209367, IMG submission 187412) | Marine gutless worms symbiont microbial communities from Max Planck institute for Marine Microbiology, Germany - Olavius geniculatus... ...
GCTAATCTTTATTCAAGTTACGATCGATAATGTTGGGGATGTTTTTTCAGGTTTTCTGTTTATTTTAATGCATATTTCGCTTGATCTGCTTTCCCTAGGTAGTGCAGAAGCATACAATGGGTGAGGTGGGAAACTGAATGGTCATTTGATGGCAAGTTGTGTCAGGAATATTTGTGCCAGAAATTATTAAAATTTGATAATTGGTTTTCAAGATACAGTTGAAAATGTCGGGGATGTTTTTTTGGGACACAGTGTAATAATAACGAGATGAATAGACAGCAGAACAGTAGGCCTATAATTACGCTATACGAACCACAATGAAAATTGCGGAGCTGAGAATGCCGGCCATTGCTGGGACCTGATGCTGAACGTAGTCCACCAGAGCTTTATTGCATGGCTGTTACCACAGCAACAACAAACGAATGGATGCAAGAATGAATCAACCAATCAGGCATTTATAGTCCATTCATGTCATGCGACAACCACAGTCTTACAGAATGTGATCAAAGACTTACTTTAAACGTTTAAATATTATGAAAACGTAACGGGTTTTTCCCAGGGACGGACGAAGTCTAGCTGCAAATTTACTACAAAGTAGTGTACGACGAATCATAATAATAGGGGCCTACAAGATTTATAGCGCTATAAAGTCCGAAGATACAGAGGCGCTTAATGGCGCTAGGCTAGGGCAGGTTAAATAAATGCGTTTCTAAATGTCGTTTAAATGTATCAGTAGAATTGCAGAGACGGGCAGTGTAAGGTAATGAGTTCCAAAAACAAGGCGCGATTACAAAAAATGTGCGTCGATCTACGTTCGATCTTGTTCTAGGAACTTGCATTTTACTGGACTATACTGTAAAACTGTTTATGAGATTGTGTATGCCTAGGTCAACTCAGCCCTCCACCCATCCGGGGTAGGTAAATCGAGTACCGTCCTGTCTGGCTGGGGTTAATGCAAGGCCCGCTCACCTGTACTGGTCGGCAGCTTGGCCCAATACTGCGTACTCCCATATGGCAGGTGACGCTCTGTAGCTCCGAGAAAGGTTTCCTATAAAGAGCTAGTCCATTTAACCATAACCATATCAATTATCAGATCATCTGTCAGGGGCGGCAGCTCTGTGAAGTTTCAGCCAATGACAGAATATTGACAGATGATAAAGAGCAATGGATCCTACTCTCATCACAACGCCAGCAGTCACTGTCTTCGTCTGTCTGCATGTATGCGTGCCTGTAGCATCTTCTCTCAGCGTCTATAGACAGTAGGTTGCCCAAGACAAAAGCCCCTTACCACGAAAACCCCCATCCATTTAAAACTCATAAGTTTTCGCCAGCTCGCCTTGTCTATAATTGCCTAGCTAGTTTACGCTAGGCCTACTTGACACAGCGAATAATTCGAAAATTTCATTTTGTTAAAACATATCGTCTTTTAATTGTTACAGCACAAGAATTCAGCACACACGATAAGGTATACAGAAACATTGTCGCACAAAAGGGAATATTTTGTCGCATGGGGATTCTGTCATTCACGGGAAGGAGGGGGTTGTTCCCTGCCTCCGTATGCCTTGTTGAGGCGGCTGCGGTCGCTGGGATGCGGTTTTAGATTTATTGACTCGTGATGAGATGTCAGTCGGTCCGTCGTCCTAGTTACCTAGTAGTCCCACTCCAGTCTAGTAGTCGCAGACTCTTTGCTGCCTCAGCTGATAGATAGCACACGTCGGTGCCAGCAAACCCACACGCAGGCGCAGAAAAAAACGCTAGCGAAGACGTCGCCGCCCGCCGACGTGACGTTTACTAATGATGATGACCACTTCCCTGAAAAACCTCGAAAACCCAGAAAAGTAAGGGAATTCCAAAGCGGTCAGAAGAAAATCAGACAAAATGAAAAAAGTCAGCGAAGAGTCAGGGAAACTAGAAGAAAAAAATAATTAAAGTAAATATTGCGCATATTTACACTGTACGGTCTTTATTTCACATTTTCTTTTTAGAAAACTAAGTTGCACACCGATTACTTTTGCCCGCGGAAAGGTTTGAGCGGACAGACGAACGGAAGGGCAAGACACGTAGCCTAATGTACGTGGCTTATTAAAACAGCCGCACAATAAAGTCTCTTGTCACTGGAAGATTGCGTAACATCTTAGGCCTACAGTACAGGCAGCAAACCACAATGATTCTGAACTTCATCTATTTGATAGGCAGTGTAAATTAGAGCCCTCAATACTTAATGTTATTAAATGAGGATATAGTGTGCATATCTAAAAAGTGTGAATTTGTCAAGTTTCAGCAGTTTTTAGCAGTTTTTTTGTAATGGCGGTCGCGCTTATGGCATGATGTTGTGTCCGTCCCTTGTCTGTCTGTCGTTTGTCTGTAACGCATGTGTTGTGGCTATACGGTAATAAAACTATTTGAAGAAGCAAGTACCAAGTCGGATCGACCCCCTACAACACTCATTCCTTCCAAACGGAGATGCTTACTCTACCTCCAAATAGTTTACTGGAATTACGAAAAGCGGCCAAACCGCTTCAGTTAGCGGTATCGTTACAACTGACAGTCTATACGTAAACTTACCGACGGCTTATGTAACAGTACCATAGCCGACCCCTACGGAGATCTATTTTCCCGAATTAGAACTCCCGACTCTTCCCCATTAAAATATGCATGTTGCCATGTTGTTGCTGGCTATCGATCTAGCGACAGCTGGGCTTCTCGTCATCATGTACAGATAAGAAGCCAGTACATTATATTCTGATCAAGCAAGCCTGGATTTATAGCATCTTTTTATCTATCCGGGCTCCATTGATCTAAGCAACAGCTGAGCAGTTCTTTGCTATCTCTTATCTTTATCGTTAGCGACGTTCTGTTGCGCATTTTTCATCGAACTAATAATTAGCCAATATGTATTCACACGTCGCGTGTGGTCTGGTATTTTTCGGTCGCACCGTGTAGCTCTCCAGGTCCGAGACATCTGGAACCAAGAAATGCGGTCGGTCGGTCGGTCGGTCGATCGCCGGCAATTCTGTTTTCAATTGATATCTCTCAGCGACTTCCTGGACCGGCCGCCGGACTTCATCTAGAGATGGGCAGAAAAATTACGGAATACCGTACTAGCGATACCGATATATACCGCGCTGCTTCGCAACGGTTTGTCGCTTTTAGACTGTTACGGTAGAATCGCAAGGCTCGCAGTGCCGCCGACAAGATATAAGCCAAGCTGTCGCTAGGGTGGGCCGACGGTACCGCCTATATCCGAAGGCCAGCGTCCGACTTCCGGTCACGGAAAAAAGCGATTTCCCAGAGTGCCTGCCGTCACATACACGCTATGGTGACGCTGCTATACCGAACGCTACAATCAACGCTAGGATATGATAAGTTAATTGGGCGCACGTGAGTGATGGCTGCAGGCAGAAACTTTGCATTCAAAATTGCGGCCAAACCGCTGCAGGTTACATGGTTACTACCGACAGCTTATAGGAACGTCATCTCTTTATCCAATGGTACCATCGCCGGTCCCTTATGACGTATCATTTAGCCACAATATGTGCGTTACAGATAGACAACAAACAGACGTATGTTGTACCGAAAACTCGATCTAATGGTCGGCCAAAAACTCCGTTGGTCCCGTGCCGACATACTGTGCGCCTTTAGGGGCTTACCTTTTCAACTTCTGATTTTAAAAAATGACACGCCAGTTTCTCTGACCATTGTAAAACGTTCAGACCGATGTTGGTTTCTCTATGGCCTTTCTGGATTTTAATTAGGAGCCTGTAGGCTTACGTGACGGACAGACGGACGTACGGGTAAGTGCCGTAATGCGACCTATTAAGACGGTCTCACAGAAACGAGCAATTTTTTAAACTGTGCATTTCTACCTCTGTCCACGCCTAACCGCAAAAGCTTCCTCGAGTAATGAACCGAAAAGAAATAGTTGAAATAATCGTTTTAAGGTGTACATCAGTCAGTTAGTCAATACGGATTTTTAAAATGGCCTAAATAGTACAAACTATTGCTACTTATCTACTCAACTTATTCAATAAAATGTTCAATAATAATACGTAAATGCAAAACTGCAGTTTGACCTATTTTTATCTAGTGTATTCTTTTCCGTTTGTATAGACCTACATTTTATCCTAATCAAGCTCGATACCGATAGCGTGCCGAATTGCGAAACTGAAAAACGCCCATCACTGCATGCAGCATTGGTAGGAGGCCCATAATGTGTAATTGAGCGCAGCGCATGTATAGTGGTCAAATTCTGCCGTGGGGCAAGGAGAGAGATTTTTAGACACACGCGCCTATAGCGGTCAGCGCTGGCCTCAGTGACGTCGTGCCAAAGGCAGCAGACGGTTTTTGACCCCCTCTCCAGAATTTTGGGTTGTGGGAAAATTGTCGATAAATTTTCTTGTCGAAAAATGTTTGTCCAAAAATGCAAAACTTGGGGCTAAAAACCCGTTCAGGTAAATGTTGATGGGAGAACAAAATTGAACGTCTGAGCACCCATAGTTTCTTCGTGAGAAATTTGCAGTGTCTGTCGGTAAAATGTAACTTCCCGCGATGCTTACTTTTCCCAAGATGACACTATTTGGCCTGAACACACATCTTGCGCTTCGTTTCAAAACCGTAGGCTCAGTAATTATTTATTAACATACAATAAACAATAGAATAATAAATAATCCACGTAATCTACCAGGCCTACATTCCTTTACTTTTTTCATCCACAGAAACTAGGCCTATATTGTAACACAAAAATCATAAACATTAATTATAAACAGAAACGGAGAACAGATTGCGGCACATAAATATAACCATGCCGCAAAGTTTCGTCAAAGAGTGAGAAAACGTGCCCTACCTATAAGAGTCCCTATAGAAAAAAAGTGAGAGACAATCCCGCGTGTCTTCGCCCCATTATTAGGCCCTAGCCTCCCCGTTTGCAGTCCGGGAGTCATACCCGGTATAGCAAACGTCGGTACATGCCGATATTTAGACAGTTTCATGCGGTCAGTGAAAGTGTCAATCATCCAATCGTCGATAAATCAGTCGTGTTAGTTACAGCGCTGACAGCTAGCTGCCGCTCCATCCGCTGATGTTCATTTCTTTAATACCCCGTTTACACGATCGAGCAAACATCGAGCAAATATGAAGCATGCATAAAGCATAGCAAACATCGAGCAGACATCCAGCAAGCATCGAGCAAACATCAAGCAAACATCAAGCAGACCTAATGGAATCCCGCCCCCTCGCTCAAATGTAGGCCATGGCTTAGCCCACAGCTGATCACGTTTTATATAGGCTTTCCAATTACAACCCGCTCGCCCTTCTAATTAGCATGCTAATTATCATAGCTCGTCGAGCTAGCTCGATGTTTGCTCGATCATGTAAACGGAATATAAGATTTCTTTCTCTTTGTCTTTGTTTCTCTGTTTGTCTGTCTGTCTCTCTGTCTGTTTGTATGTTTCTGTGTCTGCATCGACCCGGCCGTACAATACAATACAACAATACAATACAATCGAGAATTTGCACTCAAAAACTGCAGACAAACTGTCAGTTTAATCTAGCACATAAACTAAAAAGAACTGAAACGTTTAACAGAAAAATGAAATGAGAGATACTGAGAATAGAAATAGTGTTAAATGTAAAAATGACAAAATTCAAAAATGACTGAAGTAAAGACAACTAAAATAAGAAAAAAATGAACAGGTAAGAAATAAAGAATAATAATGAAAACTAAAACTCTGAAAAAACTGAAAAGAGTAAACATAAAAACCTTGAGCAGGTCCGAACAGCCGTGGAGTCAGTCCGAGGCCAGGTAAATAACGAGTGCAAACGGCCTAGAACGAGTGGGGCCTAGAACAAAATCATGAAAATCAAGTGTTTCCAGGAAAAGTCTGAATTTTTTCACGACCGATAATCACTTTTTTCCGCCATTAGGACTGGCGTCTGGAAAACAATTTCTACAGGGTTACGCATTATTCATAATTGCATGGAACGCTGCTGTGTCATGCGTTTAACGGTAAACGCGCCGTAAAAGTTATTTCTGAGAAAGCGTTAGGCCCAATTTATAATCCAATTTTGCCATTTCCCGTTGACTTTGGTAATCGTCCTTACAACACTCTCACATTACCATTGTAGGCTGATAAATACGCCACTGTGTACAAAACACAAGTTTATGCACTTCTTAACGGCAACATTTTAAAAACTTGCATAACGGACACAACAAAAATTACAAAAAGTAATATTGCTTGCATCACACTGACTGTGTGTCAGTGTGATGCTGAATAATATCACCTTTTGTGATTTTTGCTGTTTTCGATGTGCGAATTCTTTAATGTTGCCGTTAACAAGGGTATAAACTTATGTTGTTGTACATTTAAATTTTTGCTGTTTTATTACAAAAATGACGTTTACGTACAGTTGATCAGTTACAAAGATATCTGGCCATAAATATTTTACAATCACAATCTTGACCGTTTGGGGTCACGTGACATTCAAATGACAACAAGGGTCGGTTGTGGTGGAATTAGATTGGCCTCGTTCAATAACCCGTCCCCCAAAAACTCCCATTAGACGCATGGATCTTGGAGATATCTCTTACAGGGTCGGAACAAAATTTTGTTGGCAGTATTCGATGGCCCAACCCCGAAAACCCCCCTATAGACGCAAAAATCTCGCAGATATTTTTAGCAGAAGCCAAGCTATAGCCCATTTTGTCCCAAATTTCGTTGCCTGCAACCAAAAATTACGACTCTATCTTATACACAGCCAAAGTTATGACCGTTTAAAGAATTGTTTAACTTTCCCCATGGCGCCATTGTAATTTTTTTGAATTTTTTGAATAAATACGTTAAATATTAATTTCAAATTTTTTAACCCCCAAAAGGCATATTCTTGCGAAAGACTGCGTCGTTCGAGCCATCGCGCGCAAAAATCCACCGAAGGGCCTGACCTGTAGGTGAGTTTCTGAAAAATGGCGTATATACAGCCAGAAAAAAATTTGCGTATTATTTCAGCTATTTGCCGAGAAGCCCCCCTTGGTCGTTTACATAAAAATTTGCATGAGGGGTCATCTAGCCGACGTAATCAACCATGTCAAATTTTATCTCAATCAGATCAGGGGTTTTGATTCTGAGGGGTCGAATTCTTGACTTTCCCATAGGAAACAGAAGTCGCCGTTAACACATGGCTTGAACTACCGTTCAGCCTGTGATGTAAGATGTATATGCTTCTATTTGCGACAGAAATGTGTGCCTACTATTACGTCAAAAATCCAACTGATGGTCGTGTCTAAAGGTTTAAAATATTTTTCACGTTATGCCTAATGTATACTCCACGCGCACATTATTTTCTCCTTTATTCTTTCAAGTGTTTTTCTTTACTTTCGGCTTGTATTAGAGACCCGGCGTCTATTTAAGACCCATTTATTATTGTAGCGACTGGCGTCGAGATTGTTATTGAAAATTGTCTCCCCGAAGTTCGTAAATATTCCCCGATTTTACGAACTGAAGGGAAAAATTTCAATAATGGTCAATGATGCAAGTTGCAACTTGTCTTGTTACATCTCAACGCATGCGTCTATCTGGCACCGTTATCGAGATATAGGCATTTGAAGTTTTTTCCAAGAAGGCTCTTCCAGGAACAGATGTCGGTCGTCGGTCGGTCTTTAATATTACACTGATCTCATATACTCCTCTACACTATGTTAGGAACGTAGCGCGCGAAAAGTAAAAATTCGGGAAATGTCTCATTGCCGACTAAGAGAAACATTCAACGAGGGACGATGTAAAATCAGCAGTTTTCCGGCGCGTTGCCGGAGACTTAAATCAGCTTCAAATATTTTCTAGTCTAGATAGACAGGCAGCTGCTAAACTTTTGTCTTTGTCGTTGTATCTTGTTTTTACCAGCAATACTTCAAAACGAACAGCTGCGATCCATTTGTCATTGTGTTGCAGTGTCGGTTAAGCAGCGCGATTACAAGAAAAACGAGATGAAAACAAGCGTTTCGTGTAAGTTTATCATTCTGCCTGTAACTACAGTACCTTAAACTACAGCGACCAAACCAACATGAAAGCAATGGCGCATAGTGACAGGCCGTAATACGAGTATCGCCCGTCCGTTTGTCTGTTTGTCTGTCTGTCAGGTATAGTCTGTTAATTCGGAAACAAAATATCAAAACTACAACTGCTGCAGTCGTTCTCCATATGGCACGAGTAACATTTTTTCAGTTCGAAAAGTCAAATGCAAAAGTTAAGATTAAGGTTAGGTGGACGGCCGTATAATTATGTCGGTACCGGGCCAACAACTTTTTTAGTTATAATTACGTACTATAACTGTACAATTTTGTCAATGAATACGAAAATAAAACGACGTAATCGCAAGCGAAAGCTGTAGGGAATATGCATTCTCTGTTAATTTTGTGACTGAGCGTATATCCGAGCGATTTTATTTTTATTTTCGTTTTATTGCATTTACTGTATGGCATTTTGTCGTTGAACCTCACGTTCGGCTCCGCTGTAGATCGTCCCTGTCTGACATTATCACTATCATCAAATAAGTAAGCATATATGCTCCTAGCTAACATTTACCTTGCCGAAGTGTGGTAGCTGGCAGACGCCCGGATGTGAGATGCGACCTGTGACGATGACGTAATCACTGATGCCTCTCCTCGCCCCGCAACACTCCCACTACACATAATCAACTGTATTCCTATTTTATCGTCTTCATCATCATTATCATTATTTGTTCAGCGGGGTAATAAATTGCCAGAAAAAGAAGAACGCGGTTACAAATTTCCGACAGAGAAGATTATGGGTGTTCAAAATTTTAATTAGGTCCCTTAATTAATTCTCCCAGTAATGGGGGATTTTTGATATTTGTTTTTCAAGAAAAAATTTCACGATACGAAAAAGACTTTCCGACAAATTGAGATTTAGGGAGATGACTCTCTCTCTTCCTCCGCCACTACGTACGCTACTCGTTTATATGATATTTAAACCAATCATAAAAGACAAACAAATACATAGACATGGCGTGCTCTGACATCTGTCGGGTAGAATAAAACAAACTTGTTGCTAAAACACTTCAGAATTAAATGACCTTATGAAAAAGAATCAACGACTGTAGCCTATTAGTAGCAGCAATAGTAGTAGTAGTAGTAGTAGGCCTAGTAGTCGTACTCAACTCACGGTGGTCTGTACGGCGTTAAGGAGGTTTCCTGACGGTGGATCAGTGTAGTAATTGTCCAGCAGATGTAGCAGTGCCCGAGTAAGCGCATTCAACAACTGCTCACGCAACAACGCAACAACAACTTATTGTCACGCGCAACTAAAACACTTTCAGTTAGTGCTTACTGCTTAGTATTTGCAGAACGAGAAAGCCCAGCTGTCGCCAAGGAAGACGCGCTACAGCCTATACAGTTTCTGTTGCAGTACTGACCTTCAACGTCATCCAAGATCGATGATTTTTATTTTATCTGTAAGAGCGTATACAATTTTTTAATAGTGATCAATAGCAACCTTGGCCCTATCTCTCACCGTTTCCAAGATATGGCCATTTTTCGGTTGAAAAAACGCACATTTTCTCTCTACCCACCTCCATTGAACCCCGAACAACATAGCTGTAGCGTGTCAAAAAGAAGTGCATGGCGGTACTGTCAACAAGTTTTTAAAGGGAAACTCTATTTTATCTCGTCTATATGTACACGTAATGTCATTTATTCCAAAAAGTCAAATTTACATGATAGTTTCCCTTTAATCAAATATATCGAGTTGCAGAAGTTTTTGAACGCCCCTCGTAGCTATTTGTGTTGCGTATACTCACAGCGGTTTTCTGAACGATCATCCAGATGGCGAGCGCACTGGTCAGCAGCAGCAGAAGCAACATCACAAGCAGAGACACGCAGAACTGCAATCAAACATAGAAGCGCACACACCAGCAGACATACCGGTATCACTGTTCAGTCGCCCCTTTAATGTAGGCTTTATCCTAGTATCATTTTTCTTTGCTATTCAGCAAAAGACTGCTGAAAAAATTGCTATACTTAGTAACGTCGCGGCAGAGGGCAAAGGGGGAGCTCCGTAGGTCTATCTTCAAGTGCCTCCAAGGTTATGTCTTTAGACTTTATGGCGCTATATGAATTTTGTATTATTATTATTTTTTCATTATTACTAAAGCAATTGCCCATCTTAAAGTTCCATCCGTCCATCTGTCCGTCACACGGGTGAATCAGTCAAAAACGGTGCAAGACAGAATCACCAAATTTTCACTGTCACTGCCTGGGTGATTTTAGTTTTAGGATCCGTAAAGCTTCTCCATAAATTCGAGAAAAAATCACCCCAAGCAAAGGCGCCAAATGAATGGAAGTAGGAAAAATTTGCGATTTTAACTAATAAGTCGCCATACCTGAGCTAGTACTGACTGTTTCTAAGTCATTCGTATTGTTTTTATATATTTTATGCTTTCCCCTTTGTGCTGTCATATGCCTGATTTGTATGTACTGTGATGCCTATAAGTGCTCATGGCCTTGGCATTGTACTTGGTTTCCAAGTTTCATATAAATAAATAAATAATACG
>Ga0209367_1013386_pt1 | contig 10560 bp, 8 predicted proteins | sample WorMetLIZISLAND2_FD_187412 | JGI IMG/M metagenome (GOLD analysis project Ga0209367, IMG submission 187412) | Marine gutless worms symbiont microbial communities from Max Planck institute for Marine Microbiology, Germany - Olavius geniculatus... ...
TCAAGTTTGGAGTGAACGATGGAAGTTGCAATGAGGCTGGCTGTTTTAGAATCAAGAAAAGGACGGATGCAACGAAGCTGACGAATGTGAGAATAGCAAGATTTAGACAGTGCAGAGATTTGATCCATGTATGCGGGACACACTTTGGGCAAAAATTCCGATAATTTAAAAACAAATTGTTGTGCAAACTTATAATATTGCTTAATAAGCCACACTTTAGTTTATTGTGCGCTTAAGTAAGTCGTTAAAACTTTAGGCTTACTGGAGACAACAATTCAGCGTTGCAGATGCTGCAGCATCTGCATTTAACACGGTATTGCATTGACAACAAGAAATTTGAGATAATGCTCACGAGACGCGCGAAAGCCTATAGCAGTTCCGGTACAGTAGTTTAGCTAAAATTGGGGTGTTCATGCTAAGTTAACATACAAATACCAAATTCTCTATTTGAATCGCATAACGATAGTTCCGTGGCGCCAACTTGTGATATAGACTTGTGTCGCAGCTCAAAATCACCCAAAAATCCATAAAACACCTTATTTTGGCGTTCAAGGTCATTCAAGGTCATTGAATTCGGCGCCAATCGAGAGTCAGTGTACGACTTCCTATTAGTGATTAATAGTGACCTAGGCCTTATCTCGCACCGTTACTGAGATACAGCGACTTATTGGCCAAAAATCGCAAAATACCGTTTTTGACTGATCCACCCGTGTGACAGACAGACGGATAGACAGACGGACAGACAGACGGACGGACAGAATTGCGATGGCTAAGTCGCGCTGAAAGCAGTAGCTTCTTTCGCGCGTAAAAATTAAATGAAGTGAACAATGGGTATACGTCATATAATTCTATCGCTTTAGCCATCTTTATGCCAAACATTGTTAAATTTGGTAAAGATTTGACAAAGTTCTGATAAAGACAATTTTCCTTGTTTTTCTAAGACACGGTGTACAACTTTAGATCCTTACCGTGTGTTGCACGATTTGTTGTCCAACTTTATCCAGTCAACAAGTCGACAACAAACAAAAAAATTGTAATGCAGTTTGGCTTATAACGTTGGCGGTACGAGTGTGGTCATGGAATAGAATACTAACATCTAAAACACATGCAGACAGTCTAAGTACTGTCTTCGAGAGAAAGAACTTTCAAATGCCGACTTTTCAGCTAGATGGCACACACGAACCTTGAGGTTGCGAACTTGTTGTCTGGGGTCTGAAGTGAAACTTTCTGACGTCAGTACTTTGATGCCTCGTTCAGCAGCACGAGCCAGGAAATCGTGCGTTGTCTGTAATCACATTTACACACACGCCGCTCAGTGGTTTCTCACAATTCCGCTTTTGTTCAAGCGTTTTAACAGCACCGTTGAACCAGTTCCGTAAACACACGGACTAGGCCTTTTATAGCACTCCACGCCGCTAAAGAAGAAAAAGATATTATACGACGCAAATTTTGTTTCAGATATCCTTTCCCACTACATAATGGCCATAGCGTAAAACATTATGACATCTTTGACGTTGTGTTGTAAAAAAATGCAAAGTAAAAGAATAAAGAAGTTGACAAGTTATGAAAAAATATACACGGTGAAATAAAAATGTTCCAACAAGTTATATTTTCAAAATAGCCACGGTCTCTTTTTAATGTCTTTAGCATGCTGAAATGTTTTGTGAAATGTTTCGTTTTTGCGTCACCTTTTTTATATGCAACCACAGCCTTGTGAGAACAAATTTGTTAACTACGCATAAGAAGTAAATAAGTACAATAAACACTTAATAAACGCTTAACGTATACAAAGCGACAAGACTCACTGCATGGTCACATTATACACCGTGCCGGAAAAAACATCCTGGACATTTTGATCATAGCTTAAAGGAGAATTATCAGAATTTAACTATTTTTGACAGAAATATTCCTGACACAACTGGCCATCAAATGACTATTTAATTTTTCACCCCACCCAATGTCTGCTTCTGCACTACCTGGGGAAAACAGAACCAACAAAATATTGTATTTTTGTCCAAAGGAGCATTATTATTTAATCAAAATATGATATAAAACACATTTTTTACATTTCTGTTACTTAAACTGACAGTTTATCCAATTGTCCGTTTTACAACTGCCTACAGTAAAAAAAATGTTTAAAGTGTCAGCCCATTACGTGACCACAGGCACAGAGATGGTTTCTCGTTTTGTTGACAGCAGTGTCAATGATGTTCTGCTTCGAACAATCCAGACTTCAATAGTCACTTTTTGAATTCATCAACATTCCTGAAAGTCGTCTGGTTGACACAGCGCTGCATGACAGTCAGACAGTGTAATTGACTGGCTGTTCGGGGCCACAGGTCCGAAGATATAAAATCAATTAAAGTTTTTGTTTATTTTAACGCACATATGGCTTGTTTTAGTATTTTTCCAGATAGTGCAGAAGCAGACATTAAGTGAGGTAAAAACTAAAACAGTCGTTTGATGAGCAGTTGCGTCAAAAATGCTTGCACCAAAAATTATTAAAATCTATCAATTCTTCTTCAAGTCACAGACGATAATGTTTGGGATGCTTTGTGAGGTATTTTTGTTCATTTTAACACATATTTCGATGGTTCATTTTTCCCCAGGTAGCGCAGAAGCAGACATTGGGTGAGGTGGTAAATTGACCGGTCATTTAAGGGCCAGCTGTGCCAGAAATATTTATACCAAAAATTATTAAAATTGGTAGACATTTCTTTGAGTGACAATCGATAATGTTTGGGATGTTTTTCCGGACACGGTGTACACGATGTTTCATAAAAAACCCCTTTTTGTTTTTTTTATAATTTACTCAAGTTATGAGCAATTTACATGAAGTTTTTACCAGTTGTAGCTGAAGGAATACTAATTCGAAATATTTGAACAAAATATGGCAGTTGACTAAATATTCTTTGCTAGTCGTGATGTAACGCTGACGTCATAATGTGTCACAGGTACAAACTTGCTAGTCTCAACTGGTGCTGTCAGCTGCTACCCTGCTTCGATGGTGAACTTAATTTGATTCGCTAATAAAAAAATGCTTATTGTGTCAGCACTAAGCAACATGGAAACATGAAATCGGGCGTCTTGTGATCCAAAAACTCAACATCTTGCAAGCTCGGTGTGATAGTGCACTGTCTTGCTCGAACATGTGAAAGACAAATTATCCCCACAGACACGTAAATTCCATCGCTTTGCACGTTTTTGTGGCTGCAACTGTAAAAATTTAAATATTTGACACCAACGAATCAATTTTTTCACCGTTAAAGCAGGATAGCAACTGGCAGCACCAATTGGGATTAGCCTGTTTGTACTTGTGATACATCATAATGTCGGCGTTACATCACGACTAGGAAAGAATATTTAATCAACTGTAATGTTTTGTTGAAACATTTTGAATTAGCATTTATTCAGCTACAACTGTTAAAAATTTCATGCAAATTGCTCATCACTTGAGTGAATTATGAAAAAACAAAAAGGGGTCCTTTTATGAAACACAGTGTATATTACATGTATATTTAGGTGCTGGAGTAAGAATGGCTAAAAGGTGAGTAACAAGACGTAACCAGGATTGAAGATTCCAGCTACGGGCAGCAGCGACCGGAAATGCTTGGCCGCTAAGGTAGATAAACGCTGTGATAAATTGGCCGATTCAGTGATAATCACTATCATAACCCAACGATGCCGAAGGTGACAATAGTATATGGTGAACTCGAGATGTCGTTGCAATTACATGGATGCTTAGGGCTACATTTTCTCAGCAGCTTTGCGTGTCGGCTCATCGTTAATAGCTTGTCTCATCTCAAGTGCTACTTATATCGGCAATTACGTGTCAAAGCTATTATCAGCTGCGCTGCCAACGCTGGTTTACGGAGAACCTTTGCCAACACCTTTCTCGTTGCGTGACTTTCCGCATGTCGGTAAGATTCACCAAATACAGTAACGAACACGCTTATTGGTTCTTATCTCGGATAGGTCTGCGAATTCATAGAAGAAATCAGCCTTTTACCGTGCCCACTACAAGACCAATGGTTGTCCTTCAGCGGCAGCCTCTCAATTTGGTACGACCAATCACATGCAGACTACTCCAAAATCTCTTTTCAGTTATTTAAACTAAATTTTTTATTCGACCTGCTTCGAGGTTTAGCACCTCTCGCTCGTCGTCATATTGTGGGGGTAGGAAAAAGTAAGCCAGCAGTATTTATAACTTCATTACTTCCTTTAATACTGACCTGTTTTCTTAATTTGTTGTTGGTACACTTAGCAGCAATTTTGCAGTAAATTGATCACTAACTGCTGTTTTGCTTCTAAACGAAAAAACTGATCTATTGACTGATTATGCTTGGGCGTCGCGGTAATCTGTCAACTAGCTAAATGGTATGCAGACGTTGGACTGAGTGGAACCGACGGAAGCCAGGTGCAGAGGCAAAGATTGCAACAAAGCGCTGAATGCTGATGTCGATGGTCTCCGCTGTGACTGTGTCTTTGATGCGATTGCAACAGAGATCTTGAATACTTAACCATTTACCTCTTACATGATGTGGTCGGAAGGATTTCTGTAACCGATCCTTCCTTATTTTGCCACAATCATCATCATTTAATTTAACGGTGCCGGTAAAAATAACAACTTTACTATAAAGCAGTAATTTAACTAAAACAACCAGGCATGAACTGCACTTACAGTTCTGGAAAATAATAAAATAAAACTGAAAACAACAACATTTAAAGCAAAACGTTGGAACACAAAATAACAAAATGACTAACAAAATAAACTTCTTCTTGAGCGACGTTCAAATAACAGCAGTACACTAATCCTAGTTAAAATTACGTTACACGGTATCAATTTGAGACGTAGGCCTACCAGGTAATTATAATAATGCCTAAAGTTCTTGCAAAATGTACGAGTATAATATAATGAACATTAGCAGAATTAGATTTGTACACTGTTCTTGTTTTAGTGTCGTTCAAAAAAATAAACTAACATATCAAAACAAGTAGAACTTATTACTAAACAGAAATTTTCATGTATCAACACAGCTGACTTAAGATTTATTTAATTTAATTACGCCGAGAGGCAGCACAGAGCACTATTGCAATAAAATTACTTTACGGCTTGGAGATAATGGTAATGACTACAATTCCCACGAAGACACTATCACTGATCACTGCAGTTTACCATTGAATATCTGTTTAGCTTTGTACATTGGTATAATTTTATCTTTATCAATAGTAACAATTCTCAAAATTTTCTTACCAGCACATGCAGCAGCAATAAAAAGATCATTACAGATCCAACTACAATACATTTCGCTGAACTAAGTTTACGTAGAGAAATTTAGTATTCAAACACTGAAATCAGTATTCTCCAAGACAGTACAGCGAACTAAGCAGCTGAGATGTGATAACTGGGATCTTTAATCGTCGCTTTATAGCAATTTTATTGTCGCCTACGTTTGTGTATATGCATCTTTGTATTCAGCTAAGAATGCAGATATTGTAATTTGTGAGGAGTTTATGGCTGACGGCAAAGAACGACTTCCGTGTCAGTGAATAACGCGTGGCGGCGGTTCCACATCTGCCACTCGAGGTCTTTCGACGTCACTGCGACTCACGCTCCGCTCACATCGACTTCTGGCGACAACTGAGTGCATTTTGCTGATCCTGTAAATGCGATATTTCGGGGAAATTTTCACATACTGTATTAGATAGAAATGTCATTGTTTAAGTAAATAAATACAAAGTCCACGAGAAGCTCACCAAATCTGAGCCGAATTTAAAGGTCTCTAAAAATGAGCGACTTTACCACGAAGTAAACAAAACGAGGCCGCGTTAAACCTGCACTAGTCCATGATAAACGTGGCTAAATACGCAAAGGAAAACACTATTATAGCGATTACAAACTGATATAATTGATGCACTGTATAACAATGCACTGAGATTTATTATAGAGACTTATTGTAAAATCAAAATAAATACCGATACATAAAATACAGGTACATAAAAATAGTAATTTTTAATTCACTGATATCGGTAAACAACAAACAACACAGAAAAAAACACAGCAGCAACACATAAAAAAGAAAAAAATACGTGTATAAAAAACATGTAAAAATGACGTTAAAATGGATTCACAAGCAGCACAGTAATCAAACAAGTATCTAGAAAAGTGGCAACAAAAAGTTTACACTTGACATACGAGTTTCTTTGTAAACATCAGTATTATCTAACTCGGACAAAAGTGAAGACCGAAAAAGCAGACCGTTGAAGCTATTCGCTAATAACGCCATTTTTATCTACGGGCCTACCGGGTCTCAAAAAACGTGTTTTTATTTTTAAATAAATCCGTAAATTATTGACCGATCTCAATAATTTTGGCGTGCAACTTTATAAAGGAACGTGACACAAATGGCTGTGGTTTTGCCCATTTCACTTTAATACTGTTGCTACACTACCTTGTGAAATGAAAAAGGTATGATTTGGCCGTTTACAGCAATAAATGCATACTGGTTAGCACATGCGTCGGCTCAAAACGTCATTATGAGACCAAAAAATTATTTTTAAAAACTGTTACTTATTGAATATTAATCGTATCCAAGTTTTTTGAAATTAACGAACTAAAACGACGCATCAACAGCGAGTGGGCCACTCTGAGTTAAGGGTTACTGAACGTCCTGTTGCCGAATAGCGTCAGCGTCTACCCGCTTGCGTTCGTACTGGAAGCGGACATTTTAAGCACATGCTATTAAAATCGGCCAATGTTTTTAGAAAATTATTTTTTTAATAAAAGCGCCACGTTTTTGAGACCCAATATAGAGATAAAGCATAGCGGTAGCATATTTCTAATCATTTTTATTGTTTCCCAAGATGTCACATAATCACATAACGATCGTTTATCGGTTCTTGCACATCAGTTCTGTCTGATTTTCACAATTCTATTCGCCGCTTGCAACATAGGGCCTCGTGAGACATCAATCGATAGTTACGAGCAGTTGTTGTCCCGCCGCGTCTTGCTATATAGTCCAATAGAACAAATTTTCGGCGTCACGTAAGAGTCGTTGTCACGAAAACGTTTTTATTACGCAGCCACCCGTTCAACATTCCGTCTGCTTTGTGCACGTTTGTATTTATCAACACAATCCATTTTTTTGCTTCTGGCCTGTTTGATTTTTCACAAAATAATGTAGCGATACGAAACTTTTAAGGTATGACTGAATCTTTTTTTCATTATTTTGTTGCAAATTGGTTTCTGAATAAGCCAGTAAAAAAACTTAAAATCGGTACTTGATTTAAACATACAGTACCTTACGTTTTCTGAAACCTTTATGCATAAGCTACATAACAATATAAGACAGGTATATTCTATTTGTCTGTTACAGAAGCATTCATAAACAGTAAAATGTCAAGCAGGTAATTTAAACTAACCGTCGAAAAAATCCCCTTGGCTTGATGCAATGTTCCAACCTTTTTCCAGTTAAAGGTATCGAGCAGATCAAACTTGGCCGGATTAAAAGAGGATTCGGCGGGAAAGACGCGGAAAAACCGCTTATATGTGTTCTTGTCTGACAACGAATCACTCGCACTCGAATATGAGAGCTACAAACACAAATAACTGTATATATTCGAGTAGACGGGCTAAAATAATATTAATGCATCGAACAGTTTATTGCAAATACCATTGACAAGAAGTGTGAAAAAATAAGTGCCCACAATCGCTGGCAAAAAAGAAACTTGACCCACCTTTAAAATAAAATAAAGTCAAAATAGTGCTATGTTTTAAAACATTTTGGCGTCCACGGTATGGCTCCTGGAAGATTTCGCAATTTTTGCGTAAGCACCTGTTATCGCCAACCAGTGAGCAATTGCGTTAAAACACTTCGACAATGTTTTGGACGTAAATAAAAGGATTTGTCATATCATGTCGTGATGCCGTGCCGTCGTCGACGACGTTGGCGACCATGCGCTGTCAGAGCAATCGATCCTCTGAAGCCCTGATGAGCTCTGTTGGACTCACTTTGTCCTTCCATGAGTCGCACAAGCTGTCCACTCACCACTGTCTAGATACTTCAATCTCTGACGCCCCATCGCTTTCCTCCTATCTATCCTTTCTGTCAACACCAAATTCTCTAGACCCTGTCTTCTCAACTTCTCAAAAAGCTTTGCAGAACATTTTTGAACTTGTATGTTTTACACGTAGCAGATTTCCACAAGAAAAACGGTAAGGCAAAAATAAACGAGGGAGCGTTTCAAAAGTACGTCGCTTACCTGTACGAGATTCCACAGGTGAGACACCTGCGCAGTGGCTTCACTGACCGCGGAGCAGCCGGCCCCGAGCACCAAAAGTTTCGGCGGCATTCGATACAGTTGCTCAAACAGAGCGTTCGTGCCAACCCCGGCGTCACACTGTGTGACCGCACACAAACACAGCAATGAAATAGTTGTCATTAAAAGTCATTAAACGCTAGATTTACTTACTTATTGAACTGTGGGTCATTTTGTCCTAAAACACTCTCGTCCACACAGAGTCGGACTTTCTTTAAACGAACAACACATAATCTGGGATACAATAAAATACGATGTTTTGCGACGTCATTCGAAGTTTTGCTGTTGTTATCTTATTTTCTTATCTAGCGCATGTGCGGATTGCTGCGACCAAAACAAAATTATGCGGAGTCGACGGCGACCGTCTGCAGTTGTTTTACTTTATTTTATCTCGCGGCGTATGTGCGAGGGAGTCGAGTTAGTGCTTCCGATCCAGGAATGAGCGGATGAGAACTCCGTGTATAACACTCAAGTAAAGCTCAACAGCTGAGCCGTCATTGCCAGTTATTGCTGTGTTGCTTTCTCGAAACACGTAAGAACACCGCAAGGACGGACGGACGGACTTGAAGGCTTTACACCGTCGCCAAACGAGACAAAATGCACGAACGACCCATGTTGCATCTCCTCTTCTTCCAAGTACGCCGCGAGACCAAAAAGTAGACCGCAGGGTTTTGTTATAACTTTCTTCAGCAAATACTGACAGATTTTCATTGTTTTTGTACGTCCGAGTAACGTCATGCACAATTTCACGCGTCACGCTGATGATAAGTAATGTAATTAGCTTACGGTGTCGGCAATGTATGTTTTCGCAGGATATCGGAGCTGCAAACAACGATGACCTTTCTAAACTAATTATTTGTGTAATCATTTTACAAGTAATCTAATCTATATGGCCACAATGGCGTATTTTGCAGTAAATAACGAAATGGCTTTCCTGTTAAATTATTTGCACATGTTGCACATGGATCGCGATAATAATGGACTAAAGTGTCGTCTGTCAGAATAGCAAATTATTTTCCATTCATATTTGTAACTCTAACCATAACTCCGCTTTTTATTTATTTTCTTTGTTAAATTGTCTGACTTCGTCAACATTATTATCATTATGATTTACCGTTTAGTTCTTAAAACACAAACAGCAAGAAATCCTAAGCAGTGTTTCCAAAGACAGAATGGCAAATAAGCTGACGCTTACAACTACCCATGCGCACAAAATAAAAAAAAACAGATCAATGAAATAATTAGGACTTTTGTAAGTGATTTCATCAAAATATCTCAAACGGTAATTATTTTCGTTATTCGTCATTTTCAGTTTTTGTTTTCTTTACGTTAAGCACATCATTTGTTTTTTTTTCTATTATCATATTATATATGATAAAAAATTATGTTGCATCGTAGCCGACAATTTCGAGAGATACCTCGCGGTGTTCTATGACAAAAACGAGTGTTAATATTAACCTATACGACTTTTGACTCCGCGCAATTATTTCTAGCAATAATGTCATAATAGTCCGTAAAACAATAAAGTGATTGATTGATTGATTGATTGACGAATTGCAGACGAACACGCAAAGCTATGCTGTCGTCATCATAAAACGAGAAATCAAAATGAGGCCTAGGGTTTCCATCTGACGCAGCTCAAGGCAACATAAGGCCCGTGCGCACAATCTGCTGCAAAGCGACGTACCGTATAGAAAAAAAGTACGCCAACAAGTACTACAAACGCAATGAAACGCAAGGGACGCAGATGACGGAATCCGAAAAATCCGAGCAAGAATAAAATCGGTGTCTATTCTCGGTGGCGGTGTGACAAAGCTATCGAGGCTATCAAAGCTGACAACCACATGGAATCAAATGCAAGAAATAACGTGAAAAATTAAACAGTCAAAAGTCAAGTGGGCAGGTGACCCAGTTCCCCACTGCATGCAGCCGACGACGCCAATCCCTATTCTAAGTATTCTTGCCATGCATACGTAGCGTACGCTATCTGCGTTGCGTTGAATGGAAGCAAGGTATAATGCGGAAGGAACGAAAAACGAACTAGAAATTTGGGGCAAAGCCCAACGTGAGTTCGCCCGGCGCCCTAAGTCCGATTGGGGGAAATTAGGGGGCAGGTAAAATTTCCCCGGCATCAAATTCACGTGGCCCGAACTCAAATGCATTGGTATACGCCGAACGCGCATTGTCGACTTAGGGTAGGTCAACATGAGCGCTTATAACTTTGTTCATAGTGGACCGAAT
>Ga0209367_1013387_pt1 | contig 10560 bp, 8 predicted proteins | sample WorMetLIZISLAND2_FD_187412 | JGI IMG/M metagenome (GOLD analysis project Ga0209367, IMG submission 187412) | Marine gutless worms symbiont microbial communities from Max Planck institute for Marine Microbiology, Germany - Olavius geniculatus... ...
ATCCGGTGCGCAGACGGCAATTGCTTTAAAGGAACGATAGTTTAGTGATAATTTATAAACAATACAAATTGCTGTTTATCAAAACGTCACTGTGACGTCATCGGCAGTAACGTGTAACCAGTTTTTTGAAAATTAAATAGCATTTTTAGCATGATCATTTTTGAATGCCAAAAAATCGGTAGGCGGTCATGTTAAAAAATCTATAACTTCGTCGTTTTTCAACAGAATCACATTTTACTTGGCTGTTAGATGTAGAGGGTTTCAGTAAATAAAGCTGTAAAATTTCGTATTAAAATCCCAAACAGTTGCTGAGAAAACAGCGAAAAAATTTAGGGGTCCACTTTTTTCTGTCGCACCCTGTAGTTTTGAAGGCTGAGTGAAAATGTGAAAATTAATGTGAGTTTCCTTGCCCAATGGCATGAGTCAAGGCTAACCAAGAATGCATGCTGTTGCAAGTGCATAACAAAAACATTGGCTCTCAGTTCTCTTTTCTGTTAATTTTTTGATTGATATCTTTACTGCTTTATATTTTTTAGCTATCTTAGGGCTGCATACTCTAATGACCTATCACACTAAAAAAACTTCCAGGAATTAATAAGACTTTTTTTGTTAAATTTTTGATTAAATTCAGTTAAGCATTTTCCAACAGATATAACGACAATCGTCTGAAAGTTGACAATCGCTTTCTCTCGAGAACGTAAACATCTATAAAGCTGAAAAAAACTAACACTGTGTCTTGGTTTGTTTGTGACAGCTATTAGCCGAGTGAATAACAGTGAGTTGTCGATGTCGGGGTGTCAGGGACGGTGCAACTCGCAGTGGCATGGTCTGCACACTGAGCTACGTGTTGGAACGACTCAAACTGGAGCACGATGTGGATGTGTTTCAGAGTGTACGTCATGCTCGCGTCAATCGCCCTCAGATCATCCCGGTCTCGGTATGTTTGATGCGTTGCCATCGCTCTGGCTTGGTAGTGTAATAGCAGGGTGTCAGACGCATGATCAAGAGGCTGTGGGTTTGACTCCTAATCAGGTCACTATCAGGTGGTTTCTGCTTGGATGGGTGACTGCCTGTGGACAGTAAACCATCTCGGGATATTACCAATGCCAAGTTCAACTCGGCTTTCCATCTGTCTGGGGTTTGTAAATCGAGTACCGGCCTGTCTGTCAGGGGTTACAGTAGGGCGCGTTCACCTGTTTTAGGTGGTAGGTACACTGCGTGATCCCATATGGCAGGTGACACTCTGTAATTCTGTAATAGGTTACCATTGGGAGCTAGATAGAACTTTCTTCTTCTTTACCTCCACCAAGGAGGTAATGATTTTGCCGGTTTTTGTTTGTCTTTGTTTGTCTGTTAGCAAGTTAACTCAAACAGTTATAGACGGATCTTTCTGAAATTTTGAGGGTATGTCGGGCATGGCACAAGCTACCAGTGATTCAATTTTGGGGGTGATCCGGCAGGAATCCTAGATTCTGGATCACTTTGAAATTTTCGTTACCATTGCGAGGGAACTGCTGGCAAAGTGGATATGGTGACGCCACCTGGCGAATAACATTGCCTTGGCGGAGGTACCTGCGGGCTATGACTGCTTTCTAGTTTCGTTTTGTGCTCACTTTATTTTATCACAGTTGCTCTTATTTTTCATCAGACTGTCTTATTCACCAGTCTTGTGGGGTTAGGTGGAGTTGCCTTGTAGTGATGGCTGCCTGTCCATCTGTCTCTCTGTCAGTCTCTGTCATATTGGCTTCTAACTTGGAAATTGAATGATGGAGAAAAACTATAATTAATGGGAACGTTCATTTCCCCTTCAATCAACCAGTCAGAAGCTTTATTTTGAGTAATGTGAACGTGCTGTGTGCAGGAACAATACCGGTACTTGTACGAGATGGCCATTGAGTACATGGAGTCATTTGAAACATATGCCAACTTCAAGTGATCACTTGAACTCGACTATCTGATATGTGTCTTTCATTTTGCAGACGTTTTCTGTTGGCTGGGCTGCGTTCACATAGACATGAGTACAAATCAGGCACTGTCCGGGTACCCGTAGTATATTTCAACGCAGGTCATTCACATAACATATGAGTACGGATTACCTGTAAATTTCACTTGTACGACTAGTTTCTGTGCATTTTGTGTTTTTATCCAACTTGTGCAAAGTAAATTAACTGTAAATAACACTAATATAACTTAGAAAAGCAGATCTGATGTCATTGTAAAACTGTTTATCGCTAGAGATTTGCAGTTAGTAAGAATAGTAACTTTGTAGTGGAATATTGTTGTTTTATTGAGTTACGTTCTTGTACAAGTGACCGGCAACACTCCGCTTCTATGAGTTAAGCTTCTACAAGCCATAAACCGACACTCGCACTTGTACTCGTGTCTATATGAACCCAGCCTTACTCTATCTATTCTATGGCCTTGCTATTGCTTGATGCTTCGATATGGTGCCTGTCGTATGTCAGCAACTAATTTAATCTATGGTAGAATGCTAGTACTTGAGGTAGTAAAAATTTGTGATTTTATGTTCATGTTGATGTGCTTTTATATGTTATTGTAACATTGACTGTTGTTGTCACCATTATTATTACTGTTATTCATATTACTATTGCTATTATTATTATTTGAGCTGTGGTGTGCATATTCTGTAGCAGTACATGTATATTACAGTTAGAACGTATTGCTGATTATGGGTAAAATAGTAATCTGTTGTGCATCTGTGTTTTCTGTTGTAACTTTGCTAGTGTGTTGCTTTCGATGTGTTCGTGTTCCTTGCTTTATCTCAAGTCAAATGTCTGCTTTATGTCAGAAAAAATGCTTTCCTCTATAGGCAGCTGTAGAACGTTGATAACTGCTTTTACATTTTGTTGTTTTTTCATCGTTGCTTCTAGTCGAATTCAGATGCTAGACAAGAATGCTGCGTTTACCTATATGTGTGCATGGTTATCATGTTTAACATATGCACATAATGATATGCATGTAGGGGCTAATACAGGATGGGCCCCAAAAATGTGCCACTTTACTTTGTCCAATCTTTGCCACTTATTGACCGATTTTCAAAATTCTTTCACTGGCACACTCTGCAGACAATTTGCGATAATGTGATTATTATAGATCCCACCACACCGTAAATGCGTCTCTGCACTGCCTTGTGAAATATCAATGAAATATGCATATATAACGATAATAACAAACAAACATTTTGGAAAAATTGGAAAAAAAACACTTCAGACCAACATTGCAGTGAATGGTCTGTATGACACTAGACTGTTGTTATAACACAGTCTAGTGTCATACATATCATTCATCGCAATGTTGGTCTGAAGCATTTTTTCATTTACCCAAATTTTTGTTATTATCATTAGTTTTTGCTTACATTTATATTCAACAAGGTAGTGTAGAAACACATTTACCGTGTGGTGGGATATATAATAATCATATTATTGCAAATTGTCTGCAGAGTGTGCCAGTGAAAGAATTTTGAAAATCGGTCAATAAGTGGCAAAGATTGGACAAAAGTAAAGTGGCACATTTTTTATGGCCCACGGTGTATAGTATAAAATTATTGTTGTCTGCCTTGTTTGTTGGCTGCTGTGGAAAAGTTAAAGTTTGGTTGGTGGCGTCGTGCAGCGATAGCGCATTGTGTCTGATCAACGAAGTTGCTCTACACTGATGGGTGACTGCTTGCAGGCAGGTAAATCATCTTGGTATGTAACCAGCCACTTAGGTCAACTCAGCCTTCCATCCCTCTGGGGTAGGTAAATCAAGTACCGGTTTATCTGGCTGGGGTTAAAGTGGGGCATGATCACCTGCATCAGGTGGCAGATAACACTGTGTGATCCCATATGGCAGGTGACGCTCCGTAGCTCTGAAATGGTCTTTCACAAGAGCTATAACACCAGCTTTAAAGTCTTTGCTCATTCTCACGTTTAGTGCCATTTCTTGATTTAGTCATTCATGCATCCATGGTCGGACTTAGATGTCGACAGAAACCGGATTTGTTAGTTTTGGCCATACTGATAATACTGAAGCTAGACGGCCCGTGTCCATCGAAACCATAACTGAAACTGAGCACCCAGTTTCAGCCAAAACCAAAAATGCAGTTTTAACTGTCTCATACATAAAACACATAAAGGTCGGCAAATTATCTCCACTTGTGAACCCTGCCATCATTAAGTCACTTACAGCTATTCTGTGCCAGAATCACTCGAGGTGTCAGCCGAAACCGAAACTCACTGCAATGCATCCCACAGAAACTGATAACAATGCAAATAAGTATACTTAGTATCAAATTCGGTGTCGAAACTGAAATTCAGTCGACCTCTAGATTAGACTGCTGACATTTGCTGCAAGTTTTTTCTGCTTTGTGACGTTTGATTTGCATAATTTACTAAAAACACTTAAGAACAGTTGTCATCTGGCTTTATTTTCTTTGTACTTCTTACAGTATCAGAGGAGGTAATTGTTTATGCAGCTGGTGCATTGTAAGTTTTTCTGGTATATATGTTATTAATCAGCAATAAAAGCTGTCATTGAAATATTGCTGCTTTTGTGGGTGATGTGTTTTAAGTCTTATCACATCATGTTTTTTGAGTTAATTTCTTCTGGGTCAGAAAGGTCATATTTTGCTTTCCGTTATTGATTTTTGGAGTTTTTGTCATTTTCAGACGAGTTTTTGTTTGTCATTAGTTGCTATATGTCATTATATCGAACGTTTCTTTTCATGTAATTCTGACAAACGTTTTATACATTCTATCTTTATACTTGTAAAAGAGTGCCATAAAGTTTGACATTAATTGCTATGCACAATAATATTCAGCAATGTATTCATGCAACTGTCTTTATTTCATAGTCAAAAAGAGTGCCATTTTTAATGTGCTATGTGTGTCGTGTATTTCATTAAAGTGTACGAATGCATATTTAGTACAGATGTTGTCAACATTGTTTGTAAGGAAGTGGTCATTTTCTGCCAAGACTCTTGTGAAATGTGATTTGACGCACACATTTTGTTTGTAGTGCTGTGGTATTTGCTCTCGGCACATCTACATTCTCGGTTTTCATAGTTTTCATTAGAGTACTATTAATATGTGCACTGGTTTCTATTTCCCCAAATCTGAAGACGAAATCAGGTGCAACTTTCCCCCACTTTTGGGCTCAAGTTTACCCCTCTATTTTCGAACGCAAGTTTTCCAACCCCCTTGGGTTTCTTCCCCTTTCTAGGGGAGGTAAATCAAAACTTCAAATGTTCCATCTTCTGTTATTACGTTTGCATAATCGGTCTGTCATTTATAAGGCATTAAGATTACACACACTTCCGCGTGCAGTTTGTGATGTGATAATTAATTTCATCAAAATTATTGGGTATATAATACTTTGTCATAGTGGTTCATCACTAGGTGCAAAGGATTTTGCCGCCAAAAAATGTTTTTTTTCGTTCATCAAAAAGTGCAAATTGTCACAAATTTTGCCAAAAATCTCGAATTTCGCCAAATTTTGCCATACGAAAGTAAGACTTTGTTTACCAGTGCATACCTGTAACTGTTGTTAGCTGATTCTATAAAGTCTTGCTAAAACAGTTTCGAGGCTTTTGGTTTCCACTTATCTTTTCGTTTGTCAAAAAGAGCAAACTTTGCCATAAACTTCGCCACAAATCCCAAATTTCGTCATTTTTCGCCATCCGAAATTGAGTACTTCTTATGATAAATAGGCTTCAAAAAATTTTGCCGCCAAAAATGCCATTTTTCGTTTGTTCGAAAATAAAAATTTAGCAAATGTCATCAAAATTCGTAAAAAATTAATACTTTTATCACAACCACCAGTGTTCGTCATTTCGTCAGTTTTTTTGTCAAAAATGAAATCTTTTGGAGCCTACCTATGATCTAGCCTATTTATCACTTTTTGGAAAATCAAAAAACCACTTTTTGTAATTGCTTGTTTTCGTCTAGTCCACCAGGGTGTTCAACTATTTAGTGCCGCCCAACATTTCAACATTTACCTAGTGCCTACAGTACGAGGCATTTGACTTGGTCAGGTCATGCAGCTAATCATTTTGATTTATGATGTTTACGAGCTACATGTACATACTAATGTGCATTGGTTTACTGGACAGTTGTTTTTGTGCCGAATGTGTGATATATTGTTGCCGCTGAACTGAAAGTTGCATATTGAAATGGGCTGCCTGAAAATGCAGGACCTGACATTGACGGACCAAGAAAAATAGAGGGCCTGACATTGCAGGACCTGACAATGGTGGACCAAACTGTGCTGCTGCATTGTTGGACAAGTTATAATAAGGACCATAGCTAGGCATTGAGCATATTAGAGCAGGGTTCCTACATGTCAGGGAAAACTGGAAAATGTCAGGGAATTTGTGTTGTCAGAGAAATGTCAGGGAAAATAATATTTTTGAAAAGTCAGGGAAAATGATCTTGGATCATGCAGACTGCAGATAACTGTGATTCTTTGGCATCTCCAAATATCAAAAATCAGGCAAATTTGCGGCTTCCGTTTAACGTCCAAAATCTAGACGTATTTCAGCTCTAGGGGGGGCTTTGCCTCCCTGACCCCCGACCAGGGCCTCTGTCGTTTGCATATTGTTTTATAAATACCGTTTTATTACTTAATACCATTTGTGACATTTGTGCGATAGGGTTATTGTTTCGATAATGTCAGGGAAATTGTCATTCTATGTCTAGAAAGGTCAGCGAAAAGTCGGGGAATTTTGCTACAAAAAACCTGTAGGAATCCTGTTAGAGGTTTTCAACGTTATTCGCTACACAAATTCACGTTAGTTTGCTTACTTACGTTGAGGCACGCGGGGGCAATTGTCTTCTCGTTCACTGAGCACTTGCATATGTCTAATCGTTCAATAAGCATTTAAATTTAATATATTTATATATTCAAAGTTGGTGTAAGAATAAGCAATATTAGACTTTTATTTTCGTTGTAGGCCTAATTACTTTTTTCCCTGGCAGTCTCTTCAGGTTTAAAAAATCCTGCATGGGGCTTATACGATCTGATACTGCAAAACTGAGCATTAGTTCGCTGCCTGGCCAACAGAGCACGTTGGGGAACGAGTAGGTCCATCAATGTCAGGTTCTGCATTTTCAACGCCCCCATTGAAATAGAGTATGATATAGAAGGCAGAACAGTGTGATAATACTGTACACTTGGAGCTTATTTTCGTGTCATGTTGAAATATGTATTTTTAGATCATTGATAGTTTGCTGTATTGATGTTTTGATTATGGTAACCCTTTATAGATGCTTACTGGTGAATTATTTATGTCATACCAGACCATTGTTTTCTTTTTTCCGGTTGTCTTTTTCACACGCTTCAGTGATCCCTAGATATTTATCTGTAGCTACGAAATTTCTGTATATTTTGTGAAGCTGTTTAGCGTTTACAGATTAAACATATTTTTGTGGAAAGTCTAATATTGTTATTATTTGAATCCAGTACATTGTATTTGACACTGTCACACAGATGTTATTCTTGAATAAAAATATGATATATTTCAGCTAGATAATACACTATACGCACTTTTTACTGCATTTTGTCCACATTTCCCCACCACATTAACGTAGAATTACGCACATTAACATGATGTCATTGCACGTGTTCTAGGCTCGTTAAAATAAGCCTGGAGCTATGAATAAACAATCGTCGTAATATTTTTAACTGTGCTAGAAGTACAATGTCCACAAATATAAATGTACAAAACATCAGTTTGTACACATGTTAACAGCAACATTTAAGGACTTGCACATCAAAAACAGCAAAAATTACAAAAGGTGATATTGCCTGCATCACACTGATTGTGTGTGTACCTTCAAGGTCAGTAGCAGCCAGTACGGTCGGCCCCGCCCTAGCGACAGCTGGGCTTCTTGTTACTTGGGAGTATACAGTTAAAGCCGTTTGACGTAATTGCTAAAAGTAGTGTAGGCTACGGAGTTCATAATAGACTAATATTGCCCCTGTATTTGTGCAAGTTGTTCTAATTTAAAATATTAACTTAAAATATTAAGCAAATTAAGTTAAGTAATAAAATTATGAAATAAATTTTGGTCGAAGTTTAGTCGAACAAAACTGAAATTAGTTAAGTTCCCCACGTCGGCTAACACGTTCTGTATTTAAGTCAGAAGTTCAGGCGTTAAAGCCATGATGAAGCTCGGGCACACGTGGCTATGCGAAATAACATAGAAACTGGCGGAATTACCAGTGACTTCTATCCCCAAACCTGGTGGGTGCAGCTTGCGTTTAGTGAAAAATAGGAGGGAGTTTGATAAGGTTGTAGATCAAAACTTCCCCCTATTTTTCACTGGAAACTACACCCTTAACAAAATTTTTTCCCTAGAGGGGAAAGAAGCCCAAAATGGAGGAGGGAAACATGAGTCAGAAATTTGGGGGGAACCTCCGCCCAAAACTTCCGGAAGTTGCGCCCGATTTTGATTCCAGATTTGGGGGGATAGAAGCCACTGAGAATTACTGCCCACCAGTTGCGCCAGATGCAATGAGCGATCACACACCTTCGCAGTCACAGCACGTCCGTATCACACGACGCTATTGTAAATACACTGAGACTCGGTCAGTAGTGATTGCTCACGGAACTTAGGCCTAGGCCGAAATCTGTCATCATGTTGAATAATGACAGTTTTCAAACTGCGTCAGTAGCCTATCAGAGGTCACGTAAGTACGTGGACACTGAAACTTAATTGCGAGTTTTCGCTTTCTGCAGATGTATTTCACTTGACACTTAGGCCTACTGTTAAACTGACTATACATTTCACGAACTCACGTTCGTTTTTCAAAGCATTTTGCTAGGCTATAGTAATTTCGGACTCGTGTAGGCCTATGACGTTAATTTTGAGTTGAATAATGGCCGTCGATCCGAAGTTACTGTTGCCTGTTTGTGAAGATGGATTTAAATACCGGTACGTTTAATAAACAATGCAGTTAAAAGATTAGACAGCAAAAAAACGGGGAATTTATTTTAGTTACGGCACGATAAATTCAGCAGCCATGTTCAGTTTATTAGGCCTACTGAAACTATTGCAGTCCATCACATCTCTGACGAGCTGCACTCGTTACAGTGCAGCTCGTCAGAAATACTCTGGAGTGGACACAGTCAAGGACATTTTTTAAATGTTGCATCGCGCAACATCATCGCTTATGTTAAAGATATCAACTTTTACAATCGTATATAATATCATTTTTACATTAGCTTAATAGCCTTGATCTTGACCTTGATCAAGTATTTTAACTTTGCTTTTAATTCATATATTAAATGCTTTTAATTAATTTTAACCACGTATGGCACTGAATGGCCTATTTTGTGCCGATGTGCCGTTAAAACTACTCACTCACTCACTCATTACAGTCTAAAACTTCGTGACTTTGCAGTGCACTTCGGTGACTGACGACGTACGTCGAACATCTGGTGCTGTCGTTCCGTGAATTTCAGTTCAGCGCCATCGACAGAAGTGACGAAAATCACGAAAGAATAACCGTTTACGGCAAGCTTCGTCGTCGACGCCAACGTTGCCGCAGTGTCCTGCATTTCAGGTGGGTGGGTGGGCAGGACGCATGAAAGTGAAGTGCAGTGCGTGGGAAAGCAGGGGCGGCGAAGCCATCTGCAGCTGCTGCTGCTGAAGTCGTGGCTGATTGGTGATCTCAACTTTGCGGGCCGATCAGCAGGCTGCAGCAGCAGCAGCAGCAGTCGCCGTGTGGCGGTCCCCGGCCTACTCAGTGTACCCACTGTAAAGTCGCACTCGCCGGTTGCGTGCATGCGGCGCAGTTTAGTTACCGCCAGTCAGCTGACTGCAATCATTGAATGCGACTTCGTCTAGTCATGATGCCGCTACTGCTGCCGTGCGAGAACACGATATAAGCCCGGTTCAGAGCTGAACAGATGAGATCAACGTTAGCAGTGTGCGTGTCTGCTGGTACGTGCATATAACTTTTCCGTAATAGCGCTGGTCTCATTGACCGACTGCGTTCGAGCACTCTGTGGGTTCAGAAGAAGTCACATCTAGTGTTGTCACAGCACGTCGACGTGATGTCGCTGACCGACGTCGAACGTCTGGCCGCAGCACTGATGACTCTACTCCAGGCACAGAACGTCGCAAGGGTGAGCTCCTTTTAACTTATAAGCACGTTTAGAATTAAATTACGCTATTTTTATAATCGATATTGTGTGCTGTTTATACTTTTTTCGACGATGACACAGCCAGTTAAACTCACTGTAGTAGTCATATTATAGGGTGCGGCAAAAAAGTGGACCCCTAAAGTTTTTTGCCGTTTTCTCGGCAACCGTTAGGGATTTTAGTATGAAATTTCACACCTTTATTTACTGAAACCTTTTACATCTAACTGCCAAGTAAAATGTGATTCTGTTGAAAAACGACGAAGTTATAGACTTTTTAACATGACCGCCTACCGATTTTTCAGCATTAAAAAATGTTCAAGCTAAAAATGCTATTTAATTTTTTAAAAACTGGTCACACGTTACTGCCGATGACGTCACAGTGACGTTTTGATAAACAGTAATTTATATTGTTT
>Ga0209367_1013388_pt1 | contig 10559 bp, 7 predicted proteins | sample WorMetLIZISLAND2_FD_187412 | JGI IMG/M metagenome (GOLD analysis project Ga0209367, IMG submission 187412) | Marine gutless worms symbiont microbial communities from Max Planck institute for Marine Microbiology, Germany - Olavius geniculatus... ...
TGTATTTAAGTAAGTAACATTTTAATGCATACAGAAAACTTACATGCAAACATGCAATTTCCAAATAAGTACAATAAAACGTATGGTAATTTAAAGCAGATAATGAATTATCTAGCACGAACAAGAGAAACCACACGTAAGTCTACTACGCAGACATTTTATATTATATGAGATATTATGGAGCTAAATTTTAATAATTACCACGGACCCAAAGGACACTCCCTTAAACTAGCGGTGATGTTTGACTTCCACAAATCATTTGGCTTTGACTTTGAATGATTGATTTAAGTCAAATATTAATGGAAACTATTTCGTTCTACACGTGTGTTTTGTTACAAAAAGCTGATCGCATCAGTGTGGTACTGCAGGTTACGATCAGAATGTTCTGCCTCAGATCGCGCACGTGTTTCAATCAGCCGCTATGAGATTCGGTCACACGATGGTGCCGCCCGGTGTTTTGCGACGGTATGGCTATATAACACTACTACTGATATTCGCTTTTTTCTAGGACGTTCTAGCATCTATACATAAATGCAAGCGACAATGTTCGAAGGTCATCGAGGTCTACTTTATGCAACTGCGTTCGGACCACGTGGCTTTGCTACGAGCAGAATTTTAACCTCTCAAATTAACCCATTCTTAGTCGGACTTACGGCGCCGGGCGGTCTTAGTTGGGTTCTGCTCGAAATTTTCAGTTGCAACTGTTTTTCACTTTTAGTTTGGTATTTTTTATGATTTGTGTTCGTTACTTTTTCCGAAACTTCTCCCGGGGGAAACTTTGGTTCAAACCGCTATAATGAAATTTGGGCTTAACTAAGACGTTATCGTATCGTGTACTGTACGAGTTCGTTTGCGAACGGTCTGTTGATTCGGTGAACAGAAATGCCGAATGCGAGTTTCGGACAACAACAAAAGCGACGATGTTTGAAGGACACCGAGGCCTGCGCACTTGCAATTCGTACTGGAATCCACAGGTAAATGCTGTCAATTAGTTCCAATAATAAACAATCGTTAATCTTACGAATCGATGCGTGAGCCGTATCTCGATCAATTTTTCAGTAATTGATTGGCAAAAACGTTGCCAGCAATTCGTTTTGGGAGATATGGGCCTAACATTTACTTGCACTGATTTGGAGTCGTAAGACTTATATATCAATTTACGAGCCACTTGATGTCAGTTTTACCCTATAAAAGGTTTACTCTGCCTGATTTTGGGGGTATTTACACCGATTTACTTTTGTCGCCACGTCACTGTTGATTGATTACTGTCCGCGGTAGCGACGACAGTATTGTGTTCAGCATCGTCGTTAAGTTTTTCTTTGTTTTTGTGTTACCGCGTTAACTCGTGAACCGCTGCAATTAGTTTGATGAAATTTTGCGTGAACATCTACCTCGACAACCGCAGGAACTCTATTGAATTTTAACGCCATACTCTAAGGTCAAGGCCGCATAACTTTTGTGAGTTTTTTTATCTGCATGACACTGCGGCTAACCGCGGGTAGTACTTAGCCTCGAGCAAAGTTTGATAGCCAGTTCACACATATGAAGCCGATTCAACTCAACTCAGTTCAACTGCAAACAATGCGTGGTCTGTGCACAGCAGCGTGACGTCACAATGCTAATGACGTCATTGCATTGTCATCCACATTTACGACAGTTGAGTTGAGTTCAGTTGAGTTGCATCGTAGGTGTGAACTGGCCATAACAGATTGATTGGTGCATTTAATGGCTTCTGTCCCTCAAAATTGCAACTCCCCCAGTTTTGGGCTAAGGTCCCCCTAGTTTGAGTTTTCCCCTCTATTTTGGGCTTCTTCCTTCTGTAGAGAGAACGTTTTGTTAAGGGTGTAGATTGAGAAATAAGGGAAAGTAAAAAAATAGGGGAAAGTTTTGTTAAGTGTGTAAATTGCTTAGTGGAAAATAGAAGAGAAGTAGAAAATACAGGGGGAGTTTTGTTAAAGGTGCAGAAGTAAAAAAATAAAGGAAAAAGTTTTGTTACGGGTGTAGATTGCCAGTGAAAAATAGGGGGAAGTAAAAATAGAGAGGGGGAAGTTTTGTTAAGGTGTAGTTTGTTCAGTGAAAAAAGGGTGAAAGTTTTGATCTACATCTTTATCAAAACCTCCCTCCCTATTTTTCACTGGGCGCAAACTGCGCTTACCAAGTATAGGGATGGAATCCACTGGATGCATTGGTTGAAGGAATCGATACGTGAGTCGGATATCGATGAGTTCCTGATGGGAATGGCGTCCCAAGTGGCAGAACGTGAAGACCACATAGTGACTCCGGACCTACACGGACACGTCTTCGGCACACTGGACTTCTCGCGGCGGGATTTGATGGCAGTCAACATCCAGCGAGGCAGGGACCACGGTCTGCCGGACTACAACACTGCCCGCAAATACTTTGATCTGCCGCCAATCACGCGCTGGAAGGATATCAATGCTAACAGCGAAAAACTCGCGTCGCTTACACAGGTAAAATAATTCTGCATCATTGATTGTAAATAAGCACGGCCGTGTTCAAGGGGGCGGAGGTAACGGATTTAACTCCCACACCCACAATGTTGAACATTTTTAAAGTTAATGCGACAATTCTGCGTACAACGTAAGTTTGAACGCAGTGATTTAGTTCTGTTGTAAATTTCACCAAAAATATTTATAGGCATATCCGTACTTGCATTTTCCACCTCTACAGATTTGTATTTGCATTTTCCATAGACCTACTTGCATTCTCCATTTGTGCAAAATGTCCTGTTTTGTACTTACATTTTCGGTACTTGCATTTTAAAATACCTGCGTTTTCGGCGCCCCTTTTTAAAGAGGCGACGGAAAATGTGTGCGAATGCTAGAAACAACAACTGAGTTTCAAACTGTGGGGTTGCAATGTTAAGATCACAAGACGCAGCATTGTACTGTTCTGTCTCTTGGCCTTCGTATGTCTTTTTCTACACATTGTTGTCAAAATAATTGTATATTGTATTTGGTCCTATAAAATTTAATCTAAACTGATTTCATATGGTGCTTTGGCAGCATTGAACTGTCCTAGATCGAGTAGGCTGCGCAATGTGTCGGCATTAGACTGACATATTTTTATAGAGTTTAGTCTGTATTTAAGCTTAATCAGTCTTACGCAAGTTGCATTTTTTAAATTTTGAAACAAATAACCATAACGACGATCATTATAATTATAATGATGAGAGGAGATGCAATCTTTAATTTTATTGTATGTTGACCTTTCGGCAACCCCTGCTGCTTTCTTTGGGACGGCTCTCCGCCAGGTGTCGCTGCGGCAAACAGGTCAGTAATCATAGGTTTGAGATGTGTGAAAGTTGGTAGGACCTTCGTGTTGGTTCATCGACATGTCCTATTGATTCGTTGAGTGAGTTGCTAATTTATTAATTTATCAATTGACTGATTTGTAGGCGATTGAGAATGCGGAGAAAGTGTACAACGGCAGTTTGGACAACGTCGACATATGGGCTGGAGGAATGTTGGAGACGACTCCCGAAGGACCGGGTCCGCTATTCCAGGCTATTATCAAGAACCAGTTCAGACGAATAAGAGCCGGGGACCGGTTCTGGTTTGAGAACTACCGCCAAAACGGGTGCGATAGATGACGAATTTATTATCATTCTATTGCTTTGTTACTCAGGGTTTAGGCGGGCTAATTCGCGTCTAGTACGGCATACCGGCGGTTATTAGTCCGCCCGGAAGCGATAGCTTTCGGAGCGGACTTAGGTCTATGTTTTACCGCAGATGGTCTATTTATTACTCATCGCGCGGAGAGGAGTATATGAGATCAGTGTAATATTGAGGACCGACTGACCGACGACTGACCTCTGTTCCTGGAAGAGCCTTCCTGAAAGAACTTCAAACGGCCATATCTCCATAACGGTGATAGATAGACGCATGGTCACTATGGACCACCCATAGGAAGTCGACCCCCTGGAGTCGAATGGACACGCGACCGATGACGTCATGTGACCCCAAAAGGTCAAGTCGTGACCCCATTATCTTTGTGGCGCCATACCTCTATAACGGTGCCAGATAGACGCATGCAAAGATCAAATTGTACCTACCCAAAGCGCTTTTTTGGAAGACCATATTTTGGCCCCTAGTAGGTGCCCCGAATTTTTACACATGCTAGAGAATGACCAAATCTTGCTAACTCACCTTTTACCGGGGACGGGGATCCCCCTTACAAAGTGTTTTAAAAGGGGGGTCCAAAATTAGCTTAACATGTAGCATATTAGCAGCGAAAACTTTTGAGCCAAAGGAAGTAAGCCTAGTCTCACAAAACTTTCCCACGTGACGTGCTGCAAGGTATGGGTGATAACGCGGGTACAATTTTAAAGGGCACTGTTTTCTTAAAAGTTGGGAAAGCGAAAACGTCCACAATTCGGTGCGATGTGCGACAAGGCAACTTTAAACTTTGTCCGCAAATATCTATGGAAAGGTTAGAGATGTCGACAAGCGGTAAACGGCTTATCAACTATGATCCCTCCTGCGTTAAACAAAAATTGGTAAATTTTGGTCCACTAACACTAGAGATTACGCGGCTAATGTTTACCCACCCTAAGTCGACGGTGCGCGTTCTGTGTATGCTAATGCACTGGAGTGCGGGCCACGTGATTTTGCTACCAGGGAAATTCCATTCTCTTGAATTCCACCCTCCCCCTTTCAATCGGACTTACGGCTCTGGGCGGACTCACGTTGGGCTTTGCCCTAATTTTCAGTTTGTATTGTTTTGAAGGCGGTACGTAGCCAACAATTTTTCTACAAACTAAGCACTGTTCTTTTTACTGCGACAGATGTTGCCACAGCGTCCGTCTGTCTGTGAGGGCCTACTTATCGAAAATTACTTGCATCTTAAGTGCGACGTGCTTACTTACTTGTTATTTATTTGCTAATTTAATTATATGTTTATTTATTTTTTTATTGTTTTTCTTTAATTTTAAGGTACTGGATTTCCTGGGGATAATATGTTGAATTTGTTCATTGTTTATTTGTTTATTTATTTATTTTTTCACTTATGCTTCTACCTACTTGTTTATTTATTCACTCATTTATTTGTTTGTTTTTTGTAAGTTTATCTGTTTCTTTGTTTATTATTTCAGTTATTCAAATATCTGTTTATCAAACTATTTATCCAAGGACAGTAGGCCTTAATCAGCGCTGTACGTTAGTAAGTAAGTAAGTAAATTATTTAAAGTTTAAAGTGCACATTGTCAAAGAGTGGCCAATATTGTTGTTATTTGCATAGATTGTTTTCAAAAGCAGAAGTAGACGAAATCAGAAGTGTGACAGTGAAACAAGTCATTCTCGCTGTTACTAACATTCCAAAGGAGGCCATTCAGGAAAATCCATTCTTTCTTAACGGTTAGTCCGATTTGATACTTTTTATCTTTAAAAATACATAGTTTAGCTCAGTTTAGTTACGTCGCTCTGTACGCGTTTTAAGTTTTAAACTTCGTTTTTTGCTGGATGCTTTAGAAACTTAATATCTCGACAATAAAATTTTGCAAAAGTGTAACATTTCACTCCGCTTCCCCATTTATTTGTCGTGTAACTACGGCCTTAGACTTTTGTTTTATTTTTTTCTGCTAATAATTATCTATGCCAAGCTCCAAGTTCTGAGCAGCTGGATGCAGACAGTGCCGATATGGAAAACTCTACTGTACATGCCTGAAGAACCTACTTACTTACTTAAGCAATCAACCAATCAAGGGTTTCTACAGTGGTTTAGTGCTAGGTCCACTTACTTTTTTGTTTTTTTGCTTCTTTACTTACACTTTCATTCTGTTTATTTTATTTTGCAGAGCTAGAGGTTAATATTAACGTTACGCGCTATATAAATTTACGTTTTACTTACTTATTTACAGCTGAATGCAGACTGCAGAATTAATCAGAGATAGAACACTGTACTCGTGTCAGTAGTTTACTTATTTATTTACTTACTTACTTACTTATACTCCTGTTTTACTGTTTACTATTTACAGAGAAGACTCGGTACGTCAAATAGACCTGTTGAACACAGACAGTGGTTAAATTTACGACTCGCACCAAGATCGTGCAGAGACTTCCCCACTTAACTTTTTCTTAAACTTTTGCTTTGTCCTGTTTTTGTTCCTTTAGGAGATTCGTGTTTGCCACCATTCGAGCAGCTGTATAAAAAAGCAGAAAATAAAGTGGACGATTTAGTTGTGTTAAAGGCTTACTTACTTACTCAATAATCTTTTTACTTATGCACTTGACAACAAATTTTTGTGTTTTTTTTGTTTTTTTTCTACAGGGGCTCCGTGTGTGCCAACATTCGAACAGCTGAGCGCCGAGAATGGTGAAATGGAGCCCTGTACGCGGGTCAAAAGTTTCGACTATTTCAGCGGCAGCGAAGCCGCCTACATTCTGACTCTCGTCTTCATACTAGGATCAGTCATACGTAAGTAAAAGTTAAAAGTTAACAGGTTAAAGATACTGTATAGCTTTTTTTATAGCAAACCCATCACAGTGCTACGGAGCGTCACCTGCTGTATGGGATCACACAGTGTTATCTTCCACCCGACGCAGGTGAACGAGCCCTGCCTTAACTCCAGCCAGATAAGCTGGTACTCGATTTACCTACCCCGGAGAGATGGAAGGCTGAGTTGACCTAAGCGGTTGGCTACATACCGAGATGGTTTACCTGCCCGCATGCAGTCACCCATCCAAGTACTAACCCGGCCTGGCGTAGAGCAACTTTGTAGATCGGACACAACGCGTTACCGTTACGCCACTCAACCACGTGAGAGACACCGCGTGAGCAAAAGCGCTTTACAATTTCCAGGCAAGCGACAGCTGATTAGCATGAGCTAATGATACCGCAGCGCACTATGCGGCCATCCATTGCCCGCGTCAGCAAACAATTATACGAGCGGCATTGGCAGCAAACATGTCATCGCCTCCATTAAGACATTAGGCCTTTGCCTTGTAACCCGTAAATTACTACTCATTTTCCATACCGCTGAGGGTAGGAGACCGAGTTGACCTGAGCACGCAGTAAGTTAGCAACTTGCTCAAGGTTATACAATACGATAACAATTTGCACTCGAAAACTGACCGATAAGTTGTCAGTTTAATCAAGCACATGAATTGAAAAAAAACATTGAAATGTTTTACATAAAAATGAAGTGACAAAAACTGAAAGACAAATACAGCTTGCAAATGACTGGCAGCTAGAAACATAAAGATATAAGTTGACATTCACAAAGTAAGTAAGTAAGTAAGTAAGTAAAATGTGAATTTTTATAGCGCATAACGTTAAATTAACCTCTAATGCGCTCAAAACTGTTTGTGTCTGCAATAATAAAGCGTAGTGTAAGCTTAGTTTGAAATGAGTTGCTTTATATGGCTATACTTGTTTACAGCAATGATTGTGCTACTGCTGTTCTTGGCGAAACGTCACAAAAAGTCGACGGAACAAGAACGCGCCAAGCTCTATCAGTCGCGCAAGAAAACGCACAAAATCACCGATGATGACAGAATGCTCTCCGGTGCGTACATGATGTCGAATTGGATAAAATGACAGCTGCAAAGATTGGCTAGCCAGAATGCATTGATAAATGCACAGACTAATGTCACATTGTGTCCAAATTAATTTATCCCAGTAATTATGTCATGGAGCATCTACGACGTTCGGTTTGCTTATATGCGGCAGGTGCTGCCAACAAAACGATGATAATACACTCGGTACGATACGATAAGGATTTGCACTTGAAATTGACAGATGAGCTGTCAGTATAATCCACGACGCAAACTAAAAAGAACTAAAATGTGTTGAATGGAAATGAAAGGAGAAAAACTGAAATAGTAGTAGTTATATTATAAAACATAAAAATAAAAATAAAACTGCCGATATGGGAGACGTAGAAGACTGAAAACGAAAAAAAACTAGAAAGTGAGGAAATAGCAATTAAGCTTAGTCAAACTATAGACAGATAAGTGAAACGAGAAAAAAGGCGTGAGCAAGTTAATTGATTGAGATTAACTGATGGTGTGTTTTACACGGTGTATAGCCGTGGAGTGGATGGGTCAGGGCCAGGGTTCTCGTACAGTCGTCATCACTCTGGACGACACCAAACAACGAATTGTCGTGGCCGAGGACAAGAAGGTCGTACGGACGCTGGACTTGTCCAAACTGGAAAAAAACGTCCCGGTCACGGTCATGCTATCAGCCGACGTCGAGATGAAGTTTATGTTGATACGCGTGCCCAAAGAGTACGACCTGGTACGTTCGTAATACTAGCATAGCTTCATTCTCTGGAAATCAAAATGTGTGAGGTCGATTATCGACTTTTTTGTTTTCCTTTTATTATTTTTTAATTTTTTTTTCATTTTTTTCTCTATTTTATTGTCTCTTTTTTTTCTTTCCCCCTAAAATCCAAAGGTCTGGGGAACGCCGTAATTAAGCTCTCCAATGGGGCACGGGTCGAGCCCCGGCCGCCAAGGCATTTTTGTGCATTTTAAACTTCAAAATTGCGACTAATGAAAACTACTTTTTGTCGCTGGCAAACAAAATTATGTGTAACAGGCAGAAAAAATGCGTGAGACTCACGCGAAATGTGTAAGACTTGGCAAGGCTGTACTATATTACAACAGCGTAGGGTCAAACAATAACTATTCTTACAAGAATAATTAGTGGTGTACAATAAATGCTTGAAAGTTAAAACAGAACGTTAAGATGACAAGTCTACATATTTTGAAAAACTTAGATAGGCTAGGGATAAAACGCTCGCTGAAACAAAATTTGCAGTTCCGTTCAAAAGACGTAGGGTCTGTCACTAGTACTTCCTTATTCAGTGGCTAATTGGTGAATTGCGTTTAAGCTTACGTCTTCTTATTTACTAACGTACGGTGTGCTAGGTGTTGACGCTGGAAAATGGTCAGGAAAGGCAGAGCGTGTTGAACAAGTTCACGGCGTTCTTTCGCAGCATTCGTATGCCAATGACAGAGCCACAGTCGCAGACTGAACACACCATTAAAACCCAGGCGATGACAAAGGACAAACGACAGAAAGAACTGGACACTTTCTTCTCAGCTGTCTTGGCACAGGTATAGTAACAATTTTGTCCATTCATTCATTCATTCGTTTAGAATATAAGGCTTGTTGACTACTATCATACTAAGTTTGCTATTATTACTAATTATTATCACTTTCGTTTTTTTAATTTTCGTTGTTGTTGTTGTTTTTGTTTTTTTACAGGGCGTCAGCATAGTTTGCTATGCAGATTCCCTGTCTTGGTTGTTTTAGAGCCACTGGCCGTCTGTCTGTTTGTTTGTCACATTCAGCGATGCAAGCTAAGCTTACAAAATCTTTACTGTTGGCTGCCACCAAGACTCTAGTTCTTGTTCTGTTGCTACCACTACCGCTGCTGCAGCTGCTGTTACCAAACCGTATCCCAAACAAACTGAGTTCCATTGTCAGAACGTCATAGCATTTTCACCAGCTTTGATAATTTTTAACACAGTACATCACATAGTATGTAATTTTATTGTTGTAGCCATCTTTCTATTAAACTTCATCAAGGCTGGTAGAAATTTCACAAAAATTCTGACCAAAAAATAATTTAACTTAGAACTTAGTTTTTTTGGGACATGATGTACTGTTGTTACTTATATTTACAGGGTAGTCTAAAAAAGCGGAAGGGCTGATTTTATTTTGTGATACTTTCTATAAATATGCACCGATTTTAACCATTTTGTTCACAAAGGCACTGAAATACGACGAGGGTTACGCTACAGAGTCGCTAAGACGCAGTTCTCGCGATAGCTCTGTGTACATCGCGGCCGAACTGACTAAGTCAGAGTTTGCGGAATCGTTGGGACTTCAGTCGGATTCCACGTTCGTCACCAGCATGTTCAAAATGGTCGATAAAAACGACAACGGCTACATCTCTTACAGAGAATTTCTGGACTTCTTCGTCATCTTTCATAAAGGTAACAAAAATTCGTTTTAAAAGTTTTTATATACGAAGAATTGAAGCTGCAGTTTTGCTTGAGACCAAGATATTTTGTTGTCGATAAGCAACAATTCATAACTTTTGCTAAAACCATTATTTTTACAAAATTTTGTGGTCGTTTAAGCAATTTATTGAAAATTAAGTGTACGAAATTGTATTCAGATTCCTTCAGATTTTAAATTTTTATTGTGAAATGTCTAGGGGATTACTTTCTTTCCAAACACATTGTAGAGTAGGCCTAGTATTAGAACTCCTGCTGTTCAAGGCAAATCGACTAAGGCGATTATGTTTTGGGACTGTCGATTTTTGTCAGAGGGTAATGGATAACCGGTGCTCAAAAATTATAAACAAATTCTGAATCTGACAAAGTTTGGTGGAGGAGTTTAGGCGTCGTCCAAGACTCCAAGGAGAAGAAGATTGCATTTTGGTGGCAATCGGACTTTTTTAGTGGATTCCATATTCAAAGTTCTATATCGCCATTTTGAAGTATATCTCAGCATCAGACCCGTCGAGAGTGAGGTAGCGGATAAGTCACCCCGGACCCCGCGACATTTGGGAACCCCGCCGT
>Ga0209367_1013389_pt1 | contig 10557 bp, 7 predicted proteins | sample WorMetLIZISLAND2_FD_187412 | JGI IMG/M metagenome (GOLD analysis project Ga0209367, IMG submission 187412) | Marine gutless worms symbiont microbial communities from Max Planck institute for Marine Microbiology, Germany - Olavius geniculatus... ...
GTCTCGGAGAACAGGCAACACATAAAGATATCAATTTCGTAGCATAAAATAGTTAAGCTTACTTACTTATTCGCAGTAGTGCTTTGTGACGTCATTGTTACGTCATATTGCGTTTATTTACTTTGTTTACCAGTAATAATTTTTAGAATAAATTGTTTGATATTGGCAGAATAACAAAGGATGATCGCTCTTTAATCATGGGCTTACGAACTGAGAACTGTTTTGCTAGGTAATGTGATCACACAATAAAAGTGCGGTGGGTGGAAGAACTTCACGTTTACGCACCATAAATTTCTGCTTGTAACAGTGAAAGAATGGTTAAAATCGGTGCTGAATTACCAAAGTTATCCTAAAAATAAAACTGGGTATCCGTTTTTTTGGAACACCCTATATCTTACGGGGATGGCGTTTCATATGCACACCGTTGCCAATCGAGCAAACGCACTCGACAAGGTAAGCAGGTACAGTCAAGATAATACAGAGGAACGTGCCGATATCAAAAGCATTCTGGCGGCATAGAGTAGTAAGTTGCAAAAAGATGCAGTTATAAATAATGTCAGAAGTGGGAAATGGCATCATGTGACGACATGGGTAAAGCTGTAGCAAAGTATATACATGTATAGTAGTAACTTTTCTAGCGCGTTAGCTGCAGCCTGCAAATAACCTCGAATGCGCTCGATGACTGTAGTCAAACGAGAAAAAAGAAATGTTTTGAGCTGGATCTAAAAAGAAACAGTGTGACAGACAGTGTTGGCTGGTTTCGCGAAATAGCACCGTACACGTATATAGGCTAGTCAAGTTTAGTTTTTTTACTTCATGTGGTTAACGCTCATACATGTTATTGTGTCGCGTGGGTGTATGTGCACGAGCTGTGTAATATTAGGAAAGTAACCATGTTCCGCTATCTCCAGGGTGTGGTCCACAATATAAAGTAAAAGTTCTGACTGGGAAGAAAAAAGTATACTGCCGCACAATAAAAGTTAAAGGTAGTGTTAATGGAAGCCAATTTCAGAGCTATGGACCGTCACCTGCCGTATGAGATCACACAGCACAGAGTTACCTGCCACCCAACACAAGTAAACGCGCCCTGCCTTAAGCCTCGGTCGTTCTGTCCGTGTGTGTGTCCTTCCGTCGTTCCGTCTGCGTGTCTGTGTACATGCTTTTTGAGGCGCCATATCTCCATAACGGTGCCTGATAGACGCATGGTCACAATGTAGTAGTATAGTAGTTGTTGAGTATGCTGAGTATAATTATAGCAGTATCATGCCGATATCGACCACACACTAAGGTCATGGTTAGATGTAACATTTTTTTAAAATGCAAAAATGGCTGCAAATAATTTTTTGCTGGAGAAACCTCATGCCTTGTCCGAAGAAATCGGACGAAATGTGCATGCTCATTCTGTCCGATTTCCTTGGACGAGGTTTTCTGTTTGTCAGTCAAAAGACGCCCACCAGAATCTCTTCCGAGAAACTCTGCCCTGGAAATTTACATTTTGCATACTTATAATAAGAGAGAGTGAGATGTGAGTGTCAATCGTGGGAGAATTATTTGTTACTCACAGAATGCGGAGTTCACGCAGTGCGGCCAAGTCTCGTCGTCTGATTGTCGTCAAGTTGTTGCCTTGCAGGTCTCTGCAGATTACAACAATACACCACACGCATCATGTTACATAGAACTATCGATTGTATACAGCACAGGACCGTCGAGTGGACAAGATCAAAAATCTTACCTGATTGGTCTGTTTGTCGCCAGATTGTGTTAAAATTTATAACAGGGGCATTTTTCTAAATTTTAATATGCCATGCGGGATTCTAATTCTTTTAACGACATCACTTTCGCAGAAGACGGCAGCTTTTGCGAAACCCGATATGCTCTATGCGCCTTGGTTGAGTTAGCCCGGCCGCTTCTGGCTACAGGTGTATATTGGCATCTGGCTTGTGCCGTGTTTTACACAAGACGACGAATGGCGACACAGACATTACGCAGACGTTAACTATTCGGTCCGAAACATTAAAAACGCTTGGATCAGAGCATCACCAACTGACTGACGGAACGGAATGAACCTAACGCAAGTCTTGCGTCAAAGCAAATCAGCTCATAAAACAAGGCGGGGCGTTTGTCAATCAAGCCGCCGTTTTCGAGACAAATGACTGTAGGGGTTGCCTATAAGGTAAAATTAACACTAAAACTAAACTAAAAGTTGTCTGCGGTTTTGTATTTGACAGACGTAGAGCCACCGCCAAAACTGCCCAACACTGCCCAATACAGAATCGCAGTTTAGGCCTAGTTTGTCATGTACAGGCGCCGAGCAGATCTTAAGGCATGAGAACTGTTCGGGGACGGTATGATAAAAATTATTTAAAAAAACGATAAACAAAAAAACTGGGAAGACAATAGAAACGGGAAAAGTGCATGGATTTGTTTTTTTTGTTGCGTTGAACTTACGACTGTTTCGAAATCATATTCGCGGCGACGACCTATATCGAACTTTCGATATCCAGGAAGATGCCGTGGATTGCGTAATTAAATATCTGCTGACACCGCCTCGCTATCACACCAGCATATAGGCCTAGACATGCGACATTACGATGACGTCACGTGATTCCAATAGGTCAAGGTCGTGACCCCATTATCTTCGTTGCCATGGAAATGAAATTTGGCTATTTGCGGTGTGGAAAGGAATTAAAAGCAGTTGAAAGAATACAGGAGAAAAATAGAAAGCAGTCATAGCCCGCAGGTACCTCCGCCAAGGCAATGTTATTCGCCAGGTGGCGTCACCATCTTCGCTTTGCCAGCGGTTTTCTTATGCCCCCTTTAACGCAATGATAACGAAAATTTCAAAGTGATCCAGAATCCAGGATTCCTGCTGGACCACCCCCAAAATTAAATCACTGGTAGTTTATGCCGTGTCCGACATATCCTTTAAATTTCAGAAAGATCCGTCCATAACTTTTCGAGTTATCTTCCTGACACACAGACAAACAAACAAACAGACAGACAAAAACCGGCAAAAACATTACCTCCTTGGCGGAGGTAATAATGCGCGCGAGGAGTACATAAGATTGGTTACAATCTGAAATATTTCTTGTTTGCAATTGTTTACGTTGTACAGTATCTTGAGTAGTACCAGATCACGATCTTAAATATAGGCCCCTATATTCACAAATATGTATGAACCAACTTTAAGAAGACATATAAGACCTGCTTTTCTGGGATTCCCATATGGCCCCATATCGCACCTATATAGCACATTACCATTAAATTGGTGCGCAGCAATTATTACATCATAACGTGCTGAATAAAGACATCGCCATACATACATCAGCATTTCACGACAGCCTGCCTGACAGTATTATTATATACATCTTTCTTTATGACAGCCATAACGCAACCATGACATGCAACTGCATGGGAAGACATGAATGACGGACGAAAAGTCGCTGGTGATGTAAGCCTCCAGCTTGTTGAATGATAGCAAATGAACGAATGCAACCGCTGGCAACGTAGAATAAGTACACGCTGTAGACGCTTTGCTGTTAACAATATAGTGTTTTCCCCATCATTTTTCTCTGTACGTTGTCTTCCTGTGTTGTATCGTGTAAAAGTCGTGAAGTATATGCAACAAGATAATGTGCATACGAACACGGAGTCTGTCCAATGCATTTCGATAGTTTACAGTATATGTCTGTATAAATATAATCAGTGAGCCGTTTAGACCGGTAGAAAAAATCAAACACTTTGAGTTTGCCGTTCGAATCTCACTGCGGGTCATTTGCAAATAGCTTTAAGTAAGCTGCTAACCAACTGCGTGCTACGGTCAACTCAACCTCCTATCCTTCAACGGAACTCAGAGCTGATCTGATTTTAACATCTTTACACCCATTTTTACACACATTTCTTTAATGTAGCTTTTATCTGTTCATTCTACAGATAATATACAGAATGGGCCAAAAAACCGGACCTGTTTGAGCGTTGATAGCTTAGCGATAGTTAGTGGTAGAAAAACGTGTGATACGTCAAAAGTTTCAGAATGCTGTAAAGAATAAAGAACAAATTTGCATAGTGAAGTATTTAAATATTCTTTGCCTAATTTGCATAAATGTTCGTCGCCTTCAAAATTCTGCCAAATCTGACTGTAACACATGGATTTAACATGGATATTTGAGCTTTTGTAACTTAGCGAAGTTTATTGATGGAAAGGCGCGTAATATGCCAAAAGTTTCGAAATTGTGTACAGAAGAAGTGTACAACTTGCATGTCTCAGCATTTAAATATTCTTTGCCTGATTTACACAAATCTATCCCACCTCTAAAATCATGCTAAATTGGCAGTAACACATGAATTTAAGTTGATTTTCATTTAGCATACAATCATACAATGAAATATCAACAATCATTAACACACACGTTGAGTTTAGATGAAATTCAACATAGGCAGTTGCCCAGCTTTTGCATTCATAACCGTCATCAGTCCTTTAGGCAGCTGATCGATCGCTGGAGTCAATGTGTTCAGGATATCAGCTGAGACCAGCATTCGATTAGCACACGTTTTAGCTAATCATTTACTGAGATTTTGTGACCTTGCTATCTGTTACAATGCCCCACACTGAATAATTTACAGAATTTATATCTGGACTTTTTGGCAGTGAGTTTTTGAGTTCAATGAACTCGGGCACATGGGAGTGCAGGCAAATGCCTAATTTCAGGGGTAATAAAGAGTTATGCAAATTAGGCAAAGAATATGTAAATGATTTGCTATGCAAGTTCGGTCCTTTTGTCTACAACATTCTACAACTTTTGACATATCACACGCCTTTCTACGAGTAACCATTGCTGAGTTATTAACGCTCAAACAGGTCCGGTTTTTTTGGCCCACCCTGTACATGTATAGTAACGCACCGCTAGTCTTATTCTTCTGCAAACGATGCCTCATTTTTGATTATGATGATGATGAAAGATGTTAGCAATTTTTGATATCAAGCTGATGTCTTTAATATTATCCTACCTGGCTGTTTCTAGACTTTTTTGTTTACTATACTCCAGCTCTACACTGTAGTTTCATTTCTCTCATTGCAGTTCCGTTTAAAATGTTTTAATTCTGTGGAGGATTTTTGGAACGTTAATGAGACGAATAAATTTACGTTTTACTTACTTACTTACTTTTTGTTAAATTAAATCATCAAACCGGCAGCTTGCCTGCCAGTTCTCAAGTGCCAATTTCGTATCGGATGATAATAAATATCTTTGCAGCACAGGCCTGCTACTGCTGCTGCTGTCTGTTCACTGATTTCTCAATCACAGAACTGCAGGTTTGCTGCTAGGTGTGATAGGAAGACGACGGATCAACGCGTGACCGTGAAGTGATTGACATTCTGAAAAGCACTCCGCACTCGCACAACTGATCCGATCCGATCCGATCCGGCAGGAATTTCGCGAACGCACCCACGCCTCTCACAGCCTCACATCTGCTGCAGTGTGCAACATATGCGTCGGCTGCGTCGCCTCCGTCCGTCTGTCTCTCTCTGCTGGACAAGGGAGTAGTCTTTAAAAAAGTGGGGGACACCCAGGGCTCAAGTGCTGATGCGAGAACTGCCGAAGTGTTTGTTGCTGGTTTGATATCGTGCATAATGTATCTTACTTTTGCCGAGAAAAGAAGTGGCGGTATACTTTCTAGGATGCCAAGGAAGGAAGTATCGATCCATAGCGTCCCACTTCGAGCACTGGAGACACCTGGAACTTCATAATGGCGCAAAGCAAAATCATACTCAGATTGCAATACTTTTTGCACTTTGAGTGAAAAGCGTTAAGATGCACAATAAGTAAGCGGGCCTTATTTTCACGTGCAGGATTTGGTAAAATAACGGAGGTAGGCGCTCCCTCCCCAGAAAAGTAAGGCAGATGCCCCACACCTCTGCTGCACCACATCGGTGCTACCAGGTCGTCAGTCCCGCCGGGAACTGGCGGCGTGCATACAAGCGTCTCACAGAAGATTACGTCTGTTGTCGACGCTCACTAGATGGCAACACACTCGCCACCGCTCAATTCTCATTGCGCATGCGTCACTAGACTTTACGCCACCGCAAGCCCAGACACTCGTGCACAGACACACACGCTTTTCTACACCCGGAATTACTCACGGCCATAAACAGACGGACAGTAGTAGCCACGAGTCAGATGTGGACATGTGCCACTGAGATTAGCTCGGGCTGGCTTTCTGATTGTGGGCCATAGGCCTAGTCACTTTCGTCACAGTTCAGTTCAGTTCTGACGCTTTATACACAACACGCTTTTAGAAACGGCTATAGATGGTCACTGCAAAGCTGCTTCATGTGACTGCGCTACATCATTGCGCTGTTAATCTACGAGGCTACTTTTCGACATGCAGCGAATTGTTCAGCTTGGCTGAGTAACCGAGTACAACGTTTATACTCGTTTGCGTAAACCCTACAGTGAAAACAAGCTGCTGTTAGCGTTACTAACAGTAGCAGATGTCCATCGAACGACACACTCATCGATTGCGCTGCTGTGATTTAACACACAAATTGTAGCTAACTACGATTGCATTCGTAGGCCTATATATTTTTTACGAACAACGACTAGCAACTAAACTGTCTTATAGGTTTAGACAAAATAATTCCTATTAATCAGACACTTGAAAGGACATTGTAATAGGCCCTATGCAAAGTCATATATTATGGTACAGAAGTATACTTAGGTTGTTGAAGTGAGATGTCGACTACTTGAACGAATATTTTTGTTGTTGATTTACTGATTGACAATGGTCACAAAAATGCAAAAAGGTTCCTCTCATTCTGGACGGTGGTAGGTGGCGAAAAGGAAGACAATTACGAAAGCGACGGATTGACAAAAGCACCGACTGATGTGATCTGGTGCAGGCGATGCTGTGAAGAAGACACAGAATCGACAGCAGCAAAGAAAATTCATATTTGGGTCTTTGATCATGAGACAAGAAAAGAAAGAGACAGTCATCAAAGTAAGAGAACTAATTATTGGCTGTCCAATGCAATGCATAACATTGGACAGAGTATAAAATCACCTTTGTGTCCGTGCGTCCTACATTTCTAAAGCTATTTTCCTTTCACCTTCCCTTTCCCTTCCCATTTCCTTTTCCCTTCTCTTTCTCCTTCCCTTTTTCGATCCCCTTCCTCTTTTCCTTGCCTTTTCCTTTTTCCTTTCTCTTTCCCTTTCCCCTATCTCTTTCCCTTCCCCTATCCTTTCTCCTTTTCCTTTTCTTTCTCCTTTCCTTTATCCTTCCCCTTTTCCCTTTTAGTTCTCCTTTCCCTTTCTCTTCCTCTTTCCCCTTCCCTTTTTCCTTCCCTTTTCCATTTTCCTTTTCCTTCCCTTTACTTTCCATTCCTTTTCTCCTTCCCCTTTTTTCCACTTTCCTTCCCCTCCCCCTTTCTCTTTCTTTTTCCATTCTTTCGTCTTTTTTTCTATGTCCAGGTTTGTGCGTCCAATATTTGAGGCGCCATATCTCCATAACGGTGAAAGATAGACGCATGGTCACTATGGACCACCCATAGGAACTCAGCCCCCAGAAGTAGAATGGTCACGTGACCGATGACGTCCCGTGACCCCAAAAGGTCAAACTCGTGACCCCATTATCTTTGAGGCGCCGAATCTCCATAACGGTGCAAGATAAAAGATGGAGATGATGGACTATTTATAGTGAATCGAATGGTCACGTGACTGACAGTGTTTATTGTTTAGTTAAAATAGTAGAGAAGAATGAAAGGATCATTGCTGCTGTACAATTTGAAATTAAACTGTTGGATTTTTTTCCATCAGTCTAAACAGCTCACTGATTATATTTATACGGACATATACTGTAAACTATCGAAATGCATTGGACAGACTCCGTGTTCGTATGAACATTATCTTGTTAATCAAACATTCATTCGCCGAATTGGCGTAACCTTAAAGAACAGGAATAATAATAAATACAGAGTATAACGATTGTAACGTTTCACAGAACAGCATATGCATTTGTCATCATCATTAGCAACAGCAGCAGCTACAGCAACACATGAGTCAGCTAATAGCTTACCTTTGTAGAACAGTAGAATTCGCCAATAACATCCGCGACTTCGTTTACTCCGTTTTCCCCCAATTTACTCGCCGCATTTTTCCCCTTCTGAATGCCCAGTGCATTTCGATTGCAACGCTTAAAACCTCGTGAGAAACCAAATATCGTTATTCTTACAAAAGCGACGAGCAACTTATAAAAACGGACATTATCGTTTCCCTAATTTATAATGACAATTACAAATTAAAAAAATCGAAAAAGAGTCAGATGGTCAAATATTCCGGGTACGGAAACGAAAACGAAATAGCGGAAGAGAAATACGGTATCACAGGTGAGCACCGTATGCAGACGTCTGCAGACCTTCAAGATTGCGGCGCTGGGGCGATGCTGCTGCTGCTGCTGCTGCCAATCACTGGACCAGCGCAGCTTATCATTTATCTGACCGTTTATCACCGGCGCCCGGCCGCTGCTGTTAAGAATTAGCAGGCTGCAGCGGCGGCGGCGTCTGAGACGCAAAACAATGCCTCCAGCATTCAGCTGCCGTCGAATACTTTACACGATGCACTGGTTTATCTGCCGAATAATACCCGACACCGTACCAGCCGCGACGTAACATTACTTCCTGTACGCTTTTGCTAAACTTCATCATCATCATCATCATCATCGTCACTATCACGAGCATGTTCCAGTCTAGAGCGCATAGCCGTTTCCATGAGCTGCCTCTATCTTGAGCGAGTTTAGTCCCCCGTGGTAGAACGACTGAAGGTCGGCTTCCACGATTCGTAGCCAGGCATGGCCTGGGCGTCCTAGGCATGAGATATTTAACTTATAGGGACGGCGGGCCCCTTACATATAAAAGATGTCAGCTTGCAAAATTTTCTGCGTATAGTTGCTTCTGGAGTATGGAGTGCGTTCGGCATTATTGAAGCTGTATAAGCTGTAAACTAAGTCGTAGGCCTATATTATTTATAATCGTGTTATTTCGTGACAATGTAGCGTACACGCAGCGGCGTCACCGCCGTGGCAAGCTCAGATATAATTTTGTGTATTAAAATCTTGTCATTGAGCAAACTGACAATTACGCGAGTGCCTACAGTCCTAGCTTTGAGTCGCTGTCTCTGCCATGCATCAGTAAATCACGCGACGAGATTTTTCTATACAACCGATGACTGAACTACTGTACGAACCGAACGCATGCCCAATAGTGGATTTTTGTACAGCAGGACTTGATTTTTTTTTCCAGATTATATACATCAGTCGACTTTCTGCTCAGTTTTTATTCGCTAATTTGCTGCCTGCTTATGTGGATAGTTAAAGTTGGCTACCCGTCGGTTGTGGACAGTGCTAACATCTAGTTTTTTTAAATAAAAAGTTTTAGGTTTTTGGGTCTTAGTGCACAAATAAACGGGACACAATTCGTAAAAGACCCAGAAAAACATTTTATGTGTCCAATCCCAATACACGATTTTCCATATCGCATGGTATTATAATTGTTGAGCGAATGACGTGACGTCAGAAATCACAAATCTCGACTAAAATATGAAATTAAATTTAATTAGTAGCATAAACTGCACAATAAATAAACAATCAACAAAATGTAAAATTTGGACCTTTGAGGTTTTCAGGTTTCAAAAACCTTAAAATCCAAGGTTCTTTAAACCAATTTTCCAGCCTTAGTTTCTGGTCACATTTAAAAATATTTTGATTTCCAATCGTTTAGTAGCTGTCCACACAGCGGCACAGCAGAGCAAGCGATGCGTGCTAACAGACTTCTGGCCACCAGTTATAGGGTGTTTACACGATCCAGCAAACGTAAAGCAAACTTCCAGCAAATGTATTCAAATACACATGCTAACTGCTGGACGTTTGCTGGATCGCGTAAACACCCTATCCCTATTACTATACAGCAGCACACGTGACATGGATTATGGCGGAACAGTCGTCAACAATATAGGGCCTGCCGGAGGTCACGACCCGACTTAGATCGCCGCCCAACGACCACGCCCACATTCCACGTGTTGTCATAGTAATTGTCTCCACGCCAAGACACGCCGTAGGCTACTCCAGTGATTTTCAACCGGGGTTCCGCGGAACCCCAGGGTTCCGCGAGCATCTGCCAAGGGTTCCGCGGCTCGTCAGTAAAAAAAATAAAAACTAGAAATTTGGGGCAAAGCCCAACGTGAGTCCGCCCGGCGCCCTAAGTCCGATTGGCGGAAATTGAGGGGGGCAAAGAGGGGGAGAATTTCCCCGGCATCAAAGTCACGTGGCCCGAACTCAAATGCATTGGTATACGCCGAACGCACTTTGTCGACTTAGGGTAGGTCAACATTAGCGCATATGACTTGGTTCGTGGTGGACGGAATTTCACAAAATTTTTTTTGTTCAACACCGAAAAGATCCTTCTCGTCAACGCCGTTTAGATTTTGTCGCTATCTTCATCGATTCCAGAGATATTTGCGGTCAAACTCGAAAGTTGTCGTAAATCGCACCGATTTTTGAACATTTTTT
>Ga0209367_1013390_pt1 | contig 10557 bp, 2 predicted proteins | sample WorMetLIZISLAND2_FD_187412 | JGI IMG/M metagenome (GOLD analysis project Ga0209367, IMG submission 187412) | Marine gutless worms symbiont microbial communities from Max Planck institute for Marine Microbiology, Germany - Olavius geniculatus... ...
GATTAATTGTAACCTAGGCCCTATCTCGCACCGTTACTGAGATAGCGACTTATTGGCCAAAAGTCGCGAATTTTGTCCATTCCCCTCTCATTTAGCGCCCTCATTCAGGGTGACCCCCTTTGAATTTATGGAAAAACTTTACGGTTTTTGAAACTAGAGTCTTCTATGCAGCAGATGGTGAAGATTTGATGATCCTAGCTTGCACCGTTTTTGACTGATCCACCCGTGTGACGGACAGACAGAATTGCGATGGCTAAGATGAGCTGAAAGCAGTAGCTGCTTTCGTGCGTAAAAATTTGCCAACTGCTGATGACTTCACTATCATCTGACGTTGTCACAATTGTCGGACAGTGTGAGCTTGTGATCAGTATGACTGTTTGGTTACGTGCTTTATAAACAACATTTCTACCACAGTATGCTACTTTTTTGTACAGTTTATTCACAGGCCACATCGCATGTTATGCCTACTTCTCTCATTCTCTGTTCTGTACAGGTTCCCAACTTGTAAAGACAAAAAAGAAAATGGGCATGCAAAAAACAAAATTGGGGCAAACTTTTTCCAAAGCAAGAGTAATTACTGATGTCAGCTTAAAAGGTCCTAGATAAAGTTACTAGATGTCAAAAACCTGATGTTAATGAGGTGTGTCTCTTAAAATCGTAGCTGCCCCTAGTCTTTATGCTGCATCTGTGATAGTCGCAAGAAACGGACTTTAGGTGTTCATTGCTGAGAATTCCATTAGTGCATGTACTGATAGTGTATTATGTGTTTGATACCTGCGATGGGGAATTCAAATAATGTAAGATGGCTGGCTGCAAATTATGACGGCACATGGATGCTGATCTTTTTCTGTTTCGACTGTTACACTCTGTTAATACTCTGCTGGTATGCACGACATGCATAGTTACATCGTGGAGAAAAGTCGTGATGAATCAGAAAATGTTCAGGAACTTTGTGCGATTGGATATTTTTGTTACTGCATGTAGAATGAAACCTAGCAATGTGATTTGTTAAGTGTGTGATTAAATGTTTTCAATATTTTGCCGTATTTGTGGTTGATTTATTTATAGACTGAATGTTTTTTGTATGCAGGTTGCAATTCTGGGTGAGTGTGCAGAGAATATTGTTGAAATTGCATTTGAATATGGAAGAAATATTGGAATTGCTTTTCAGGTAAATGTCAATGTTTTTATTCCACTATTATTCAGCACTAAGCTAAAACTGCCATTGGTACAAACAGCTGTTAAAAGTTATGCACAAAACATCTATATGTAGCAGGTGTTAACTGTTGCCTCTCTTTATCTGCTGCATTATGTTGTGTCACATTTTTAACCGCGAAAGCAGCTACTGTTTTAGCGTGTCGTTAGCCATCGCAGTTTTGTCTGTTCGTCCGTCCATACGTCTGTCACGCAGGTGGATCAGTCAAAAATGGTGCAAGCTATGATCACCAAATCTTCACCATTGGCTGCGTGGAATACTCTAGTTTCAGAAACTGTAAAGCTTTTTCATAAATTTGAATCCCCCAGCAAGAGTGCTAAATGAGCGGGGGGGTGGGAAAAATTTGTGATTTTCAGCCAATAAGTCGCTGTATCTCTGAAACTGTGCGAGATATGGCCTAGGTTACAATTAATCACTAATAGGAAGTCTTCCAATGCCTCTCAATTGCCACTGAATTCAATCAGCTTGGATGACCTTGAATGGCAAGATAGGGATTTTTATGGATTTTTGGCGATTTCGGGTTGCGAGACACATTTCAAGAGCAAATTGCGCCAAAATCGATTGAGATTGTCATGAAGAAGCTGAGTATGAAATTTTCAGCATTAAACATAGATTTTGACGGTCCAAGTCTCGATTTTCTAGGTTCAAGGAAACCTGCGCACGAGGGCATCAAAGTGCAGTACCCCTGTGAATGTGGTTATTTTACCGTTGTTGGCCAGTCTTTCGTGAAAACGGTTGCAGATAGACATGGGCATGCTGTCTTATTACAACAAACACTAGTGACGAGCTTTTCAGTCTTATCAACATCGATGACTTTGAAAAACCCTAAACTTCCAAAATAAAGGGTTTTTTATTGATTAGCTCAAATTTCTTTTTAGGCGTAGTGTTTTTAGTTGTTAAGCACTGCCGTTCAGGACTGTAGGACGCGCTATACAAATTCCTTCAATTGATTGATTGATTTATTGATTTTTTGCGATCTTCGGCTGCAGCGCACACTCCAAGAATGAACTGCGACGAAGTGGCTGGAGATAGCCTGACAGTTTGCGAACAGGAACTGCTATAGGCTTTCGCGCATCTCGTGAGCATTAGCTCAAATTTCTTGTTGTTACTGGCATCCTTGAGCACAGACATTGTGTTTCTGGTCCCATAAGGAAGCACTAAGCGTTGCTTTTAATATTTCAGTTCTGGTCCATGGGTCTGGTAATTCAAGTATATATGGCTTATTTTTTAGATATCAGTGTGTGCATTTGTAGCATATAGGGTTTTTATGCATTTGCATGTAGGGTTTTTATGCTAAATAATGTTTTTGTATCCTTATGACCATTTTCTGTGGTTTGTACATATTTCTAATGCATTTCTGCATTTTTGCAAATAAGCATTATTATGTTCTTATAATTCTGTGATTATTCTTTATTTGCAATCATTTCAACTTAGTTAATGGTGTAAAAATATGCAATGTATTGCAGTTGTTGTTTATTACTCTCAGAAAGTGTGTTATGCTACAGTTTCATTATTTTTATTTGCAGATGTATTTTTTGTATACTTTAAAAGTGAATGTTTGACTGCATTTGCATATCTCAGTTTTTTGATGAGTGCATTTCATTGATTTTTGTCTGCCATTTCATATGGGAAGCAGTAATGTCATAGAGAGAATGTTTCTTGCTAGTGGGTGAGCATTTTTTTATGATAGGTGACGTGTCGTATAAGTATACAACTGTGGTGTATTATTCTACAGTGTGAATGTCCTGTGTTTTGTGTAGTTGGTAGATGACTTGCTAGACTTCATCTCCAATGACAACACAATGGGTAAACCGGCATCAGCTGATCTGAAGCTTGGTCTGGCCACTGCCCCAGTCCTCTTTGCTGCACATCAGGTTTGTTTGTTGTTTATGCTTTTTGCATTATTTTCTCTTTTAAAATATTGCTCTGAACTTATGAATTTCAGAGCAAATTGCCTTGCATATGTTTGATGCAAATCTGTGATTTTGATATACACTGTGTTCAGAGAAAAAACACACCCTTACGTTTTCTTTTATATCTCCATGGAAAATGTTTAGATTTCCACAAAATTTTCAGGGAATGTTCACAAGGAAACTAATGTTTCATCAGTGTAGAAGTTAGATATTCTTTGTTTTCGTGAACGTTAGACTTGGCCCAACTTAGCGATGATAAGCTTTTTGTGGTGATTCAGAATGGCATCTGGATCAAGGACAGGATGACAGGATTTTCGGGTTTTTTGCATTGCTAAACATGGCAGAAAGTTTATTTTAGCAGAATTACAGAAAAATTTGCATTCGGATTTGGCTGAAATTTTTAGGGAAGGTTAGATTTGATCCAACTTAAAAGCCATTTTCTTTACAGCTCGCTAAGGACAGATAACTGAACTTTTGTTTCTGTAATTTAATAGCATGGCCACAAACCTGGAAAACCTAGAATACTTGGGAATTTTGTGAATCTGGTAAACTCCTGAAAAATCGGGGATTTATCAGTTTATCAGGAATTCTGTGCAACCCCAGGGAAAAATTGTAACAAACAAAATAGCATCACCAGATGTGGTTTCTGGGATGCAAAAATGCTCTAAAATACATTTGCAGCTTGGCTCTGCTTTAGACCGTTAGGGGTGCTAAACTATCAATCCCCCTGGATAACCATTATTACAGTTACTTTTCGATGTGATAACCTATTGTGAAGGGTGCTTGTGGCTTTGGAAAAGCCTGGGAAATTTGGATAATTTTTTTTACTTTGAGGCCACACTAGTTGATTGACTGATTCAGTGATTCTAGTCTCTGCCGTGTGGTGTTTGTGTGCAGTATGATGAGTTGAATTCAATGATAATGCGTCGTTTTACCCAGTCAGGTGACGTGGAGCGCACGAGGGAGTTAGTCGCCAAGGTTTGTTATCAGTTATCACCTTTCACTCACTGCATCTTATCGACTAGTTCATTGGTTAAAACTGACCCTGTGTCCTGGCCAATTTTTAACATTGGCTCAGTGCAGATGTCTGATGGCTTAGTTTTTCGGATGCGGACATTTACCCAGAATTCCAGGATATGCACATCTGTGCTTTACGCCAAGCTTGTTTTTTTAGGTTAGTAGCTATATCACAGATGCACAAGATGCATATTGTAGCATATTAGGATGGCTGCACAGGTGTTAATTCAGACAGTTACAATTCAGAAATAATGTTGGAGTGAATTATGTGATAGAGTGATGGTGCGGGGCACACGCGCTATCTGGCCGAGCAGCACATGTGTGAAGCCGTAAGACAAATAATGCAGCTTCATCCGTCGACTGAACGTGACGCCCTCGTAAGCACAGCTCGGCTTGTTGTAAACCGACTCAAGTGAAACAATGTCATCATCATTCTGTGGACTTCGTCGACATTTGTCACAGCCAGGCAGCAGTTGTGTGTGCAGTTTGAAGGTTGTGCTCTCTGAATTTGACATGTTTTGTATCGGTCACTGCTCTGTGATGAAGTTTAGTACATTACTTTTAAGTTGGAAATCGTCATTACATGGCTTGTAGTTTCATTTTGTCAGCTGTGTACATGTATTTGCAAATGTGTTTTTGTTTCAATATGTTAAGGTTAATTTAGTAGATAAAGATATTTCCATTGAGTGGGTATCTCTGTTTTGTAAATTTCCATTCTGAGGGTGAAACTTCTTTGGCATTGATGTGTATCATTTTGTGAAATATTGTAAAAATGCATTTATTGGTGTGTTTATTTCATGTTCCAAAAATGTCCACTTGTTGATGTTTGAATGATATCTTTGTTGTGGTTTTTGTTTGCATGTTTGTTAAGTTTGTTCCTTGTGCAAAATGATAGGAATAGGTGCTCATTTACGTACACGTTACGTGATCAGGTTTTGTGTTTGCATTGGTGCCAGAGAACTGATGCATTAAAAATTTTAAATTGCTTTTCCGACTAGAAAGATATTGATTTGATGAATATGTCCAAATGCATAAGTCATTATGATGTGCAAGAGAACTACACCGTGTCCCAAAATTGGCAGCCGCCTGCTTCAGAGAAACCTAATTCAGTATGTAGTTCATGGATTTCAACGAAATATTGTACACTGCACTATCTTAACATTACTTAGCTATTATGACGTTCGCCCCTTACTGTGTGTGCTCAGTGTAACGTCGTTATGACGTCATAAAAGGTAAAGGTGTCAATATGTATAGCACATCTCGCGTATAACGCCTCTAATGTGCTTTTCGTCACTAACCCGAGCCGCCAGCTGCACGGCCACCACGTGCAGCCTGCAGACACAGGCTAACGCAGTGGCCGGCTAGGCAGCCCCAGTCAGCTGTACTAAGGTCACCACCTTCCGTAACCCATATAAATGAGTTAATGCTCATTTTACCGTCCCACGGAGGGTAGAAGGCTGAGTCGACCTAGCTGGCAGGCTTTGCACCGAGATGATTTACCTGCCCGCAGGCAGTGACCCATCGTAGTACTAACCAGGCCTGGCTTAGAGTAACTTCGTTTCAGCCGAAACGCGTTACCAACTATGTCACGACACCAACTCTTGGGTATTAACGATTTTATGCTAACTTATCTATATCCATAGTTTGTTTACATTAAGCTTACATTCAATACGTTGTTATTGACAAAGGGATCAAGCAGCAGCGTACCCACCTTAAACTAAGAGCTTGCGTCGAGGCCAAAAGTGGCCACTTTGAGCTCAAACTTTTAGTGCTAGTTCAGAATGATTTGTCTCAACGACTTTTTTAAGTTTTCTAAAAAATCTCTCGGGTATTAACGATTTTATGCTAACTTATTTATAGGGGACCCGGTAATTTTGGGACACGGTGTAGTTCCTGGAAGCAGTTGTTAAGGCCTTAGCAACTGGTCCGAAGCCATAATGGCTGGTTATGTTCTTTGAACCGCTGAGCCACTTAGCTAGTTACTGGTGGTAATGCTAAGTCTTTGCGGCTGGCTTAAGCCCAAATTTCATTATGCCGACTTTGTGACAAAGTCCGTGAAAAGACACGGGGAAAGTCAGCAACTCCACTGTTTCTTCCCATGACAAGTCCATGACTTTCAGCCAGCTATCTAAAAATACTTTTTGTGGAAATTTGTAGCGCCATGTGTGCGTTTAGTCTGTGTTTCGTTCATTTGCCATATAGTGAACGAATTTAAGCGAAGTCAGTGATGTCATATCTAGCTAATGCGGGACTGGTCGACAGGCCAAAGTCCATTTGCAAACACCCATTTCTGAAATTACTTTGACTAATTATATCTCTAGTGTTACATAAACTCAGTTCACTCAGTGATATAGAATATTTTTGTACACGGTGCCTCAAAAAAACTGTCACACTTTGTCATTGTCCATGTCTTCACCAAATATTAACCAATTTTTTAAATTTTCTCACTGGCACACTCTGTAGACAATTTGCAATAAAGTAGTTATTAAATATCTCACCACACCTTAGCTGTGTTGCTACAGTACCTTCTGAAATATAGATATTCAAAAATCACTATAATCAGAATAAATACATCGCAAAAACTTACCTTTTGAAACATTTTTCTACCAATTTAGTACTGAAATTATGTTTAATTTCGATACAAGGCTAACGTTTGTAAACAAAAACAAATGATGTTATTGTGAATAATGGTTTTTAATGCAGTGTCAAAATACTGCCATTGTAACATGCCATTCAGCAACAAAGACAAGGCAGTGATTAGACATTTACATCAGTTTAAAGAATACACTTTGCAGAGGATACTGACGGAATTTTTGAAGACAGAATGAGAACTATGCATTCTACTAAGAAGATTTGAGAAACGTGAAGCACCGACCAAAGACATGAAGCTGCAGACCGGAATGTGTGCGTAACTGAAGAGAACGGGACCACTGTGGATGAAATGCTAGACCCAATAAGGCAGGAAGTTTAGAAAAAAACATATCTTTCAACACACCAAATACCCAAAGAGATGGTTCTAACACAATGTAGCATCGTGCAGATCATTCACTGCGATCTTAGTCTGAAGTGTCTTGTTCTTTCACCAATGTGACTGTTGCCTATTGCTAGTTTTTCTTACATTTATATTTTACAAGGTAGTGTAGCAACACAGTTAAGGTGTGGTGGGATATTCAATAATGATTTTATTATCAGTTGTCCAGAGAATGTGCTAATGAAAGAATTTTGAAAATCGGTCAGTATTTTGTGATGATATAGAAATAACAAAGTGTGACATTTTTGAGACACAGTGTATATCAGTTCACACTGTGTTGTTGTAAATGATGACTGTCCAACTGAGCTGTAGTTTAGTTCTGAATTTGTTACACAGTAACTCTAATCACGCTGTGTAGTTTGTGTAGCTGTTGTGTTTCAGTTCTTCTTTGCAACGCTGTCCAGTGCTTTAGTCAAGCTTGTGCGACATAAGCCATGGCAGTTATTTTTGTTCATAACTAAAAAGATTATTATCATCATTTTGCATTAATAGAATCTCAGCTCCTGTAACACATGCCAGTATGCTGAGATTTCTACTGCAGGGGTCAGTAATTTGGTGTGTAATTCAGCAGTATTTTGTTCAAAATCGCCATTTGTTTTGTAGTCACTGTTTATAAGTTCACAGTTGCCTATGTATAGTGTCCCACAAGGTCATTTGTTAATAATTGTACAGTCGGAAAAAAAGTAGGATACAAAGTGGAGATTTTGCAAACAGATTAGCAATTCTGTGCGTAACAACCTGCATTTAGTGGTAACCGCAAAAAATTGTAATATTTAGACAATTCGTGAAGCATTACAAGATGCAGAATGTATGTTGGGAAGCTTGCGTGTAGCCTGTCGAGTCTGTGGTATGGAACCACACATTACTAGACCGTTGTGAAAGTTTGCCAGTTAATTTGATACATGATTAATGATGGCATCAGCTAGGTAACTTTGGTTTTCAGTTTATCTGGAATTCTTTGGCATCTTATTCTTATTATTATCATTTATCTTTACACACTGTGTAATTTGAGTGGAGTTTAGCTTGCTGCCAGAGATATAATGTAGACTAAATGTTGCCATTGCCATCTGCACTGAGAATTAATGTATTTTGTGATTTTTCTACTGCGTTTTGTTTTAACTTTGTTCTGATATGCTATTTGCGTCATTTTGTGAGCTAACTTTTTACTTCCTAACAAAATTGTCACCGTCGTTGTATGGGAGGCAGTTCATTACCACTGTATTGGGAATCATCCATTTTTTCTGTGGAATAGTAGTATTTAGTAGGGTAACATTATATAATTAGTGACTGGCATTGAGGTCATCATTGATAATTTTTTGCCCGAGGTTTGTGAAATGTTTCCTGGAGGCCGAAGGCCGGAAAGATTTTACGAACCAAGGGCAAAAAATTTTCAGTGATTACCGATGACGCCAGTCGCTATTTGTTTTGTTATACTTCAAAACCAAAACAAATCATTTAGCCAAAAATCATTTGACGACTTCACTGTCCTTGCGAGCAGTCAACACAGTTCGTTTCACTGTTGACTGCGTGAACTGTTGACCAGTAACAATGCGTATTTGTAAACGACACGTGACGCGATTTGGACCAATTGCATGCAGGTATTTTGAGCCGAGGTATAAGAATATATCATGATGTAAGTAAGTAAGTAAAGTGCTAATGTACTGTGATTATGATATAACAGAAATTGTATATCCATGTATGTGCACACAGCTATTCTGCAAGGTTGGGTGGCATCTGGTAAAAGGTTAGAGTTATAGTTGCATAGATGGCAAGGGAAAATCGAGGTGACGTGCCACTGTGCATAAGCAGCTGTGCATTAACTTTGATGTCAAAATACATAGACTGAGGCCATATAACGTGCATTCATGGTCATCAAGTCACTTTTTGGCGGATGTTAAAACCATGTTCATCTTAAAAAGTTGGGCTTTCTATCAGTTTATGTGTCTGGTATATGACTGCTTCGCTTGTAGTTAGGAAGTTCTACATTGTGCCTTGATATTCGTGTAATGTAGTGCTTGCGTGTAAACTGGTTGCCAGTATCGTTCATGGAACAGTAGTGTTTAGCTTTGTCTCGTGTAATGTTGGCATCAGTTTATTGTGATACAGATCAGGGCTGTACATATGAAATTTTGTACCAGATGTTTATGTTCGTGTCTTTTGACTATGCAGAATAGTGCCTAATTTCATTTAGGTGCTATTGGCACTTAACAGTTACTTAATTGCTAACACTTTGCTTTAGTTATTCATTCTTTCATTCATTTTATTTGACTCGGACTACTTGGGTCCATATACAAGCAAAGACAGAGAAACAATAAGAATGCTAGTAATAAGAGAACAAATAATGATAGGCCTAACACACTAATAATGAGGGAAAACTATAAACAATCAAAAATAATATGTGCACCCCTTTTATTATGTGTTAGTGCTAACTCTGTTACATTTCACTCTGCATGAACGTTTAGTGGTCGTTTTTGTGGAATTCTTAGCATATTCTAAAACTACTATGCATTGCTTTGCTTGATGCCGATGAGTCTAGAACGAAAAAAAACAGTTCTCGGAGTGGCGAACTTTCGCTGACGTGCATGTAGACGACGTAATCTAAGCTTACGGTCCGTGGATTTGAGATCAAGCTAATAGCGTGCAGTTCACGTCACGCCACACACAGCAAGTGGCCAGATAGTAATTTCATCATCATAGTATTGCTTTGCAGAACTTAACCCTTTGCAGTGCACTGGCCATGCACTCACGAACGAACGGCAACAAAAAAAACCTATATCACATCTGCTGTGTCTCTCTGCGTTTCTTGACAGTGTCATGTCGGTCGGTTGTAAGGCGCCAGCCATTCAGGATGTAATGATAGCTACTATACAAGGTGGTCCATAAAAACGTGGCACTTTACTTTTGTCCATATCTTCGCCATTAATTGACCAATTTTCTAAAATTTTTCACTGGCACCGCACTCTGCGGACAATTTAATGCATATCCCACCACACCGTAAATGCATCTCTACGCTACCTTGTGAAACCTAAATGAAATATCACAGGCGTGCGGTAGCACAGCCCTGTGTTAATGGCGACCGGCTAAGTAAAGGGAGAATGGCAAAATTCGACCCCGCGCAGATCCGAAACCCCTCAACCGATCGACACAAAATTTGAAGCAGGTAATTACGTCGGCGAGACGATTCCCCGTGCAAAATTTTGTGCAAATCCGTCCATTGGGGGGCTTCTCGGCAAATGGGTGAGATATAACGAAAATTTTTCTCCGATATATATATATATATATACCTTTTTTGTTGACCGACCTACAGGTCAGACCGCCCGGCGGATTTTCACGCACGATGGCTCAAACGACGCGGTCTCACGCAAGGGTCAAACCTTTTC
>Ga0209367_1013392_pt1 | contig 10557 bp, 7 predicted proteins | sample WorMetLIZISLAND2_FD_187412 | JGI IMG/M metagenome (GOLD analysis project Ga0209367, IMG submission 187412) | Marine gutless worms symbiont microbial communities from Max Planck institute for Marine Microbiology, Germany - Olavius geniculatus... ...
CCCCCTCCCCCTTTATTTTCTTCTGTCCCTTTTCCTGCTTATTCCTGTCCTCCCTTTCTGTCACTCCTCCCCTCCCTTCGCCTTTCTTCTCCTTCCCCGCTCCTCCTTCCCCTTAAAAGAAGAATCCATAATATCCAGCTAAAGAGTCTGGAAAAGCGCTATGAGCTCCCCAGCGGGGTGTGAAGCTGAGCCCCAGCCGAAATATAATTTAGTGCATTATAGATTTTAAATACGACCAGACTTCACAACGCATCAAACGGTATGTGGTGCCGATATAAATTTACGACTTACTCACTTGATTATGAGCCACAGAACAAGACTTTGCCGGCAGTTCCAATAAAATTCTGAATTTCATGCAAAATTTTTAGCTTAAATTTATTCATTCACTCAAAGTTTAATAAAGAATCAGATAAAACGCCGTTACACAACAGTCAATGGGACGAATAAAAATGAAAATCTTTCTTCACCATCACTGGTAGCACGACAAAATAATTAAAGGAAAAAATAAAAATAAACGTATACAATAATACGACAAAGTCAGTTACATGACCATTGATAGGCAACAGAATTTAACTACCTAAGCTTACTGTAATAATATAAACACAATAAAATTTTTAAAAATGTTGTATTCTGTTCCTGTCCTTTGAATGAATAATCATGTTCACTTGTGCAATCAGTTACTGTCAATTCAGAAGTGGCCTGCTGATGTGCCGTTAAAATCTGCTCACTCACCTGCTGTGCTCGCTGCAGCCGGCTATCAAGTCCGAAGTCCTGTCCTAAATCCTTCTCCTCCTCAAAGTCCGCCGACTCCACACAGCAGTTCTCCTTGTCAGACTCGTGGTCCGTGGCATCGATCCAGCCGTAGTCGGTGGTCGTCACACCGCTGGACTGACGACGTGCTGGCACCGTGGCCACGCCAGACTTCACCCTGGTGTCCCACGACCTCAGCGGCAGCTGGTCCGTCGGCAGCGAGACCGAAACTAGTTGTGACAGGACACCACGGCGCATGCGCATCGGCGCATACTGCCAGTCGGCGTATCTCAACCGAGCGCCTGACGACGTCACCGGCCACTGTCTTCGACTGTTGCTATTGATACTAGTGCCGGTCGCCGTCTGTCGACCACGATCGTTCAAACGCACCGCACGTTGTACTTGCAACACCACCTTGTCTCTCGCCCGTCTGTTCCAACATGAACAATCATGCAGTGCACAACTTCATTGGCAAAACACACAAACAATTAAATATCAACAAGAAACTCAGCTGTCGCTAGGACAGCCGACCGTACTGGTTGTCAGTGACGTTCAGGGTCATCCAAAGTCGATGATTTTCATTTTATCTGAAAACCAATATGCGACTTCCTATCAATGATCAATAGCAACCTAGGCCCTATCTCGCACCGTTTAGCCACAATAGCGCGTAACGGCCTTCATGGTCATCCAAGGTCAATGATTTCCATTTAATCTGACAAGGGGTATGCCACTTCATATTAGTGATTAATACAACCTAGACCGTATCTCTCACCGTTTCCGAGATATGGCTAGTTTTCCGTTAGAAAACGCACATTTTACTACCCCCATCCATTCAACCCCCAATTTGAAAATATTCCCCTTGGAGTAGATGGCTGAAATTTTGCATGCCTGAGTTTAACACCCATGGCTAATTATTCGTGTAAAAGCCACAATGTTAGCCACAATACATCCGTTACGGACGACAGACAGACAGACGGACAGACGGACAACAATCACGACAACAACTCAACCGTTACTTAAGTATGGTCGCCTAACTAAAAAATAAAGAAAGAACGCTCGACAACTATAATGTTCTTCCATGTGTCTGAGTTTGAACCTTTATGGCACTCACACGTTGAATGTTCAAATTGCTGCTACACTGGGATTGGGATAAACTGCAGAACAACACAACAAAACAATAACACTAACACGCATATACATAGATAGACGGACAAAATAGTCGCAGAGTTGCCGTTCTTTGGATAAAAACCCATGCCGCCTCAGATTCGGCGAATTTCATAAAATATACATATTTACTTACTTTCTCACTTAATTACAGTCGCCGACTTGCCCGTCTGACTGTCGATCTGTCAGCACTAAGCGTCTGCTAGTGCCTGCTGTAAAGCTATCAACTGACGACAGCCGAGCTTTCACGTTGTCAGTCAGTTCACAGATCTGCAACGACCTGCCGCAGCTGCATGTGACGTCTGCCGAGTCGCTGGCTATAACCTCATGGGCGGTGCTAAACTCACCTCTTCAGAAAAACATTTCCTGTCTTTAATAGTGGACTATAGCAGTGCTGCAGAACTCACTACAACTTCTGGTCACTTTGAAACTTGACTAAATGACTGACCGACCGACTGACTGGCATATGCCTGACTAGAGCAGAATGGTAGTATAACGGTAGGGTGTCGGACTTATGATCAAGAGGTCGTGGGTTCGACTCCAGGTCGAGTCACTATCAAGTGGTTACTACTCGGATGGATGACTATCTGCAGTCAGGTGAACTATTCAGGTATATAACCAACACCAAGGTCAACTCAGCCTTCCATCCCTTCGGAGTAGGTAAATCGAGTACCGGCCTGTCTGGCTGAAATTAAAGCGGGGCGCGTTCACATGTGTCAGGTGGCAGCTGAATGAGCTGACACTGTGCGATCCCATATGGCAGGTAACGCTCCGTAGTTCTGTGATGGGTTAACTTTCTTATTAAAAGCTATACACCACTTTCAACCTTTTAAAAGTGAGTGAGTTTAAGGTTTAACCTTTCGCTCGTACCTGACTAGCGCGGCTGCAGTTTCTGAGGCGGCGTTGACGACGTTTTGTCCGTCGACGGCTAGCAAAATGTCGTTCACTTTGAGACCACCCATCGCCGCCAGTGACCCGTCATCCACCCGACACACCGTCACTGGGCATTCCCCACTGATACTGAAACCGAAACCGCTCCGTCCGCGATGAATCATCAACTACAAGTAAACGTGTACGAGCCATATACACTGCACAGTAACTTGCTATAACTTGAATACGTCAATTTGTATAGCGCCCAATTACAGAAGACCTCAAGAGCGACAGAAGACCTCAAGATATAACTATAACAAGATAACTATTATAACTGTAGCTTAAAGTTTTCTTTCATCTTTAAACCTACCGTTTGTACGACCTTATAATAAACATAACACGAGAATTATTAAAAAGTAATAAAGTTCAGTAAACTACATCAGAGACAGACCAATAGGCCTATTATTACAAGATTTGATACCCACTTAGCACATAAAGTCAACTCAGACAAAGAAAAAATATTTATTTGCCATATGGCGCTATACAAATACGTGTATTAGTATTATTGTATTACAGTCATCAAGTTATACCATACCTAGGCCTATACATAATGAAAGAAGACTGCCAGAAAAGCAAACTCTCATCGATGCTGGCCGTCCATCAATGCCAAATAATGCGAAATTTGTTATCCGACAAAAAGCTTGCTGCAGCAGTTCCTGCAGTGAGTGTGAATTATATTTATTTCCCAACAACACAGAACTAACCACCGTACATATTGGCCTACTATACTGACCAGGTGAGTTTCTGTGTTAAAGCAATCAGCGGTGTAGTTTGACGCCAGGTTAGAACGTGACGTAGACAGCATGCCAGCGCCTGCCTCAGTACCTGACCGCCTGACATCTCTGATAGCTGGGCGATCAACATCAGAGTTTACTACTGGTCCAGGACGCTCAACGTCAAACCAGCCCAGCAGCGACCCCTGCCGAACATCAGCCACATTATTCACGGCATTTCAATGTCTCGTGAGTCGTGAGTGACTGTCGTCCATAAATCAACAACAAGAAGCCCAGCTGTCACTAAGATAGCCGAACGTACTGACTGTCGGAAATTTTCATGTAATCTATCTCTCACCGTTTCCGGTCACAGCTTGAAACTTCACATTGAAAATTGCGGCCAAACCGCTGCAGATTGGAACGTGGTTACTATAGAAAGTCGCCAGCTCCCTATCCGATGGTACTATCGCTGATCCCCTATGACTTACTATTTAGTCACAATACTGCACGATTGATATACCATAGTGCGTTATGACCCTTCAAGATCATCCAAAGTCAATGATTTTCATGTCATTTGAAAGCCACTATGCGATTTCCTATTAGTAATCAATATCTCCCACTGTTTAGCCACAATACATCCGTGACGAATGACAGACAGACAGACAGCCGACAACGGTACCCTAAGCTCAACCGTTACTTAAGTACGGTGGGCTAAAAAGCTCGCTAAAGCGGTGAAATTTTACAGTAACTAGCCTATGTGACTACTGCGACGAAACTGATAGATATCTATAGCAAGAGAGAAAAGTCTTACCTGTCGGCAAATGTTCCTGATGTTGAAAGCAACTCTTCCCACCAGTTCACTGCAACATAAATAAAACGGAATATTTCAAAGTATGGGGGCATGATATTCGTCGTCATGTTGTTCATTAGACCAAAGAAAATAAATCTCGCTGGTAGCTGCAAAATGTTAACAATAATTCACTTTTCGAAGCCTAGCTTAACATAGGCTAAAGCAAATCCGAAAAACTGGCGGCTTAAACAGAAATCTGAAGTTACAGCAAGAGAGTGAAATCCATCCACATTATCAGTACATGTATAACCACACGGAGGTCGACGAAAACGATTTACTGAAACTAAACCAAAAAAAAATCTGGTGATTGAAAACTTTTCTCCTGTCTTTCATTTCTGGTAACAAAGAAAATGTTTACATGTTGCTGTGCATTAATGCAGTAGTTGCCTATGCCTAAGAAAGCGCTGGACCTCTGCTCTGGACTAAACGCCCTCCCTAATGCCCCAGAGTACAGCATATCACTTATGTGATATTTGAAAAAAATGTCAAACGTTAGTTAAACTGCACATAGAAACATCAACCGCAGAGCACACATCGTGCAATTTATACATATATTTTGACTTTGAAAACTTTTTACTTGCCTTCCTTAGATAAAGTCCCCAGACTATGCAAACACGGAATACGCACACTGCATATCTCAGATTCTGCGTACAATGATACCTGAAAATTTGAAAATTTGAATATAACTGATTGTGTACGTGTTACAATGATGAGTACACCTGCATAATTCTTGATGCACATTCAATAGTTAGTAGTACATGTTCTTAACTCTTGGTGAAGTAAAAGAGATTGGCAAACCTTGCTCTAACACGTCCAGCCGTCCACGCCGACACCTCAATATCTTTGTCAAAATCTTCTTCCAGTAACTCACTGTAAAGTTCAAATCATTCAGCGCCACACATTTTACTTGTCAACGAAGACGATTCTTTCAAACGGCAACAAGATCAGCAAACTCAAGTTATGAAAATAATTGGGTTTACAAAATACTGCTGGTGTCATCTGTCTGAGATACTTTGTACACAAGTCACCAACAAGAAATATTATTAGACTGTGATTAATCTAATGTACTCCTCGCGCGCACCATTTTCTTTTGTATTCTTTCAAAAGCTTTTTTTGTTCCTTTCGGCTTGTATTAAAGACCCGGCGTCTAACTGTGACCCGTTAAATATTATAATAATAACGACTGGCGTCAAGGTCGTTATTGAAAATTGCATCGCCGAAGTTCATAAAATACTAACGTATTTTAGGAACTGAGAGGAAAAAATTTCCAATAATATTCGATGACGCTAGTTGCCATCTGTCTTGTTATACCTCAAGTCAACGCATGCGTCTATATGGCCCCGTTACGGAAATATGGCGCCTCAAAGATAATGGGGTCACGACCTTGACCTTTTGAGGTCACGTGACGTCATCGGTCACGTGACCATTTGACTCCCGGAGGTCGACTTCCTATGGGTACTACCTTGCGTCTATCTAGCACCGTTATGGAGATATGGCCGTTTGAAGTTCTTTCAGAAAGGCTTTTCCAGGAACAAAGGTCGGTCGTTGGTCAAGACACGAAAAACGGACAACTGCACTGCAAATATTTAAATCATGATCTCCCGGGTTTACACAGTGACTAAAGTTAGCATTTATCAAAACAGCACATAAGACCAATTCGTGCACCTTCCTTAGGCCTAAAAGCAACAACAGGAATCTGACATCAATAATCGTACTATAATGATGTACAGCAAACTTCCAGCAAATGTATTCAAAATACACGTGCTAATGCTGGACGTTTGCTGGATCGTGTAAACACCTTATAATGTACAAAACAGACTCGTCTAAAAGGCTGCAGCGTCAGAATGAATAATGTAAAAATTTCGCTGGCGTCCTCACGTTGAAATTAAAAACGTGCTAGCGGTAAAAAAAAAACAGAACACTAGAACAGGTAACACGGTTAGCTACAACAGATAATTAAACGGCCGTTCCTAACAGGCCGTATTACGGGTGTTGCCCGTGTCTGTCTGTCCGTCTCTCTGTCACGTAAGAACTCCTAACTCAACAAAAGAAAAGCGTATAGAAAAAAACAAAAACTGTCGTGAACGTCTGCAGCACATGTGTAAGCGGTCTGCCTATTCGTTTTAGGTCAAAAAGTCAAAAGTCAGCGTTTGGGTTGAGCAGTGCAGTGGGCGAGTGTGCACAGGAAGGCGGACGCCCGCATATTATATCCACAGTAGTTTGACGAATACGGATAAATAATTCTGGACGTACTACGAAAATTTGGCGTTAATGAGGAGACTGGCTGCTGCTGTAGCTGATGATGATGATGATGACGTTGCTGAGATGACGTCAGTACAGCAGACAGTTCGCGACGTCGCGTCCGGTAAGAGTGATACCTGCAGCGCAAATCCACTAGCAACTAAGTAAATTTATGTAGCGCATAACGTTCTAAAAACCTTCAGTGCCCGCACGTTGTTAGTTAAATCGAGCCCAATATCATGCAATGCTACAGTGAAACAAATAAAGTCAACTTACAAACACGTAGCATTTTATAATAAGAACTGCAGTGTACAAAAAAACACAACGTGTTTTGAATTTTATGCAGTAAAAACCAGTTGTAGGCTACATTATTTCTAGTACATAATCCGAGTTACCTGAATATATACTCCGTCGGTTGTCGCTTGATGTGGCAAATGAAGATCTCTCGCTCGAATTACTGAAAGCACATTAACGTCGTTAACACAACTGTAACAAAAACAAGTAATATGCTGCAGTTGCATAGCACAATAATTGAGACTAAAATTCAATATTATTAATTACCTCTGCTAACTGCCGAGCAAGTATTTTTGTAACGTTCATCGGCCACTACAAAATAGCCCCAGGCAAGAGAATGTCAGACAGCAGCGGGGCACTTTCTGGCGTCTTTAAAATATTCAAGAGTTTATTTCGTGCAGCACGACATTTTTTGACCGAGGCCTCTGTACGCTGCATTGACAAATCTGAACTCTACGACGTTACTTACTTATCTCCTGTACAGCACATTTTATGGAATCCCACATTATTATCGACCACAAAGGACCAGTGGCCTCTAAATTCGCCGAATATAAACCTAGTGGACTATCTTGTGTGGGGTGCAATGTTGGAGGCTTACCACAAGCTTAAAACAAAGCCGAAAACAGTCGCCGAACTCAAAAGGCAACGTTTTAGACCCTGTGGATTCCTGCGAGTTTTACTGTACGTCTACGAATGGCCAAAGACCAACTGACGAAACGCTAAGGGCGATTCAATTCACCGTCCGATCCAGGATTTCTGGATTTGTCTGTTTTCATGCAGTTGCTTCCGAAAGTCAGACTTGAAAGCCTTGAACAGTGAACACGACGGCACGAAACGCGGACTATGTGAAGAGCTTACTGGAAAACTCAACGCGTCGCGTGTCGCCATGCCGGTAACGGGTCAGTGTAAATGTTATCATCAAATATACTTACTGTGAGCTGTGAGCAGACCAGAGTTAAAGTAAAGAGCCATCTTCAAACAACCTGCAATTTATCCACAACATCAATGTATGCCAAAAACGGCTACGGGAACACATTAACAGTTGATGCATTAGTGACACAGTTGCTAATTTTACATTACTTTAAAAATTTAAATTTAAAGAATTGCAATGGACCTGATACTGCTGAAAGACTCAGCTCAGAACTTCCATGTTGCCATATAATGCAAACTTTGATTTTAGAACAAAATCGAAATTTATTTATATTAAATTATGTCACAAAATGACATAGAAAAGGTAAACGGCTAACTAAAATATTTTGTCCAAAACGTCGATAATATTATCAAGATTTATTGAAAATCCTGCCTCAGGTTTCGTTAACTTTAAACCTTTAAAACTAGTTTAGATTTTTTCGTAGATATATTATGTGTTGTTTTCTTCTAATCATTACCTTTGTTTGCTTAGGCCTATACGTAAACGGCAGATACATAATTAGAGTAAAGATAAATAGGCCGGCAGTGTCGATCGTACCAGAACATGACGTCATCTGGCGCTGATCGGGAACCGGAAACGCTATGGCCGACGGCGACATTTCAACATTTTGCCTCGTTCTCTTCATCGTGTTATGGTTCTCTTCGCTTTCCAGCAACTCGAAAGTCTCAGGTCGAGCTGCTATTCTTTGACTCATCTTTTTGCTCAAATTTGTTTCGCTACTCCGGTCGGTAACAGAAGCGTGCCAGAGTTGTCAGACAAGACGGATATTGTTCTTCAGTCGTGACAAGGAACTGCAGCGTCAATTGTCCGGACTCCGGACACCAGTTTCCAGCTGGTCGGCGCGTGTCGGCACTGCAGTATAGGCCTGCTACTGAGTAATTATGAGAGGCAATAATATCGCAACGGTCGACACATCAAAACACGGTCGAACGCATCAAACGGCTGCTCGCTCGCGACTTAGGTCATAAACGTGCTGATATCTTAGCCGCGATCTCTGGCGAGCAAAGACGTACAACGCACGTCGTTGTTGTATTGTAACTTTCAGTTCACGCACGCAAGCGAAGCGTCGCAACGGCCGTTGCTGTTAGACACCGGCCGTGAAAGCCACCCTAGTCCACAGCTTTACAATGACTGCTGCGCTGTTACCGCTGTATACGCTACGGCGTGTGGGAGAGTTGGACTGTTTGAATCGACCGCCGTCCGACTGGTAGGAGGCAGCAGTTAGGCCGGACTAGGCTGTGCTGTGCTGCGGAGTGGTGGCGGTTTGTAGCCAGGGCCCTACCAGGCAAGCGGTTAGCGGCGGCCGATTGCTAGGACGGACGGACGGACGGATGCTTTGCTTTGTTGTCTGCGCCGTCACGCCAAGGCTGAGTAGGCCCTAAGCTGGGGTAGTTGTTCCACTGACCTTTTGCCCCCAGGCATTTCATACCCATCTCCGTGTCCCCTCGTTTGCTGGTTTCGCGTCGCCGCTACGGTGACGTACTGCATGATAATGTGTTCCGTTCACTACTGCGGCATGTTTGTCACATTGTCAATGAACAGCGTGGTCGGCCATCTTGTCGTGGTGGTGGGGTTTAAAGCTCCGATGACCCGAAAGATTTCGGCTTAAATTAACCAGAATTTCGGCTTAAATTACTACCGTTTACGTAGCCTAATTAACATTCGGTTACCAGGTAGGCCTACTGAACTTTCTGTGGATGCGCATTGGGCCGAACTGATACGACCTTAGCTCTGGGCAGTTCAGGTAAGGTAAGGTAAGGGAGCTGCTGAACAGTTTTGTTTCCTTGTGCCGCCAACGCTGAATGTTGGCAACAGAAAAAAGCTACAAAAGCTTGAAAAGGGCAGGTGGCCATGGAGCCCGCGGCCTCCGATGAAAAATGATTATCCAGCTAGGCCTATATGCGTATAGTAACGCTGAATAAACGAAGATTAATTCACGAAATTTATTCCGCCAGTTTGCCGAATTACTTCACTTTACATTTTTTGCCTAAATCTCAGCAACGGTTAGGCCTAGGCTTACGTACATTTCTTACAATTCTTTATCACAACCACTGGTTATAACGTTAAGAAGATTTAAAGACCGCAACTATTCTTAACGTTAGTCTATTCTTAATCCTCATGTCACCGTACGTAGGCCTATTTCCGCAATTATTCAAATTGGCTTTACTATTAGGCTTATTACTATTAGGCCGTAGTAGGTGACACTTCCTTCACACTGTGCACTGCTGCAGCGAACTGTTCGTGTCGACTTTAACAGCCAATTAATTTAATACCTGCGACATATGCCTAGCTTATTGCAATGTCATTTCTTTGCTTGACAACAATGGTAGCAATATACAAAGTAGATTGCCGATAATGCCGATCACTGCGTAATGCGCGTGTCTCACAAAAGACAGTAAGCCTATATATTTGATAGGCTAGTTCATGACATGAAATTCCTGTCACAGACGTAGACTTCAGGGCTCTTCTCCTGAAATTCCTGAAATGTCACAGATGTCCTGAAATTGTCCTGAAATCAGCAAAAAACGTCCTGAAATTTTACGCATTTGTTCAGAATGTCGTGATATGGACCGTAGTTATGCTGTCGTTACGGCAGTTTACAAGTCATGACTATGTTTATGTTGCTGACGTTGAGTGTCAAGTAATGTTTTCTCTTGTGACCAGTGGCGGATTCAAGGAGGGGG
>Ga0209367_1013394_pt1 | contig 10554 bp, 3 predicted proteins | sample WorMetLIZISLAND2_FD_187412 | JGI IMG/M metagenome (GOLD analysis project Ga0209367, IMG submission 187412) | Marine gutless worms symbiont microbial communities from Max Planck institute for Marine Microbiology, Germany - Olavius geniculatus... ...
GACTCTATCTTATACACAGCTAAAGTTATGACCATTTAAAGAATTGTTTACTTTTCCCCATAGGCGCCATTGTATTTTTTTGATTTTTGCGAATAAATACGTTAAATATTAAATTTTAATTTTCTAACTCTAAAAAGGCACTTCCTTGTGCAGAACCGCGTCGTTTGACGTATTAAGCGTAAAAATCCCTTAAGGGGTCTGACCTGTGGGTGCGCGGAAGAAAAAAAACATATTCAAGTAAAATTTTTTTCGTATATTTCACCGATTTGCCGAGAAGCCCCCCTTGGAGGAATTTGCATAAAATTTTGCATGACGGGTCCCCTCCCCGACGTAATCAACCGTGCCAAATTTTATTTCAATCGGGTCAGGGGTTTTGATTCTGTGGGGGTCGAATTTTTGGATTCCCCATAAGAAAGGGAAGTCGCCGTTAACACAGGGCTTGAACTACCGTTCAGCCTGTGATGGATCGGCAATGTCGTCTATATAGGGGCCCATGCAAAATCGAAAAAAAGTTGTAGCTCCGCCATTTCCGAAGCGATCCTTCCCAAATTCGGCACACTTATAGGGGACGACAATGTCTAAAAACGCTGGAGACAGAATTTCGATATCGCTCCCCTAGCCAATTTTTCGGCCATTTTCCCAAAAATTTGCATTACGGGTATTGGCTAACTTTTTCCCCCGTACGATTTTTTTAAAATTCGCATATATTGTGGGCAGCAACAATGCAAGTATGCTGGTATATTTTTTTAAAAATCCCTGAGTTTTTTCTGGCCTGAGAAAAAAGCTTAACCCATTTTCGCCATAGGCCGCCATGCAAAATTTGGCGCTGCCTAGCGGCCGCATTTATGAAGCAGTCGGGCTGAAAATATACACAGCGTTAGTGTTGGCCGCTGCAAATACTCCTGCCAAATTTCAGCTTTCTAGCTTTTGCCCATCTTTTTTGGCGCAAATTTAAAAATCGCAAAAACTGTAGCCTACTGCAGCCGTCGTGGTCGGTCGCCGCGCTGAGTGCTGTGGTGCCAACATCTGCTTTGTATCAATTAGCTCGCCGACGCGCGCTGCATTGCAGCAATATTAATAGTCGAGTAGTCGCGACGACGTCCAGTGAAATAAGAAGCCCAGCTGTCGCTAGGATAGCCGACTGCACTGGTTGTCAGTGACCTTGACGGCGTGATCCAAGGTCGATGATTTTCATTTCATCTGTAAGCGTGTATGCTATTACCTATTAGTGATGACCAGTAGTAACTGGGCCCTATCTCTCACCGTTTTCGAGACATGGCCACTTAGAAAATTGCGGCCAAACCGCTGCAGATGGAGACATGGTTACTACTGACAGCCTACAGGAAGTCGCCAGCGCACTATCCGATGGCACCATCGCCGACTCTCTGCGATTTACCGTTTAGCCACAATATGTCCGTGACTGACCCCGACAGACCACCGTTTAGCGAAAACAAAAAGCCCAGCTGTCGCTAAGATAGCCCACTGCACTGGTTGTCAGTGATTTTGACCTTATCCGAGATATGGCCACTTAGAGCTTAAAACTGCTGAAAATTACGGCCAAACCGCTGCAGGTGGAGATGTGGTTACCACTGACAACCTATAGGAAGTCGCCAGCGCCCTATCCGATGACAACCATGCCAATAGCTCGACCGTTGCTCAAGTACGATCGGCTAAAAACGCGCATTACTACACCAGCCTCTCCGCAAGCCGCATCGCAGACCCGACTCCGATGACGCTAAGTGTTAGCCAAAGTGTCAGAAATGTGCACAAAATGTGTTTTACGCGTTATGTTAATTAAGCAATCATATCGCACTGGATAAAAAAGTAATATTTCGCTCTTTGCGTTTTCCCCAGGTAGTGCAGAAACAAACGTTGGGTGAGATGGGCAGCTGAATAGTCGTTTGATGGCACGTTTTATCCGTTATCTTGTCAACAGACCTCGATACTTCCGGTTCATCGACGCTCGCGACGGGCTGGTTCCCGGTCTCCGGACTACTGGTCTTTCTGGCGCCGCGGTTCTTGCTCGACCGGAAAGAAAGGTGATGGTACCACTTGCGAGCGCCGGTCTTAAGCGAATCACTCCGCGTCAGGAAAGAGTTCGCAGCATTCACCGTGATGGAATCGTCTCCCGGATTCCGTCTTCGGTCGTTGAATTTACGCTCTGCGATGCGACCCACGTTCTGACGGCGACCTAACACGGCGGTGTCATTTTTACCTGGTTTATAATCATCATCATTATCTTTATTTTATTGCATAATTACATCTGCAAGAACAACAGCATAACATTAAAAAATGCAACAGGAACGAGTCGAAAAGCTAAAATAGCTTGCACGGACGGGAACTCACCCCTAATCAGATGTATAAATTTGCACAAATGATTCACCAAAAAACGATAATATACACTGTCTCAAAAAACATCCCCAACATTTTCGAATGTAACTTGAAAACCAGTTATCAGATTTTGATAATTTTTGGCACGAATATTTCTGACACAAAGTGCCATCAAACGACTATTTAGCTGCCCACCTCACCCAACGTTTGTTTCTGCACTACCTGGGGAAAACGAAAGAGCGAAATGTCACTTTTTTATCCAATGCGATATGATTGCTTAATTAACATATCGCGTAAACGCATTTTGTGCACATTTCTGACACTTTGGCTAACATTTCATTTAATTGTCCATTTTTAACTGCCTGCAGTAAAATTGCTTGAAGTGTTGGCCCACTATGCGAACACAGGCAAGGAGACGTTTTCTTCATTTATTGACATCAGTAACGATAATGTTCTGCTCCAGACCAATCCAGGCTGTACCAGTCGCTTCTTGACTTCACAAACATTTCTATACTTTATCTCGTAGACACACTGCTGCATGACAGTCAAACCTTGTAATAGAACGGCTGTTGGGGCCCACAGATTAGGATAGATGGAATTAATCGACGTATTTTTATTCATTTTAACACGTATTATGCTTGGTCTGATTTCCCCAGGTAGTGCAAAAGCAGACATTAGGTAAAGTGAAAACTAAAACATTTATTTAATAGCTAGTAGTGTCGAAAATATTTCCGCCAAAAATTATTAAAATTAGCTAACCTTTCTTCAAGTTACGATCGAGAATGTCGGGGATGTCTTTTCATGTTTTCTGTTTATTTCAACACACATTTCATTTGCTCTAATTTTACTAGGTAGTGCAGAAACAAACGTTGAATAAGGTGGGCAACTAAATAGTCCTTTGATGGCAAGTTGTGTCAGGAATATTCGTACCAAAAATTATCAAAATCTGATAATTGTTTCTAAAGTTAGAGTCAAAAATGTCGGGGATGTTTTTGAGACACAGTGTAGTTCAATCAATCAATCAGCAAAATTTGTACAGCGTTTACTACAGTCCTGAACGGCTGCGCTCAACAATTAGAACACCATGCATAAACAGTATAACAATAACCTAAGAGAACTGCATGCTAAAGTCTCCCTGTACGCAACAGAAAATAAAAACTTCTGTAGATTATGTTTAAAAGTGGACTGTCCGGCAGTGTTGCGAATCAGCTGTTGATTCCACGCTTGTGGTCCAGTGGTGGAGAAAGCTCTCAAATCGAACGCAGTCCGTGATCATAGTTACCTTAAGTACTACTAACAGTCTCATAGAATCATGCCAGTTAAACACAATATTACTTTTAAAAGAATAAGCATATACATATACATAAGCATATACAGCATTGAAACAAATAACTCAGTATAACAAAACAAACAAAACAGATATAACAAGGCAGTGATTACTTTGTTTATGTTGATCTTGGACGTGATTTCCGAACTCGCGCATGCGCTCTACACTGTATGCACCATCAGCATCCGGTGAAAATCGCACGGTAAGTTTTTTTCTCGCGGCCGCACCACTTCCGGTTTCGTTCGCTTCCCAGGATTCCGTGCGGTTTGCCGTATTTTCGTTCCGATCGAGATTATAACGCCTTTGTTTCTGTGTTTCCCAGTGCGGCCAGAATATGGCGTCGCCTTCGTGAAGCACAGTGCCAGGCACTGGGCCGCTGGGAAAGGAATCTTGGTAGTAAACCGCTGCTATTGGTTTCCTGGCGTGGGCACTTTGCTGATGCTTGGTAGGATGGCGCAGAATGCCTCGCCGCGCGTCAGGCTTGCTGAAGTCGTCAAGACTCTGCATTGAACCGTTTGAACCGTAGTCATTATCAGTATCATCATCAGCGAATACAATGCTGCTGGTCATTGTTTCATCCATGTCGACTTTAATTTGTGACATCACTGTAGTAATTCCAACGATTGTGCCTACGTATAACCGTATATACATGCAATATCAGCATATGAGACATTTACAATTATTTGGGAATTAATTTTATAGTTCCCACTCAGTAAGTAATTGACGTGCCGATTTGATTAGGTCTACTACGACTATACCTGTGATAATACATGTAAGTAAATCGATATTTTGCCAGTCACGCGAACATTCTCGCTGTGTTATGCAAAATACAAAGAAAAGTTTATAGCCCAATGCAACTTTAACTTATTAATTCGCCGTAGATATGACACAAAGCTTCGTATCTAAAAGACCATGCAATTCGGCACCAAATGAAAGATTCAGTGATAAGTCTATTAGCCTTAAGCGCCGAACCGCTTTTCAATAGTTCAATATTTTAGTCATCAAATTCTGTTCAGTTAATCAAAAACAAACTGAGAATCTCAAGGTCATTTGCAAGCAAGTGAATTACTAACCTACTCTGTGCTCAGGCCAACAAAACAATACTAATTTTCGATCGTTACAACGTACAAGAAATTTGAGCTAATGCTCACTAGACGCGTGAAAGCCTATAGCAGTTCCTGTTCGCAAGCTATCTTAGTCTATCTCCAGCTATTTCGTCGCAATTCACTTTTAAAGTGTGTGCCGCAACTGCAAATCGCAAAAAACAATAAAACTATTTTTGAGAGTTCAGGGTCTTTCAGTCATCGATGTTGATACGACTAAAAAGCTCGTTACTAGTGCTTGTTGTGATAGGTAGCATGATCATGCCTATCTGCAACAGTTTTTACGCTAAACTGGTCAAGCGGTAAAATAGCCACTTTTACGGGGTACCGTTTTTTGATGACCTCGTGCACAGGTTTTGTTGAACCTAAAAGATCGAGATTTGGACCGTTGAAAATTATGTACAGTGCTGAAAATTTCATACTCAGTTGTCTAGTAATTTCGGCGCAATTCGCTTTTGAAATGTGTATCGCAGCTCAATATCGCTAGAAAATCTATAAAAAAAAACTTCCATTTTAGTGTTCAAGGTTATTCAAGGTCATCGCTTTCGGTGCAAATCGAAAGCCGTGTACGACTTCTTACTGGTGATTAATAGTAATCTAGGCCAGTGTTTTTCAACCTTTTTGCTGCAGCGGAACCCTACATAGTACATAAGTGTCGAAATCACTCACGGAACCCCATAGCATGCAATAATCCGTTAGTCCATGCAATGGCGTGGGCAAAGTGGAATTTTCAGGGTTTCTGGGGACCGATGACTCCAGCGGAGTCGAGAGGCAGAAAACCAGTATGGAGCAAAACCTTGAAACGCTGACGATAGCAGCAGGCAAAAGACTTTACCGTATTAATAGATAAAATTATTTAGCATTTTTATTTTACCCGTTACCAATAACACTTTACGAGGAGGTCGCCAACGGCCCAAAAATTATCACTGGATCTTTTACGTTTTATACGCCCACGAACAGCTTAGGGGTCTGGACTCACCAGCCAGTTGCGCTAATGGGCGAAGCTTTTTATATTTTTCAAGCATACTGTTTCAGGAAATGAAAATCTTTCAATAAAAAGACACACGATTCCTTAACACTGACACTAATAAGTTAGTGTTCGGTGTTCAATGAAATATTCTAACGTTGTTAATAACAAGAAAAATATTCAACACTGTATGCAAAAGTAGACTGCTAGAAGCGTTAATTTGGAACTAAGCATTTGGTGCGTAGTACTTCTACGGCTTGTTCTGGTGTAATTTCGCACTCTAGGTTATTATTATTTTTTGCTGACGACTGACAAGTCGCATAACCCTTGGCAGATGTTCGCGGAACCCAAAGGTTCTGCGGAACTTCGGTTGAAAATCACTGATCTAGGCCCTATCTCGCATTTTTTCTGAGATACAGCGACTTATTGGGTGAAAATCGCAATTTTTCCCTACCCTTCTCTTATTTAGCGCTCTCGCTCGGGGTGACCCCTTTCAAATTTATGGAAAAGCTTTACGGATCCTGAAACTAGAGTCTTCCGATCAGCCGATGGTGGAGATTTGGTGATTCTAACTTGTACCGTTTTGACTAATCCCCTCGCGTGACGGACGAACGGACGGACAGACAGACGGACAGAATTGCGATGACTAAGAGGCGCTACAGCAATATCTGCTTTTGCGCGTAAAAATGCAACAAGACACTAATTAACTAGTTGTAACAAATTTCTTGTAAAAATTCGACAAACCGAATTATTACCGACACATTTTTCAGGACAAAACCTAATGCTTCCTACCCTCAGCGAAATGGAAGACGACTAGTAGCTTACTAACTGCAGATCTTGTGTAGCAGAGTGGGGCACTGATATCACGATATGTCTGCTGGTTGCACTGCTGGCCCGCAATTATTCGCTGGCGCAGGCAATGGATGACCGCTGCAGTACGCTATCATTAGCTCATGTCAATCAGCTGCCACTTCCGAGATTGCAAAGCGCTTCGTGTCGCGAGTTTATAAGCTATAAGTAAACCTTTCCTTTTTATCAAAAGGCATAAACAAGACTTACCGTAAACAACGAATCTGTTTAAAGCAAAATACTGTTTGCTTATTTCATTTCAACACTGCCTTTCTGCTGCTGCTGCTGTTGCAGCAGCTGTTAATGATGCTATTGATGACGATGCGCCATTCATTGGGCAGTGGGACATTTCGTGCATCTCTTTTGATGCTGTAATAATCAACTTTATTCATCGAAGAAAAATTTCGATAGCATCACAAAAAGAAATACTCATATACACGCATGGCACATACACATAAAAAGTTACAAAAGTCTCAAATAGACCTAATAAACATTATCACTACAACTGGCACACATTACATAATATATTGTCTAACATATTATATTTAAACAAAAAAACCAAGTGCACATTGGTCAACAAGTTCACTCACAGAGAGACCATATAACGACATACAACTGTCAGTTTTAGCACAGTCATAAGTATGAAACACTAATTTTGTCAAAATGCGTTTTACGGTAAATTTTAGTGAACGCATGTCAGATATACTAACCGGACACACTTCTATGCCGTATAACACAATAGGCAAACATTTCACCTTAATTAACTGAGTGAAGTACAACTTTTTCGCTTACTAAATGACCTATAATAAGACGATTCGTGCACTGTTTTGATCCAATGAAGCCATGAGCAAACTAAGCAAATGCCGAAAATACCTGATTGAATTCTTGTCACTCGCCAGGGAGTTCTAACGCAGTCTGCAAAATACTGAACATTATAGTTTAGGCTACTTTGCGTTTGTTGGCAACAAAAAAATTAACTAATAAAACGGCACTCGTAGCATTTACTCTTGTGTTTTTCCCACGTCCAGTGGACGAATAATTTTAATACAGCCACCAAAGAAGCTGCATGAATCGTCCCATAATCATCCATTGACTGGTGCAGCTGCTGGCGGTAACTGATGCAAATCAATTTATAGTGATGATACGATCTCACGAATTATACATGCACTGAATGTCTGTCATTTACAATCCCAAAATCAATGTTATAAATGAAGTTTGAGAAATATAAAAACATAACTTAATTTACTTAGTTCAGCTACTGAATTGTGAAATTTCGAAAATCACGAAAAGCTTAGTGTTTACTGTTTACGAACTATGTTTACAGGCTAGGGCCTACGGTATATTTTTGTCGTTAGAGAAAAATAAATCGATAAACTAAAAAATGGATTATGACTATTACCTTTACTACAACTGTTACGGCTGTTGCCACTCCTACTGCTATTAATGTTGCTTTTTTGTAGCTCAATATTGTAGCATTAAAACAATAAACTTTGACGATCACTTTTAAAGTTTAGCAGCAAAATTAGGCGTACGAGCTAACGTCCAATAGAAGTTGGTCTAATATATTAATTAATGTGTTTACAGTATCGTGATCTCACTGAAGCTGATAGTGATGCGAGGCAGTAGTGCAACGGCCAACATCTATCGGTTGCGCGCCAGGAGTTTAATTATCCTGATGCTTTGCTTGGCACTTTGTACACAACAGACATTGTAACCCCAGGCCACAGTATTGTCATCTAGCAGTCAATTAAATATAATTAAACACAGACATCGAATTTTTCCTGGACCACATTTATTGCCCCGATAAACAGATTTTAGTCACGGATTGCTGACTCGGATCTTTTTTTCTGGTTCCCGTTTTTCGTTTTAATATCCAGTCTTATTCGCATTAATTTCACGCCAGTCCGAAAGCTGGCGGAGTGAGCTTATGTTAAATTATACTCAGCTTAAAAGTTAAAGCAACATAATTATCCTCGTGAAAAGTAGATCAAATTGCTGTAATTCAATTTAATATTTTAATACCTTTGCGACTTGTTTTTTTATTTTATGGAGAATATTGGACGCCACTTTATAGTAACGTTACGATTAGTTTAACGTGGTTATTAACGATTTTCAGGGGTCCACTTTTTGCCCGGATGCAGTGTTTTTAATCGCGTTCTATTCTACAAGTCGTGTTATTGTAATCGTTGTCGTTATCGTAAAGTTGTAAGAGAATGTTCGTGGAAAAGTAAGAAACGAAAAAAAGGCCCAGCTGTCGCTAGGATAGCCAATTGTACTGGTTGTCAGTGACCTCTAAGATCATCCAAGGTCGGTGATTTTTATTTTATTTAAAAGGGAGTATGTCGCTTTCTATTAGTGATCAATAACAACTTAGGCCCCATTTTTTGCAGTTTCCGAGATATGGTTACTTATAGCTTAAAACTTTCCATTAATCGCTGCAGATGAAGACCTGCTTACTATTGACAACCTATAGAAAATTGCCAACGCCCTGTCCAATGGTACCATCGCCGCCGACCCTATACGACTTACCATTTAGCCACAATACCACACAATTGGCATACCGCAGTGCGTTATGGCCTTTCAAAGTCATCTGAGGTCATCATTTTTATGTCATTTGAAAGGCAATATCAGACTTTCTATTAGTGATCAATAGCAACCTAGGCCCTATCTCGCACCGTTCAGCCAGAATACATTCGTGACAGACAGACGACGACAGAGATACGGACAGACGACAACCATGCTATAAGCTCGACCGGTATAAGTACAGTCGGCTAAAAATGTGACCTTGTGGGAGACAAGGAACACTGGCAACCCACGGCTAAAAAACCGAAGACTTTAAAAATTGTAAAGTTTTTAAGTTTTTGAAATAATGTTTTTAGTTGAAAAATTTCGTAAACGTTTTCAAAAAATGTTTTAAAGTTTTTTTAAAGTGGTATAATGTTAAAAAAGTCAAGACGCAAATTTAAGAACCCACAAAGAACATCAGATACACCATTCTCCATATCGCAAAGTTTTTGTTGAGTGAATGATATGACGTTAGAACGCAACAATCACAACTAAAAAATATGAAATTTAATTTAATTCGTATTATAAATTGCACAACAAATGCAAAAACCTCCAAAATTAAAACTTTTGACGTAAAAACCTTTTTTAAAACTTGGTTTTTAAACCAGTTTTCGAATCATGAATTGTCGCAGTCCACAACAGACGGCGCTGGCGTTTCCCCAAATCTTCACGTCGTGTACTGCATGTGACGTCAGCAGTGCATAACGAACCGGTGAGAGAGAGAAGAGACAGAAGAGAACCAACTGTAGTGATGATAGGACGATAAATGTGCACGCATCACTGGACACAATGCACGCGCTGAATCCCGATCACTGCATGACTACATGACGTCATTGTGACGCTATTATTAGTGTTAACTTGGCCCACATTATGCGCGTAACGTAAACACGCACATTTCAGTCACTGGTGAAAATCATTTTACTTCAGTTTACTTTTACCGATTGTTTTAAGCAAGTAAGCAAGTAAATACGTAGGCTAGTAATTTAATGCACATATCAAACATATAATATGCAGACAATACAAATTTGCGATCAAGTTACAACATAAAATGTAAGAAAACAATAATTTACGAGTTGCAACAAATCTCTTATAAAAACTGGACAAACCAATTATTACGAACACGTTTTTCAGGACAAAAGAATAAGAAATGAAAGCCACTGCATTTGTGATCAAAGCTAGCTAGATGCTAGCTGGGTGAATGATAATACCCTCGTGTTTTGGATGCCGATTACAAAGCAGTTATTATAGAAAATTAATGATTAATTAATCGTTTAGCTTTAAAATGTTAACAATTAAAATTACTGTAATCACTTCTAACTCTATTTGCATAGAACCTTTTTTAACCGAGAACGCTTTTAGAAAAATGTGAACTGAAAACTGCCCTCCTTCCGCCTCCATTTCCCCCCCCCATC
>Ga0209367_1013396_pt1 | contig 10553 bp, 6 predicted proteins | sample WorMetLIZISLAND2_FD_187412 | JGI IMG/M metagenome (GOLD analysis project Ga0209367, IMG submission 187412) | Marine gutless worms symbiont microbial communities from Max Planck institute for Marine Microbiology, Germany - Olavius geniculatus... ...
GGGGTGGGCAAAATTTGTGATTTTTGGCCAATAAGTCGCTGTATCTCAGTAACGGTGCGAGATAGGGCCTAGGTTACTATTAATCACTAATAGGAAGTCGTACACTGGCTCTCGATTGGCGCCGAATTCAGTGACCTTGAATGACCTTGAACGCTAAAATAGTTATATGGAATTTTTTGGTGATTTTGGGCTGCGACACAAGTCACAAGTTGGCGCCAAGCTACTATCGTTATGCGATCCAGGTAGAGAATTTGGTATTTGTATATTAACTTAGCGTGAACACCCCAATTTTCAGCTAAACTACTGAACCGGAACTGCTATAGGCTTTCGCGCGTCTCATGAGCATTAGCTCAAATTTCTTGTTTACTGAGTGTGAAGATATTCCGTACAGTTGCATTGTTGATATAGGCTGTGGAGGGTATGCTGACAATAGATCCGGAGCTTCATCGACCACCGGTCATGGAGAAGCGTTCATGAGAACTTGTCTTGCGAAACACATTGCTGTCCTCATGGAACAAGGTTGTACTGTGTTGTGCTTGTATTTTTAGGCTGCCTGTACATGGCTGTTCACATCACGTGACCCCAAAAGGTCAAGGTCACAGACGAACACACATCTGCCCCCGCCCCCAAGTTTTGCATTGTCAGAAAGTTTTCTTCTTGTCGGAAAACCTTCGTCTGAAAATACCAACTTTTGGACTGAAAACCTCTATTTTGGTGATATTTAGGGGCATAGTCAAAATTTTGAGCACCGATTATCTTTTCTGTCGCAAATTTGCTACCGTTTGCCTGAATTTTGTCCGAAATTTCTAGTGTATGTCAGAAAACTGCAACTTATGCCGCAGACACACACAGACACGGACACATATCGACTGAAAACATAATCAGCTGTTAGAATGGCCACAAAGCCAGAAACCTTGGAATACTCGGAGAATCCTCTGAAACTAGAAAACACGGATAATTGTTAAGGAATCATGTGCAGCCTCAGAGACAAATTACACCCTGATTCTCTTGTGAGATTTTGGTGCTGTATAAATTGGTACTTATACTTACATACAAAATAATGACACCAGATGAGTTTTTGGGGTGTTTAAAAATGCTCCGTTACTACAATTACTTTTTGTTGTGGTGACCTATTGATGGCCTATGGAAAAATAAGCTTATGACTCTGGAAAAGCTTGGAAAACAAGGGGAATTTTTTTCCTCTACTTTGTGGCGATACTTACTGTGGTGTAATGCAGTTATGAATGCACAATATGCAGCAGTGTGTGTCGTCAAGTTAATGTATGATCGTGATGGCAGATGTATTGCACGTGACAGATGACAGACCACGCAATGGAGAATTGTGTAGGAATAGGCAACATGTGCAATGCGATTCCACCTACAAACCAAAAATGGGTTTCTTTGAATAGTCTTATAAATAGAACCGGTAACTTAATAAGTTTTATTTACTGCATTGTTGACGTTTCGGCAGCTAGTGCTGCCTTCTTCGGAATGACTGTCCACCAGGTGTCGCTGTGGCGGACAGTAAATAATCATAGATGTGTGGAAGTTGATAGGCCCCTCGTCTACTTGTCTTGTTCTTTCCTGATATGTTGCTTCCCTGATCCACTGGTCCATTTTTTTGCTTTCTCCGGCAGACAGTCATTCTGAAGAAAACAACAGCAGTTACCGTAACGTCAACAATACAGTAAGTAAAGGTTGTACCAGTATATCGATGAAATTATGTAACGTATTAAATTATGAAAGCATTTTTTCTGTTGTGGGTGCAGGTATGAATGCGCAGTCTGCGGTGGAATGTGCCGTTAAGTTCTTGTATGACCGCGTCGGTGGAAATGGAGGGTGTATAGCCATTGACCGGCAAGGTAACGTGGGAGTTCATTTTAACGTGGTCGGCATGGCTTGGGCGTCGTGCAAGGCCGGGGTCCTGAGACGAGGCATCTTTCGTGATGAACTCATAACCGAACCTGTCTGGTGATATGTGAAATTTTTGTAACTAATGAGTGACAGAAATTGGCAATAATTAGTGGTTAATTTTGTTGAAAGTTGGGGGTTGTGAGATGAGGCATACCCTTATTTCTGAACCAACTCATAACCGAACCTGTGTGATGATGTAGAATTTATAGCAGCTAACAAATTACAGTAATTGGCGATAATTAATTGTAAGTTAACGTTTATGTGATTAGTCGAGGCATCTTCAGTGACGAACTCATAACGGAACCTGTATGACGTATTAAATATTTTGTCATAACATATTTTAAGAAGTTTTCTTGACTCCACACAAAGGCGAAGGAGCAGAATTTCCCATGCAAGCCCAGAAGCTGACAAAAATTCGTAGCATTTTTTCACCAATTTTTTTACAACTTTTGATTACAACGTTCATTATAATTTGAAATTCAGTCTATTTAACTAGTGTTGAAAAATTGAGACTCACATTTCTAAAATTTGGGCAGTTATTTTCCTGTTTGGGTTGCACATTCTGGTTGGATCCCACTCTTAAAATATGCTCTGCTTTTTGTAGCCAGCTGTTAGACGCAGAAATTAATGATAATTAATTGTTAATTTTGTTAAAGTTTGGGGCTCTGTGACTAAACATCTTCCGTGACGAACTAATAACTGAACCTGTCTGACATGTTAAATAATGTGTAGCACTAGCGTTGCATTTACTTTTTAGCTCGTATCTTTCATGATTAACATTTTTAGTGTCGTCACTACGTTCCACACATCAGCGTGATTCCAAAGGCGCGTACAGAGCAACGTAACTGAACTGAACTGAGATGGTTTAGTTTTTGACGAAATAACCAGTGGGGGAGAAGGGCAACGCATAGTCACATAGGCCACCGATGCCATTAGATGGCATTCGGGTCCGCTATTCCGGAAGTCTACTATTCCCACTAACCCTAAGCCCAACCCTAAGGCTGACCTTAACCCTAACCTTAACCCAAACGTTAGCACAGTGGCGTGTATCTGCGCAATGGATTTTTGGAATAGCGGACCTTCGGAATAGCGGGCCGGTACCGTTAGTTGGTGCCTACTGTGATGCATTACTGTTTGCTCGTTGGTCAGTTCGTCAAAATTTAAACCGTGTCAGTTTAGTTTAGTTCAGTTCACTTACTTCGCTCTGTATACGTGTCAAATGAAATTAGTGAAAGCCGTAGGCTCCAGCTTTCATCTCACTTCTGTCGCGCTGTACGCTTCTTTACGTAGTGTTCGTCGCAGTAATGGCTGTCAGAATAGGAACCTGTAATCCAAGATATTAGGCCTATGTCAACTGCGTTATGACCAATTCACACCTGCGACGAAACTCAACTCAACTGCCTTGACTGTGGGCGACAGTGCAGTGACGTCATTAGCATTGTGACGTCACGCTGGTATGCACAGACCATGCGTTGTTTGCTAGCCTGGCTCTGGCTGAGCAGTTGAACTGAGTTGAGTTGTGTCGCGATGGCGTCGTAGATGTGAATTGGTCATTATGCGACCACACGGTGTTACTATTTCAGCCGTATGTGTTGAAGAATAATATAGCTAAATCTTATCTAAGTATATATCAGTGGCTTCCATCTTTATACGTGGTGGGCGCAGCTTGCGCCCAGTAAAAATAGGGGGGATTTTTTAAGGGTGTAGATCAAAACTTTCCCCCTATTTTTCACCGGGCCTTTACCCTTAACAAGACCTGTTTACCGGGCAGTTAACACCTTTAACAAAACTTTCCCCCATTTTTTACTTTTTCCTGTTTTTCAGTCTACACCTGTAACAAAAAGTCTCTGTAGAAAAAGGAAGAAACCCAAGGGGGAGGGAGAAACTGGAGTCCGAAAGTGGGGGGAGAGGTTGCGCCCGATTTTGATTCTAGATTTGGTGGGATATAAGCCACTGCGAGCACACAATGTATTTCAGTATTCGTGCATAGCATTTGTTGCTACTTGTAATTTGTCATATTTGTTAGTGATAATTTTGGTGACTTTGCTGATTTTTAGCGTTTGATTTTTAAAGCTTCAAGAGATATAATCTCACTTTTTGTGTCTGTTAGTAACGCTGTATGGTGACTGTATAAATGTACCAGTGGTCCAGTATTGTTTTAATTTGTTTTACGCTGTGTTCTTCATAACCGTGTGTTTATCATTTGCTGTTTTAAACTGTTTGAAAGTCTGACTAGGCTTAATAATAGTGGGGCTAGGCCTAATAGCAATAACTACAATAGTTAGAGAATTCAAACCTATAATGCGAATCAGTATAACATCGTGCTGTTAGAAGTGGTGGAATTTTTATGGGAATTGTTTATGCCAAAAATGCAAAACTTGTGGATGAAATTTTTGAGGCCAAATATATATATATATATATTGTGTCCTTGGCCTCGAGCATTAATTGTCCTCGGCCTGTCCTCAACTTTTTGTCTTGGCCTCGTGAAAATGTATGTAATAATGTTATTGCGCACATAAAACGTTGAAAGCAAACATCACGAAATTTTCACTGTATAAAATTTTGCACTACAATTTACTAGTACAGTAGAATAATTTGAATAAAGATAATGATAAAATGATCATCATGATGATTTTCGCAAAATACAGTACAGCGATTACGTAGGCCTAATAGGTGATCTTTGGACTTTGAAAATTGTTTTCGGTCTTGGGTTCGGTTTCACGGTTTTGGCCTTGGCCTCAAAAGTTTGTCTTCGGCCTCCGCCTCGACAATTTGTCCTCGGCCTTGAGAAATTGTTCTCATTTAACATTACACTGTGCAGTTAATTGGCAGTTCAGTGATCTGCCATCACACCACAAATGTGTTGCTACACTACCTAGTGAAATATAATCTGCTCTAATTCAGTTGCAATTTGCTTTCTGCACCTAAGCTTACTCTCAAGCTGGCCATATATTGTCACCACACGTTTCGGGCGTGATGTGTTTTGGAAGTTGACTGTTGAAAGAATTTAGGAAAATTCAAGATATGTACGAAAATATTGGAGCTGACTTTACATTTAAGTTATTTAAAACGATTCGCCAGGTGGCGACATAGGTTTACTCTGTCACCCCTACGATCGTGAATGGTGTCGGCCCAGTGGTGACGGCTGGGCTGTATGACGCCTGCTGCGGTTTGAAGGAAAGCCAGGTAGTGGGAGAGAGGATGGTAGGGAGGGACTACCATCTAGAGGGGCGGCCGGGCACGCAGAGACAGTGGCGTAGACACGTACAGACAGACGTACACGCGAACATAAACACGCATCGCCGGCCGGCCAGATGGACGGATGTTGTGTGGGAGATAGGTGATAGATGTCTCCGGCTGACGAAAACTGATGAATCCCGGACATAATAACCCCCACAAAGAATATCCCCCGACCTCCACGTAATAAAATATTGCCCCCTGTACAAAATCCCCCATATAGTAAAATCTTGTGTATACGGTAATGGGCGCTACCAAGCGTGAATTCGTTGTTGTCAGCGACTAAACTACGACTTATGCACTTCGCAAGGTAATGCAGCAGCAGTAGCCTATTAAGGTAAGGTGGGCGAAACTGTAGTCATTTACGTCAAGTTTCTTCGTGATGTTGCGTTATGCCAAAAAGTTATTAAAGTCGAGGCGCAGTCGCGTTTTTACCCGGAGAGCGTTTTCAAAACATCGCACCGGCAGCAATAGTTACCGCATCAATGCTAACCCTAACCTTAACCTTAGCGAAAACGCTCTCCGGGAAAAAATGCGATTGCGCCAAAATTGACCTACGTTTCACGAAGTTATTTTTAAAAATAACACGGGCACGATTTTTTTCTGACATGTGAGTTAAATTGGTTTGATTCCGGCTGAAAAGTGTTGGTCTTGATTGGATTTTAAAATTGGTTATATCTTGGTCTTCGTCTGGAAAATGTCCTGTTTACTTCAGTACTAGAAAAGACATCACAATAGGTGGCCGCCTATTTTTGCACAAAAACATACCAAAAACCCGAAATTTGGACTTTAAAAGTTTTTATGTTATAAAAGCCTAAAAAGTAAAAACCAGCATTTTTCGAACTATTTTTTCAGCCCTAAGGTGAGACTGTGAGACTATACAAGACAAAGGCGCAGCTGGGCGCTTTTCTTTAAGTCGAATTATTTCTGTCACGTAGGCTATCCTAAGGGCGGCTTTCCCTCGATGCCTACAAATAATTAGCAGATTTCTCGTGGACAACCAGTTGCGTCAAGCGCAGTGGCACTAGCCTATGTTGCCTCCCTGGTAATCTTGAGCAATTAGGACCTACGGCACTGCGAAAACTCGGCACTGGACTCATTCTACACCGTGTCCGGAGAAAAACATCCAGAACATTATCGATTGTCACTTGAAGAAGGGATATCCAATTTTAATAATTTTAATAACAACTTTTGGTTCGCTTATTTACAGTACAACTGGCCATCACATGACAGTTCAGTATTCCACCTCACACAGTGGCTGCTTCTGCACTACCTGAGGAAAACAGATCCAACAAAATATGAGTTGAAACGAACAGAAATAAAGGTCAAAAAGCATCCCCAACATTAAGGCCTATCGACTGTGACTTGAAGAATAGGATTGACTAATTTAAACAATTTTTGGTGCAAACATTTCTGACACTACTTGTCATCAAATGACTGTTTTAGTTCCCAGTTCACCAAATGTCTGCTTCTGCATTACCTCGGAAACCCCGAACAGGCGAAATAAGATTAAAATGCAACATTTTGTTGGTTTTGTTTCCCCAGGTAGTACAGAAGCAGACAGTGCGTGCGGTGGATAATTGAACAGTCATTTGATTGCCAGAGGCGTCAGAAATATTGGTTTAACAATTATTAAAATCTGATAATTCTTTTTCAAGTTACGATCGAAAATGTTCAGGATGTTTTTTCGGACACCGTGTAGGCCTATAGCTCGTCCAACTTCGTCGCAGCCGGCTAAATTTATTCCTGTAAGATAGTTGGACAATTACCTACCCACAAGACAGAACGAACAAGAAGTCTAGCTGTCGCTAGCGGCGTCATGGTCTTAGGCCTCTTTAGGCGTAGCTACGAGATGGGTGCAGGGGGTGCACAACTGCAAGAAACATGCATATTTGTGCACTAAAAGTAACCTTTTATGAACTTTTTCATGACCAAAAAAATGTTTGCGGCCGGGACTCCTCTTCTGACCTCGCTGGGCGAGCTTACAGCGCTCCCCCAGACTCTACCTGGTAGGCAGGGGCTTGCTACCCCCTCCCCAAGAGCTCCATTTCTGCTTTCGGCGTAGTCAAGGCGCGCACTGAGCAACGCAACTGAACTGAACTGAACTGACATGGTTTATTTTTTGACAAACTGACCAGTGTGATGGGGAGGCAGTGATGCATTGCAGTAGGCACCGTCTAACAGCGTCGATGGTCTACGTGACTACGCTCATGTACGCGTCAACCGATGACCAATAGGCTCGCTCTGCTTATACGTCAAAAACTAAACCGTGTCAGTTCAGTTCACTTCAGTTACGTCGCTTTGTACGCGCCTTTACATTCAAAAATTAACAAAACTGGCAATCCAGTGACAGTTAGCGATATAATAAGGCATAAATTAATTGTCGGTGGACGGTGAAAATAATTTTCCAATAAGTTTATAGGCCTACGTGTGTGATGTGCTACGCAGCAAAATAGACTGACTAAATCTGCCATTGTACACACATTTTTGTATAGTCACGGGAGTGTTCCTCTTAACAAAAATTCTACAATACTAGACTATCGAAATCACTTCGCGTATTTTGTGCTTCAGCATAAACTTTTTTAGAGAAAACTTGAATGAGTCACAAAATATAATTTTATGATGGAGGAATAACTTACTGGATCTTCCGTAGCAGAGGGGGATTATACCTAACACGGGAGATTATGGCCGTTTTCCAGACGTATGATTGATGGCTATTCGCCGCTCCAAGAACAAAAGTGCTTTGAAGCAGCCGCGACTGCTGCTGCCATAGTAAGCCTACAGGCCTAGTAGCTGGCGTTATGTCAGAACTGATGTCTACATATTAATCAATCAAACCAACACCTTTCTTCTCCATCAACGAGGCGAAGCAAGCCGGGAATTGGGTGACCCAGATAATTCTATGCAGAGGTCCGCGGTAGGCAATGGCTCCAAAACAATCTACTTCCGGTTCTGACTTTAGAGCGATTTCGACGAGCACTATGTCTAGACTTATGGCCTAGGCTAGGCCTATATGAAAGATGACGGCAACTGTTTCTGATTGGTCAGTTCGTTTTTGTGTTATAAGATGTGCAACATTGGTAAAAATCGACAAATTGATAGGCCTAAGCCTCCCATGCACAAAGAGAGTTTTCCGAATTTTACGACCACATATTTCTTTTACATGTGGTCCGAATCAGACCTGTTTGAATACAATAATTTCCTTCAAACGGTTGCGATAGCGCATGCGTAGTCATTCTGTGACTATGAGCGATAAGCCACGCGCGGACGCCATGGCAGGGTAGGGGAGAGGGCAACCCCCTAATAAATTTTAGCTTGTCTTCTTGTTGAAAAAGTTTAGTTTAAAAACAGTATTTTGGGCTAGATATCCCCCTTGAGGAAATATGGGGGCAAAAAGTGGAATTTCAAGCACTATAGATCTTTTCTGTCGGAAAATCACAACTTTCTATCCCATGCACCCTTTTAACACACGACACAGCCCCATATTTTAACTGAGCCCCATCAGGTCTAAATCCGGCACTGGTTTACGAATGTAGCCTATTGACCACCAACATCAGGTAGCCCATTAATTATTACCTGGAGAAGCCGGCACTGCAGAGGGAACATTATAATGACGTAGCGAAAGCAAAGCAGTCGAAGATGTGGTGTAGGCTATAATTTATTACGCCTGTTGCTATACAGAAACCATAGAAACTGTTTTCGTTGTCTATCGCTGGCCAGCTATACGTTTAAGCTGATAAATTGCCTTGCAGACGTTTTTCCACCTTGCCTTCACCACGCGCAAACGTCCGCGACTCCGCGCAACTGCGTAGCTCTCTTCGCAGCCGCTTGTGGGGGGCAAACGGAAACCCGGAACGTGAAAAATTATCTGGGGGGGGCTCTTCCCTAGTTCCCTTTCCTTCCATCCTTTACCTCCCTCTCTTTCCATTCCTCTTCGTTTCCCCTGCCGTCCCTCTTCGATCACCTCTCCTCACCTTTCATTCCTATCACTGCACTTACAAACAGGAAACCTGACATTCATCATAAGCCTACACGAGGTTCAAAGGGAGCACCGTGAGCTCCCCCAACGTGGCCTGAGGTGGATAAGTTTAGTTTAAAAATCTGAGATCTGATGGCAACAGTTTCAGTGATTTTCCTGAGAATCAACTGACCATAACTACTATGAGAAACACGCAGCATTGATACAGCACTGTCATAACGCTCTGTGCCTCGGTGCAATTCTGACTGGAGACGTGTGGTTCACACGTGTGATGTCTTGGGGATGTTAGAGATGTAAAAATATCGCCGAGGGGCGTTATCCTCGTCCAAAACTACAACTACCACATTTTGTCACGTACCCAGGGCTGTACAGTAGGCCTATTTACAGGAACGAGGCTCGCATCACAAAATTTTTCCTGTCCGAAAACTGACCGCTGACCTCATCAGAAATGTGACAAATGCAGCTGCCCCTTCCTTGCCTTTCCCTACTACTTTTTTCTGCCCTATGCCTTAAAATTGCATGGAGTACGGTACATACTCCGCCTTCCAAAAATTGTAGGGGTACGCGTACCCCCTCCCCGAAAGTTACGCCTACGTGTATCGTAGTAACAGAGGCAGCAACAGTACAACAGAGATCTGTCTCAATCTTACTGTCTGTCTGCACGTCTGTCTGTATGTTTATCTGTCCGCTTCGTAATCACTGTCTGGGTTTCACCGTCTTATGCTCCTGCTCCACCACAGTCACGAAACGCCCACATATTATAATGTCCTGTCTTTTCGCTAGCCGACAAATAAGGCCTATCTACAGGGTGCGACAAAAAGTGGACCCCTAAAGTTTTTCGATTTTTTTCTCAGCAACCGTTCGGAATTATAACTCGAATTTTTACAGGTTTATTTACTAAAGCTTTCTATAACTGCCAAGTAAAAGGTGATTCTGTTGAAAAACGACGAAGTTACAGACTTTTAACAGCAGCACATTGACCCACAGTCAGTGTGATGTCGGCAATATCACTTTTTGTGATTTTTGCTGTTTTTGATGTGCGAGTTCTTTAATATTGCCGTTAACAAGTGTATAGACTAATGTTTTGTGCATTTATTTTACTTATATGGGGAGCAAAAGCAAAAACCCCTGGGCGGATTGAGCCCAAATTTTTGTGGGCGTCCACGACGTAATCACGCCGTTTAAATTTGGTGACGATGGGTTTAGGGGTTTTTGGTTGGCTGAGAGTCAAAGTTTGCCTTTTCCCATAGACTTTGAAGGTCGTTTTTACAACACTCACACTACCGTGTGAGGTGTGATAGCTGAAGCAGCTATTACTGCTGCATGTATTCCGAGAAGTTTCACAACATGCGCCAGACAGATACCTATTATCATAGGCGTAGCCGGGAATATGTTCTAGCGCATACGTGAGGTGCCTCCGTCC
>Ga0209367_1013398_pt1 | contig 10553 bp, 2 predicted proteins | sample WorMetLIZISLAND2_FD_187412 | JGI IMG/M metagenome (GOLD analysis project Ga0209367, IMG submission 187412) | Marine gutless worms symbiont microbial communities from Max Planck institute for Marine Microbiology, Germany - Olavius geniculatus... ...
CCCCCCTTAAAATTTGGGAGGGCAAAAAACGTGCAAAAATCGGTGCGATTTACGACAACTTTCGAGTTTGAGCGCAAATATCTCTGGAACCGATGAAGATAGCGACAATATGTAAACGGCGTTGACGAAAACGATCCTTTGGGCGTTGAACAAAAAAAATTTTGTGAAATTCCGTTCACTACGAACAAAGTTATAAGCGCTCATGTTGACCTACCCCAAGTCGACAATGCGCGTTCGGCATATGCCAATGCATTTGAGTTCGGGCCACGTGACTTTGGTGCCGAGAAAATTTTACCCTTCCCCCTAATTTCCCCCAATCTGACTTAGGGCGTCGGGCGGACTCACGTTGGGCTTTGCCCCAAATTTCTAGTACTTTTTGATTTTTGCCATTTTACATCAGCGCTTATACAACATTAAATGAATTGCTTGCAATTTTTTTATACACAATAATGCATTGTGTTACGTGTTTTAGGATCCGAAAACACTTTATCGTCACGAACAACCAGTTGACCTGGAAGGTGCTACGGCAGCGGTTGCTACCGACTACAGCAAAAGACCTCATGTGTTCCGAGTCAAGTTAGCAAACGGAGGCGATTTTCTGTTCCAGTGTAAAGATGAGGTGACCTTTAATGTATGATTAATGATAATTGAAATTAAATGCAGTGGTAGGAGTTTTGTTGTTTTTGTTACTAATAATGCAAGTAATGGTCGTTGGATTTAGAACGGCGGTCTTGTAGCTTGTGAAGGATGACATGTATCCTGTTGTCATCATTGTGACTAACTGTTACCATCTGCGCCTACGATTCGAACTTCTGTTTTGACATATGGCGCGTTACAAATGCAGACTACTTACTTACTTACTTACTTACTTACTTACTTACTTTGTCACTACTGGTCATATGAGCCAACCATCATAATATTGATGGATTTTTTTTGCTGTTTTGTATGTGTGTATAGTGGAATAGCCTGCATACATGGTGCTTTCATAATGAGCATTTTGCATTATCAGTTAGATGTAATTCGACTTAATTCTTACTGTGATATGTTGTAAGTGGAAATGGTTAGCAGAATAACTGCAATGCTACACCTCAAGTTATCGTAGTTGAGAGAATGAGTGATTAGAGTGACAGACTCGTAACTTTCAGGTTGCTGTTTATATTTCACCAGCAGCCATTTGCCATTTGGATTACTGTGTACTCAGCTCAACTCAGCCTCCTAACCTTAGTGGGATGTGGAATAAGTAGTAGCCTACAGTCTCTATGGGGTGATGGTCCGATGCTGCTGATTTGTGTGGTGGTATGTCTGCTGGCTCCACCATGGATCCAGTTGTTTTTTGGCGCAGACAGTGGATGGCCACCTAATGCACTGTGGTCATGCCAATTAGCTGCCACTTCCGAGATTGTAAAGCGCCTCTGGTGACAAGTCCGAATTGTGTAAGCAGTGTTGTCAAGTATCCTGGGCTCAAAGTGGCCAGTATGGGTCAGTATGGCATACCAACATTTTCTTGGCCGGGAAGAAGAGCGATGAAAAGGAAGGGAAAAAGAGAGGTAAGGGGAAGGGAGGGGAGGAAGGGAAAGCTACCATGTCGGTACTTTTTTCTTTCCACTTCAAGCCCTGCAAGTACCTGACCTTCATGGTTAATGAATTTGCTGTGTAGGAGGATATGAATACATGGATGACAAAGATCAACAGTGCTAGCGGAACTGGTGAAACTTCCATGTCTCCCATCAGAGCCCAGACACTGCCATTAGCCGAGAGCTCACGGTCCGAAGAACCAAAGAAACGAGGCTTCTTTACCCTCGGCAAGAAAAAGTGAGTTCAGTAACTGCCCCTCAGTTTACTCACAAACAGAAGGCCGCGGTGAGCCAAGGAATTTTGAGATTTTGTCGCGGTAAGCCGCGGAATTTGGCAAAATTTTCTGTGGAATACTGTGGGCTCTACTTATTGTTGTATGCTTTTATTGTTATTTTTATTTTTCTGCTAATGTAGTGGCCTTGAGACATTATGTTTCCAGATTGTTTGTGCATCCATGCGTGAGTGAGGCCCAAACAAACATTGTTACCAGGATAACTTGGGTATTGACGGAATTTGACCAAACTTTCACCACTAACGGACTTTGGGGCAAGGATGAACATTGAACACATCATATTTTGGGGGTCAAAGGGTCAAGGTCGCAGTGGGGTCAAATATGCCCCAAAGTGCGCTTATAGGCTTTGCAGTTGTCACATGATTGGTGGCGGAGGCATAATAGTCGACAGAGTCGTAACCACCATCTAGTTACTTTTCAGTCGTACTCTGTTTTCTGCAAACTTTGTTCACTCTGAATAGGATGTTGGTGAGGGAGTTGTAATAAATTCTAACATATGTGCAAAGCTGCTAGGTTTTAATTTTTTTTCAGTCTTTGCAGCAGTAGACTGAAGTGGTTTATCTTCAAGTGCTGATTTATTTTCACCTAAATCCTCCTTATAGCTAGCCATTTATAGTCATTGGTAATGTTGAATAGCTTTCCATGTGGCAGTCCTCATAGGCTGCAATGTTTTATGGTTACTAGCCATAAAAAAGGCACATGAAAATAAAGGATGATGTGAACATTCACCAGGGGAAGAGTAATTAGTGTGCCCATTTTCACCTCAGAAGGTTGCAGTCAGGTTGCAAAATATGTTGTCAATTGGTCAACATGTTTTTCTGGTTATTTTTGCTGTTAATATTTAATTTGTTACATTTATTACAAGTTTGCTGTGGTATACTTTGTGTACAGGGAGAAGGAAACATAACTGCCAGCTGATTGTGAAGGGAATCTGGCGCATTAGTTCCTGCTGAATTGATTGTCTATATTTTCACGTTTGTCAGTAGTCATCATTATGTAATATTAGTTTATTCACGTATGACACACTCGTGTCGTCACTTATGATACGGCAGAAACAACGTACAGAACTATTTTGTTCGTACCCACTTTGCTGCATTTTGAGCCAAATGCTAGTCTTAGTGGCCGGGTCTGGCTGGGCAACTATCTGTGGTCTGCAGTGTTTTCGTCAGTTATGTCAACACTGTGAGTCATGGACATATGTTGGCAGATGTCACTGCGGCTAACTGATCAGTAGATGGTAGTACTGTGCAATAGCATCTGTTCCTTTCGTCTTGTTATTGCTGACTGCTAATTGTGTTGAATGTACGATGAGTACAGTTTTCTGTGAAGAATAAATGAATGATTAACTAGACATTAATCGTAGTCATTTTTTGTCTGATTTACATTTAAATATCGTCTGAGGTTTGGTGTGGTCGGTCACTGTGGCTAGTTGCGTAAGCTAAGTGTCGGGGTTTTTCGCTGTTCGCTAGCCTTTAGACAACCGTGATGGCATGCGGAGTTAGTTTTTGCATTTTCTTTGGTTAATTCACTGTATTTAGTTTATTGTCGGATGAAGTGAATGAATATCTGTGTTGTGTCATAATCACTAATTTTATATTGAAGTTTTAGAATCTTTATTTAAAAATTAAGGAACGATATATGTAGATGTTTCTGCGCAAAAAGTAAAAATATAACGATATCTAAACACAAACTACATATGGTAAGATTATTGACCTTAGTGATGGCTGAGACTGCTTATGTTTCCCCTTTGTGCAGTGAATTATTTCCAGTCTGCTCAGTTCTTGCAAGCCGGTCCATTGTAATTTTGCTCGTATTTTCATTTTTATTCGGCAAAAACATCTATGTGCACTAGGATTGTTAACCATGAAATGCTTAGGGATTAGTTTTAGTTGGGTATTCTCTAACTGTTTAACTTTGGAAGGCCAAGGATAGGGACATCTGGCAACAAGTCATCAGTACAGTAACGTTCTGACAGGAGTTCGCCAAGAAGAAGAAGAAGAAGAAGATTCTCGAACTAATCAAATCGCAATTTAAACATTGTGTTTTAGATCAGGCTTAGGCAGTAATATATAAAAATATGTAGCTGAATTTGTTCAGAGATTTTGGATTCTGAAAAAAAAATTATTGCTAGCTATATGTGCAAGACTTGAGTGTTGGGGTACATAAGACGGTGAGAGCTCGGCTACATAATGGCACAAAAAGTCCCATCTTGCTATGTACCAACTTGCCACCAATTGGCATAGTTAACCAGTTTCTGTGCTGTATATTCAGTATTATTAATTTCGTCATGTGAGACTGTAGATAAACTAGTCTGCCAGTGCCTGTGTATGTGTACTTCGATGCATTGTTAATGCTTGCGTAGTCTGACGTAGTGCCTTTATTATTTGTAGCCATTGTCTTCTCAGTAATGCATGCTTTACTCTCTGTTGCTGCTGTCGTTGCCTCTATACATCTGAAATGTTATCAGCTGCTTTGCTTTGTATGCAGCAGAGACTGCTGCCCACTGCAACCGCTGCTGACAACTGCATGATGCGTTTGCTACCTGAAATTTCATAGCCAAGCATTACCGATAGTTCAGCAAAACCCCTTAAGTTTGTCTCGTCTTGGTCTTTTTTTTCAGTAATTATATTGCTTCAGCTAAACATTAAACTTGTTGGTCGTTTGCCCTGTAAAACAGCCAGTTTGGAAATCGGAGGTTATTTGTTGCAAGACTGTCACGAGATAAATGTTAACGGTAGCTAAAACTGTTGTGTGTGTTTATGGTGCTTCGGTTGGTTAGTGTGTTGTAAAAGGATTGGTAGAACGAGAGCTATGCGGTGTTGGCAGTATCAGTATTAGTGGGCAACTGGGCGTCGAGTTTCGCAAACTTGTATGAGCAAGCCAATAATGCTTTGTTCAATCAACTTTCCCATCAGCTCAAACCAAGAAATATTTAGGGAAGAGAACAAAAAAACGTCACCACCAATTGTGATTTTCCAGCTTGTATACATGTATAAAAACACCTGTGTAACTGGGGCTTTGCCCCTTAAGCTAACTGGGGGAGGCTTACAGCACTCCCGGACCTTTTAGCTGGATTATTGTACACTTGAACTCCCTTTGGGAATTCATACCCACTTTTGGAAAAATCTGGCTATGGGCCTGGTGAGGCTAGTTGTGCTTTGAGTCAGATGTGGATGAGCAGATGAGTGCTGCATGTTACACGGCTCATAGAGTCATTGTACCGAACAGTAGTTGCTTGACATGAAGTGTTATCGAGAGCTTAGTGAGTAGTGTTTTGTGTGTGTTTTTTAATTGCTGGTTAGTCCAGCAGGCCTCATGCTTGTCCTCCTGAAATTCATGAAGCTTTAACTTATATATCCTGAAATAAACGAATTTGTTTTGAAAATTTTGTAAAGAAATGTCTATCCAGTAGAAATGGTGACAGAGATGGCGTTTTGGTATCCCAGTAGATTTGTCATATTTTCAGACCTTGAAGTTATTGTCTCCGGGTAAAGAAATATCATTGTTGTTTTGTCACCTAGCTATTGTACAGTTCTGTTTTACTTAATCAACTAATTGGAGAATTAATTCCCTGAAAGTGAGGGTTTTTGGTGTCCTGAAAAAAATTGTACGGAGTGAGGCCTGTTGGTTGATGCCGGATGCCGCACTTCGGTCCTGGCTGTGTGTTTCCATCTGCTGACATGTTGCTAGGAACGCGAATGATGCATTATGACACTTGCCGTACTTCTGTTCGTGTGCAGTATATTGATAACTGGTCATTTTCATTGGTTTAGCTGGCTGTCTTAGGCCAAGGGGTCCAGCATTTGGGTCCCAGCCAGGGGGGCGGGGTTAGTGCAGGAGGTTCCATGGTGGAGGTCTGGGTGTATCATCCCCTGAGCATTTTTGAACTTGTGGATGCAAAATTCTGCATTCTGATGCACTTTTGGTACAAGAATTGACTTCCAAAGAGCTGTGTTGTAGTGGAGGGGAAAATTTTCTTTAGATATTTGTCCGATTTACAGGAGTCGTCCTGCTAACATCAGGGGGGGGGGTCTGGACCCAAGGACTCCCTGGCCAGCTACATGCCTGGTCATTTTTATTTGCTACTTTGGCTTCTGATATTTTATCCTCTCAGTCTGGGTTGGAATCGATCTTGTCCCAGGCTGCTTTGGTGTCAAAGTTGTGAATCGTTGTTCAGTAACTTTAGTTGGTGATTTTGCGTATTTTCAGTTGCGCTGTCATCTTATGCAGTGCTTTATGGAATCTGCCGAATGAAGGAAATAAACGTGAAGTATTGTCTGTGTTGCTGTCTGTTTGTGAGAAAGTAGGCCTAATCACAGGTAACAAGCTAGACCAGCTGCAGTGGTATACATTGGCACGTTCTCTGCACGTTTAGCTGCATGTCTTCTTATGCATTTCGTACTGGTCCATGTCCTTGGTACTGAAAGTCTAGATCCATGGCCAGCTTAGTGACCAATTGCATGGTTATATTTAGAAAATATGTCAGCCCAGTTCCGATATATTGTGCAGACGTCCGCTTAAAGCTATACAGCCCTAATCCTTTCACCTATTGAGCTAAAAAAAATAGTCACACTGTTAACTCCTGCCCTGTGGAAGGTTCACAACAATTTCGTTTTTTTTCTAACTCCTTTATATTCGAGTTAGGATTAGGATGGGCAAGGCTCGTATTGCGGCTTACTAGTTGTGGACTGTAGGGTATTAGACGGTCGCGTTAAAAACTGGACTAACTTGTAGAAATCGAGTAAACGACCTGCAATATCAGATAACTGTCCATCGAGTTATCGGCTGCGAGAACGAACTTGGCTAGTAATGAAAATGACCATCAGGAGACAGGCAGCGCTTAAGTGACGGACGACTGGTTATTAAAGTTGATGGGCTGGCAACTGGTTTCCTGTATCTCCGGGGTCCCAACATGGCTGATAGGAAACGACCTTGATACTGTGTATGGCCGAAATTGCCATTGCGTCCATTACGCTGTGGATAGATCTTCAGGAACTGATAGCAGATCTACGGTGGGCAATGCATGGTTGCTCTGCGCCCATTGGTAAAACGAAACAAAACTGTAATGACGTAAATTCGTGAGATGCAGCGTAGTGTCTACGTGGTGCTTTAAAATTTACTTCTGTCACAAAATAATAGCTTACTGTAAAGTCTGAAAGTGGGTGGTGCTTTTTGTCACTACTGCGAATTTGGCATTTTTCGAGGCATTCAACTACACGATCTTGTAGATTTAGGCTATGCACTGATTAGTCGGAAGTTAGTACTCGTAAAAAAATTAAGACTATTTTCAAAGAATTAAGATTTAGTTTTGTTCAACGGTATGCGAATGTGATGCGACAGTCTTCTTGACAGATGAACTATAGGCCTGATACAGGGCCTATAGGCCTGATAGGAATGCAAGGCACAAACTAACCCGTAAGAACTGTACGCAAGGAGGCCATGTAAATTTGTGATCAGCGCTGAATCCTAGTTATCAGTTTTAATGATTTCGAAGAAAAACAAGTCGGAAGACAGCAGTAACGACAGAGCATAGTGATTGTCTCGGCCGCAGCATAACAAGCCGGTAGCCTACATGAGCAACAAAAGCATACCTATATAGCCTATAAACAATCAATAGCAACGTAAACAACGTACACGTGAAAACTTCTCTTCTCCACCATCACCCCGTACACCAAATTCCACTCAACGGACAAAAATTGCATGTACTTTAATACAGAAAATGTAAGCCTACTGAGTGATATCTTGCAGTGCAGTCGTCAATGTGGTGCAAAGTGAAATTGCCAGAGCGCAAGCAAGGCTTGGATAATTAAACCAGAAACCGAAGAAAATGAAAAAAATGTAAAATTAGACTACCCGGTAGGCCCAAGCGTAACTTAGTTCCGACAAACTACAACTTAACTGCTACAACAGCGAAGGCCTGCACCAGACTCCAGTGACGTAGCAAGGCTCTGGAGCCCTGCAGTTTCACGCACGGTGAGAGGGGCCCTCAGTTACGAAGCCCAAAGGGTCGAAGCTCGAAGCCTCAATAGCTGAGAGTTAGAGTGGGGTGTGGGATTTTGGGGAGTGGCAGAGGGTCCTCTTCCCGCTTGCTGGGATCGAGGTTCTGGGGAGCACAGAGAGCAACACTGGGGTGTCCCCCAAATTAATAGTGACCCAAGTGATCAAAAACTATAGGTCACGCTCCGTCCCTCAAAATGATTTTATGACGTCGTGGAGAGACAAAACTGCAGAGAGGCAAACAGACTCAGAAATAACATGACCTCGACGGTCGGTGAAGGTAATACCCCGTTTACACGATCGAGCAAACATCCAGCAGACATCGAGCAAACGTCAAGCAGGTCTGATGAAACCCCGTCCCCTGGCTCAAATGTAGGCCTAGGCTTAGCCCACAGCTGATCATGTGGTATATAGGCATTCCAATTACAACCCGCCGCCCGCCCTCCTAATTAGCATGCTAATTACCATAGCTCGTCGAGCTAGCTGGATGAATGCTAGCAAACATCGAGCAGATGTCGAGCAATTAGCACGTGTATTTTGAATACATTTGCTCGATGTTTGCTCGATCGTGTAAACGGGGTGTAACGCACGAAGGCACTCTGCGGTTTAGATCCTACATATTCGTGCGACTGGCAGTCTGAAGATTGAGCAAATTAATGCTACCGAGAGGTCCGAGTTCGTACGGACAAATCCTATCACTAATCCACAAGCTATAGGCTTCTGCATAAATGACATGAACTCTTTAACGCAGGCAACAAAAAATCCTAGTACCTAAGTGACAACGTGCCGTTGCGATTGACACTACTAGGCCCATACGACGTTTTATACGTGTATAAACGAATGTTCTGTACAACAAGCAAAGTCAAGAGAAGAGCATTTTAAATGCGGCAAACAACAGCGAACTGTAACGAAAAAAATGTGCAACGAACCAAACATTCACCGAACGACAATAAAATCAATCTCCGGTTACTGATATCCGAGCGATATATAGCTTAACCATTCAAAAAAAAATGAAAATTATAGCGACAATTTGTTTAGTCATGGATTTCATCCGCGCCAAATATTCCGCCATGCACAGAAAAATATATTGCATACAAAAATAAACCACGTAAGATAAAAGTTACAATGAATCAGAAAATCACGAAAACCGACCTTTTTCAAAACGAAGCTCAAATTTAAGTAACTACTTAAGACCGACTTGTACAATTTATCTGTTTACGTCAACTAACACAGGCCTACCTGTATGCCTACGTACATGGTTACAGATAACAGTTTGCCAGTTCAAACGTTTACAGCCAAATTTTAAAGAAAAAACAGGATAACAAACAACGATACGATAAGGCCTTGTCAACAACATCAATACAGAAAATCTATATCCAATTTAAAAAAACTAAGAAGGGAAAGTATACGACCTAGAAAATGTGACGACAGCCTCAGAGAGTAGATGCAAAATACAATGGGACTGATTTGTGTAGAAATTAAAGTACGTAGGCTATCATGCAAGAGTTGCAGTAGTGATGGATGACGAGACTGAACTGATGTAGAATATGTCAATGGTGCATTCTTTGTTAAAGCAATTGCAGACCGCGGAACTTCAAATGAAGTCTGAAGAACATACTCGTCGTTATTTTAAATTTTCTGCTTCTCAAGGGGCGAAAACGCAAGTTCAGTTTGCTGCCTTTGCGCATCAAATCCATCTAGTCTGCTATACGAGGTAAGACAGTTTCAGGATTTAAACCTCATCACATCATGCACAAGGTAAATAATGAAACACAGCGACTGAAAGCAACCCTAAACTAAACGACAACGGAACCGCTGCAACAATATTGCATATTACAGACATAAGCCTACAGAGACAGATTACATCATAAACAGCTGCGTTTATACACATCGTCAAGAATTCCAAAATTTTCGTCTGGGACTACTTAGATCAGTGGCGCGTGTTACGATTACCCAACAATCAAAACTTATTTGGGACACATATCGAAAACTAACACAGAAAGAACACGACAGCAACAATATACAGTGACAGCCTAAAGTCATATGCGTTGAGCTAAGTAATTACCAGACACGCAATTATCATAATTTTAAAAATTGGCGATGATGTCAAATACATTTTAAATGTGATAAAAATGTCGACAAGACATGCTGTATAATATTACAATTATGTGACTAGCATTAATCAATGCCTGGCAGTGTTAAACTACGTGAGACATTTCTCAAACAAAAATATAACAAAGTATATTTTCATCCGGATAGTTAAATTTAGGCCTATGTTTAATGATTTAATACGTGAAAGTAAGAGCAGCAGACTTTGGCAGACTTAGTCCCATTGATGTCGTACAGGGTGCGGCAAAAAAGTAGCCCCTTAAAGTTTTTTGCCGTTTTCTCAGCAACCGCTTAGAATTTTAACATGGAATTTTACAGATTCATTTACAGAAACGTTCTACATCTAACTGCTAAGTCAAATATGATTCTGTTGAAAAACGATGAAATTATAGACTTCTGAACATGACCGCCTACCGATTTTTCAGCATTAAAAAATGTTTAAGCTAAAAATGCTATTTAATTTTCAAAAACCGGTTACCACGTTACTGCCGATGACGTTACAGTGACGCTTTGACAAACAGTAATTTATTTTGTTTATAAATTATCACTAAATTGTCGTTCTTTTCAAGCAATCGCCGGC
>Ga0209367_1013400_pt1 | contig 10552 bp, 5 predicted proteins | sample WorMetLIZISLAND2_FD_187412 | JGI IMG/M metagenome (GOLD analysis project Ga0209367, IMG submission 187412) | Marine gutless worms symbiont microbial communities from Max Planck institute for Marine Microbiology, Germany - Olavius geniculatus... ...
CATCTGAACATTGTGTGAAAATTTCGTCGAGATCAGCTGCCACAAAGTCGAATTACACGTCTCCAAACTTTATCGTTGCTCATTCATTATAAAGGCCGTGATCGGACTTAGTCTCTGTGCGCGAATTTGCGCAAAATGTTAGTTTATCGCGATTTTGAAACAAATACAGAAAACGATTGGCAGAAGCTAGGCGACTGAAATTTGGCAGAAATGTTCAAGGTCTTTCACCCTAACGTCGCGTGTACTTTGACCTAGATTGCGCTATAAATGACGCCGCTAGGTGGCGCCAAATTAGGCGCCCCAGACGAAATTTGCCAAAAAACAAAGTCCAAAAATCGGTTTTTTCCCAATATCTTCGAAACAAAAAAGACTTAATGAACGAAAATTAGCAGGCTTATAGCATGTATAAAGTGCTAACGTACGGTCGGAAAAAACGAGCCGATCGGTCCATAAATGAGCGAGATATCGATTTTCAAAGAAAAATAATTTACCGTCTCCTAGCGGACGAATTTGAAATATTTTTGAGAATTTTATTGCGCTGTCCTAAGATACGCTGCAAGCTCTACCGAACGCTGAAAAAAGCGCGGCAATATCTTTAAAAACGGCTGAGATATTGAGGTCCAAAGAAATTCCGGTTGCGCCCTCTAGCGGCTGACGATGAACCAATAGCCACAGACTTGTCCTAAAATTGAATAGATGGCCGTAGGTTCTACCCATAGCCATAGTATGGAGACCGTCGGCCTTCAAACGGCTAAGATATCACGATGGGGCAAAAATCGGAAAATCCCCAATATCTCGAGATAGCATCGGATGACCCCCAGTTTTCTCCATGCCGTCCGTTAGAGGGCCCCACCTTCTACCTGCGTGCAAAATATAAGGAAAAAAATTCAGGAAAAATGTGACAAAGCGATCAAAGAAAATCTCGGTTTTGGGGGGCTGGCCCCCAAACGAAAAGCGCTAGCCACAGATTCGCCTGGGGGATCCCTAGCCCCCGCCGAGACCTATCGTATGGTGAAAAGATCTCGGCGATATCTTGAAAAATGGCCGAGATATCGAGGTCCAAAGAAATTCCTGTTGCGCCCTCTAGCGGACGACGATGAACCGCCAGCCACAGATTCGTCGCAGATTCCGGTAGGGGGCCGTGGGGACTACGTGCCCCCGAAGTACGGAGACCGTCAGCCTTCAAACGGCCGCGCAACGTGCACGCAAAGTTTCGCTTGAAATCCATATGGAACCGTTTGACATTTTCGCGCGACTCCAAAAAGACTAAATCGGAGTCGATTGACTAAACTCCTCCACATCGTTCGTGTAACCATATGATCAGCTGAAGTAATTTAACACCTGTGTCACCTGTATGAGTTTGAGGGAAATTTAATATATGGGCCAAATATATGTGAATGAAAAATTTAGATGTGCTGATACACATTGGTCTGACGTTCAGTGGTCACATGATGAAGTAACGTGGGCATTTCCTTACGGTGCCACTGTCGAAAGCCAAGCTTTGAATACAGACACACAGGTCAACTCAGCCTCCTACCCTCAGCAGGACCACATGCTAAGGTCATCACTGCAGCAGATTTAATACACATTACACAAGGTGGCCGGAGTTTTGAAAAAAAAATCAAGAACTTCTCATGAACTTTCAGGCATCTTTCGAAACATATTCCTCCTGTGATATTTTACCACTATATCTTAAATGGTTCTGACATAATATAAAACTAGAAAGCAGTCATAGCCTGCAGGTACCTCTGCCAAGGCAAAGCTATTCGCCAGGTGGCGTCACCATCTTCGGTTTTGCAGCGGTTCGCTTATGCCCCTTTTAACACAATGGTAACGAAAATTTCAAAGTGATCCAGAATCCAGGATTCCTGCCAGATCACCCCCAAAATTGAACCACTGGTAGTTTATGCCATGCCCGACATACCCTCAAAATTTCAGAAAGATCCGTCCATAACTTTTTGAGTTATCTTGCTAACAGACAAACAAACAAAAACCAGCAAAAACATAACCTCCTTGGCTGAGGTAATAATTTCACATCATGGTCGGCATGTGTTTGAAGAACTGAACTTCAAGGACTTTCAATACCCTCTACTACTGTCAAACTCCAAAACTTTAGAGAACTCATTTAGTTCTAAAAAAACTTTTCAGCTCCTGGAAAAAAAAGAATTCAGTGACTTGTGGCCACCATGAATACACAGACCACCATTCACTGCAAAAAGATAAAAGGTAAAGATTGTGAATAGCTCTTAATAAGAAACTCTTCACCGAGCTACAAAACATCATCTGCCATATCGGATCACACAGCCTGACAAAGATGAACACACAACATCTTAGTAGGAAGAGAATGCCGGTCCGGACCCATAATGACCTTGACATGCCAAGGTCAAGGTCAAGGTCACGTGACATACGCGTGCCATGTCTACGTCAAAGTCGAAATATGAGGCCATCAGTCATTTTTGACAAGTCAAGTCAAGGTCAAGGTCAATATCAAAGGTCATCAAGTACATTTTTTGACATATCTACGCCAAAGTCGAGGTCTGAGCGCAAAAAGTATATTTTTGTCATATCTAGGTCAAGGCATGTCATGTCAAGGCCAAGGTCAAAGGTCAAGGTCATCGAATGCATTTGGTGACAGATCAGTGACTCACACCAGACCTAAGTATCCACTATTAGTCTGCCCGAAAGCGATAGCTTGCGGAGCGGGCTTATGTTTTAGCGCAGATGTTTTTTTTCACTCGCGAGATCTCTGAGATGCGTGGGCCGACTGGCATGAAATTTTGCACGATGGTCAGTACTGGGCTCAGTTTTATAATGCCGGTCCAAAATTTTGGGGGGCACACCCCAAAAAAATTTCAGGGGCCAAAAACATGCAAAATTTGGCCTGATTTCGGACGACTTCGAAGTTCAGCAGCGAATAACTCCGAAACGGATGAAGATATTCAAAATCGGATAGTCATTCCGTGTATGGCGATTCCTCCTGCGTTAGGCGAAACAAGTACGGTGAAGTTTGGTCCAGTGACCTTGGAGATTTAGATGTGAAATCCTACCCCCTTAAAGCACAATTTTCGGAAGGCCATATTTCCGCCCCTAGGGTGTGCTGTGCCCCCAGATTTTTACAGGCGCTAGACAATGACCAAATTTTAGTAGTGCACCCCCACCGGGGACGGGGGCCCTTCTTACAACATTTTTCAAAGGGGAGTCAAAAACTGCCTTAAAATGTAGCATATTAGACGAAGGATCTTTGGAGCCAAAGGGAGTAGCTTCATGAGACTTTGCCACGTGACGTGCTGCTAGATGGGGGTGATAACGTGGGTGCAACTTTTGAGGGTCACCGCCCCCTTAAAATTTGGGGGGGGGCAAAAAACTATGGTGGCCCCTGGCTATGGCTGACATTGGGCGACTTGACTTTTTGACTTAGACTTTCACTGAGTCTTTTCGCTGAGCGAAAGCTAAAGCTGAACGCTAAAGTCTGTATCTAGACCACAGTTCAACTAAACGGCGGAAATCCGGTAAACCTAACAGGAAATAAATTAACCAGTTACGCTTGGACTTGTTTATTTAATTGCGCCGCACATGCAAATGACGTAATTACGTAACATCTTACGTCATTGTGTAGCCATTACCGGACTGTTTTATTTACTAAACTATCCGTGTTAGTCGCCATGTTTTCGCTCAGCGAAATCACTTCACTTTTTGACTTAAGTAGGTACTTAGACCGAAGTTTAGACTCAGCGAAAGTCTCAGCGTAAGTCTTAAGTCAAAAAGTGAAGTTGCCCACTGTGTAAATTGGCTGTGGGTGGATTCTGCAGGTAACTTTGCAGTTTGGGGTGGACTGTTCTCTGCTATTGACTGCTCGCTGGTTTATGTACGTAAGAAGGAAGATCCGTGGAATTCTATCACAAGCGGTGCTCTGACCGGAGCCATACTTTCCGTCAGAAGTAAGACAGTGTTGGGAATTTTCTGTAGTACTAAATCCAGCTTTATTTGTCATAAGTGTAGCTAGGGCTTAATGTTGCTGTAGTGACCTGCCACGTGTAACCTGGTGCTGATTGGCCAGAATGAGGTCACGTGACATGAGAGTGTGGGAGTTGAGTAATGGATGCAGTCGGATTAGCGTGTGCGACATATATGTCTGGCAGTTTTCTGGATATTAAAGGACGTATTAGTGTTTATGAGTAACACGATTAGACTCAGTACAGAGCAAAGTAACTGAACTGAACTGAACTCTCGGGGTTTAGTTTTTGACGAACTTACCAACGGATGAGCGGCGCTACCTCATTGGTCATTGGCTGATGTGTACATGAGCACGTAAAATGCCTTTAGATGGTGCCTACTGTAATGCATTACTGCTTGCCTATTGGTCAGTTTGTCAAAAACTAAACCAGGTCAGTTTATTTCAGGTACGTTATGCCACTTTCTGCGCGCTTTAACTGCACGGTGTGTTTTGTAAAAAGGCACCATTTTTCTTTCTTTCATAACTTTGTCAAATTGCGATAAATTTGCATGAAATTTTCAGCAACTGTAGCTGAAAGAATACTGATTAAAATATTTTTTAAAATGCACATTGTTTTGCATGGTGGCTGTCTGGCGTAATTGGTAGTGTTCAGATTAACTTTGGTGTTAGCTGTTGTTTCCGATTATCTTTTTTTCTTATCTGGTAGATAATCGCAAATGTTGGTTCTTAAGAAAAAAGATAACACCGAAGAATATAGTTCATTTTTAAGATTATTTTGGTATTTATTTTGAAAGTAAGTGTCAACCATAGTGTTAATCCTACCTCCGACGAAATGTGAATTTCCTTTGTGTAAATTTGCCGTCGTTGCTGTTTTTAGATGGAGCTGCTGCAATGGCTGGTTCAGCTGTGATTGGTATGTATGCTTGCAGTATAATTATACACCATGAGTTCAAAAACAACACGCACCAAACTCAGTGGCCTTTGTGCTGTTATGTTTAGCTGTTTTTAGCTATTTAGCCAGCCGCAAAAGTGGAAGGAAGTGCTGGAAAATGAGTGGTCCTGAAATCAAAGTGCCGTCTTGCGAATATCAATACACTGCAGCATCTGATGCCAATTTTGGATAATAAATGTCGTAAAATGTCCCTCCTTCCAAAATCCCTTAAGGGATCTCGGTGAAATTTGGCTGCAATTCCTTGCAAGCAAGGGTCGTCTTTCTGCCAAATTTTGGTTTTGGTCCACTGTGCAGTTTTGGAAGAAAAGTGGAAAAAGCAAAAGAACTACGAAAGCATAACCCCCTGTTAGCAGTGTATGGGTGGCCTAATGAACATCATTTGCATACAGTGGGTGGCGCTATGAGATCTCGAGATCCTGGATCGCTTGTGAAACTTTGCTTCGTGGTTGGAATATAGCTGTGCTTTATACTTTGGTGGCCCTCCCCTTCCCACCCCTTGGACTTACGGCTCCGGGCGGCATCAGGTTGGGCTCTGCCCCAAATTTCTAGTATAGCATTCACATTTTAAAAAGTTAAAGGTGGTGTCTAGCTCTTTATAGGAAACTAATCTCAGAGTTATGAAGCATCACCTGCCGCATGGAATCACACAGGTGAATGTACCCTACCCTGCCTTAACCCCAGAGGGATGGAAGGCTGAGTTGATTTAGGTGGCTAGTTACACACTGAGATGGTTTATCTGCCCGCAGGCAGTGCTAACCTGGCAGTGTGGTGTAATCTGATGTGCGTGGTGTAATCTGATGTGCAGGTGGTGTTCTGCTGGCGCTGATAGAGGGAGTTGGTATAATGATAACTCGTTGGTCCGCCGATCAGTTCAAAATGGGTATGATCAAACATTCAGTCATCTGCTTGTTTGCTACGCTACGCAGAAATTGTCCGCAGTATATCAGCAAGAATATTTCCCCCCCTAGGTGTCGAGGACAGTGCTTTAATGTTACTGGTCGTCAGTATCGTGCCTACGGGAGGTTCTGCCGTACGTTGGCAGTAGATAGTTTTGAGCTGTAGGCGGTTATGTAAGGGTTATGTCTAAGGGAATTTCTAAACTACTTCATGAGGAAAATCTCCTAAGTAGGAAATTGTCCACAGTATATCAGCAAGGCTGCTAACAAGAAACCCCAACACTTAAAACATACTCTATATACACCTTCGGCCATAAAAACGTGCCGCTTTACTCGTGTCCATGTCTTCACCAATTACTGATGGATTTTCAAAATTCTTTCGCTGACACAGTCTGAGGACAGTTTGCAATAATGTGATATTATATAGCCACCACGCTGTAAATGCGTCTCTACACTACTTTGTGAAATATAAATGTAAGAAAAACCTAACGATGATAACAGACATTTAAATGAAAAATTTCATACACAGGTTGTCTTGGTCTGTCTCCAGCCATTCAATTCACCCTTGAAATGCATGTCGCAGCCCAAAATCGCAAAAAACCCTATTTTGGGGGTTCAAGGTCATCGATGTTGACATTTCTAAAAAGCTCGTCGCCAGTGCTCGTTATGATAAGCAGCATGTCTGTGCCTATTTGCAACCATTTTCACGTTGGAAGAGCCAATAGCGGCAGAATTACGCCTTTTAAGGGGGTGCCCGTTTTGCCCCCTCGTTCTTGGGGACCTTCTTTACCCAGGAGCATATAATTTTGTCACGAAATACTAGAGACCCTGTGGTGAAAACCCGAAGTCTCTATCTCACCTGGTCTTGGAGCGGTACCGGGATTTGACGGACAGACGGACAAAATTATTGTAGCTAATATGCACTATAGCTATGCTAGCTCTTGCGCATAAAAATGAATCAATGAACGATAAAAATGGACAGGCCTTATCCCCAGCCAGACAGGCCGGTACTCAATTGACCTAGTACCCCAGAGGGATGAAAGGCTGAGTTGATCTTGGTAGCTGATATGGTTTACCTTTCCACATCCAATTACTAAGCACTTGATGATAGTGACCCAACCTACAACCCAAGACCTTTTTATCATTAGTCTGACACCGCCAACAATCCAGCACTCGAGTTTAGTCAATAGTGTATTGTGCAAGGTTCTGATGCCTCAGGCTGCAAAGTTCTGGAACTGTTTTCCTTGACTTGGAAAATCGAGGAAAATGAAAATCCCGTCATTCTCCCGTCAGATGTGTTCTGCGACACATGAAATGCATCCTGAAAGCTTGAGGGAGATTCCCCCATAATGGGCTCTGCATAAAGCAGTTTCCACTTCCAGCTCTTTGTCTTTATATTTAAACATTGACGGGCCTGGAAAAGGTCCTGGGAAACGTTCTGACAATCCTGGAAAGTCCTGGAAAATGACGGAACAGTGTGGGAAGGCTGATAGCGATGTTTGCAGCTGGTTAGAATGACTGTTGTAGATTGTGCTGTGACTGTGATGTATTGTGTGTTTTGAACCTGTAGCCAACCAGCAGGTCGTAGATCCAGCTCCAACGCAGCAGCAAAGTGCATCCAGGGATAGGACGGCGCCAACATTTGGCAGCGTCGGCGCACAGTACGCTAGCTAGTAGTAGATCCGATCCAGCCAGTGTACTGACATTAACTCATTGCTGCGTAATTCCAGTTCTTCACTGAGCCAATTCGCTGAGCTCAAGTTCAGGCTACGTACATACTTTAGCCAAAAAGTTCCTTTTGCCAGTGACGTAATAACGGGAGGGGGGTCATTTGCTTACATTAAATTTCTGGCTGTCAGAAAATCTTGTTGTCCGAAAATGCAAATTTTCGGGCCCAAATATCACTTATTTTGATGAAATTTGGGGGCATAATTAATATCTTGAGCCTCCTGATGCACACGACGCCGCTGCCCTTCACTAAGCAGAAACTTCAGCTCTTTCTCTGCGTCGAACGTTCGGACTGAACGAAAGTCTTTTAAGTCGGAAAGTATGGTCTAAGTACATGCGTAGACTGAAGTTTGGTTGAAATCTCTGGTCTATCTACAGACTTTAGGCTTAGTTTTGGGTTTGGCTCAGTGAAAGCAAACTGGAGTTGCCCAAATCCATTTCTGTTAACTCATGTCGATTGACTTTAGCTACATTCTGTCTGTACATCAACTGACCACAATTCAACAATTGTTTCGAATTTTCAGTGGTTGAAGTTTACCTATGTTATTTTTTTGTTGTTTTGCGTGCTGTTTGTTTTCAAACGTAGGTATGTCAAAAGTATCATTGCCAAGTTTTAACACTAAAGTGACTGCCACCTATCCTTTTGGTTTCCCTAAAAAGTATCTTATTCACAACATAAAGTGGTACAAGTACAAATGCTCAAGTGACACTGTTTATTGGTCATTTTTTTACACCCACACTTGTGTGTATCCTTGTTCAGAAGATGTTTTGTTATATGCCTTTTTGTGGACCTCATATGGTGGGTCTTAAAAATAAGATCCAGTGAAATTTGATAAGACTTGGTATTTATGTGCGTCATCATCCCTACGTGACAAACCGTGCAATAAAAGTTAAGTGTTGTATGATTTATATGATTTGTTCTTATGCTGTTTAGAAACGACTTAGTCATTAGTTTAGTTTACGACACTGCGATAAACTCAAGTGGTACAGCATGAAAACAGGGCTGCCAAAATTACCAATTAATCAATTAATCCTTAAAAATGTGCAAAACATCGGTATATACACTTGTTAATTGTAGGACTAGCACCTCGTATCACCGTGTTAACAGTCAGCACTTTGTCGGTTTTTGACTACACATCATTATCATCACTTTTGCGGTTTTTTTCTGACTGACTACAGAAATTAATGAGAATTAATCCATTAAAAAATTTTTAGTCTACTAATCTCCGAAAATTAATCAATCGCAGCCTTACTATTTGACAGCCAACTGAAATAGTCCACTTTGCTGACCGACTATGCATATGTTTGACACAGAAACAGAAGACTGGGACAGCTGTAGATAATTTTCAAAGTAACAAAAAATAATGCACCACTGAACTGGTCGAGATCAGTTACCAAGAGCTAGTAGCACAACATTTTGTGTATTTTGTCTTTGAGGCCACAGTGTTGTGGCTGTAGGTGCGGGGCGAGGGGGCAATTGATGCAGGGGTACAATTGCTCCCCCCCATAAATTTTGGGCTGTTCGAAAATCCTGTCATAAAATTTTCATCCAAAAATGCTAAATTTAGGGCTAAGAACCCATTTTGTGGAAATTTAAAGGGAAAATTGCAATTTAATGACGTGATCTCATCTGCAGCTGGCTATCGGAATTCTATCAGAAATTTGCAACTTCTGCACAGCCTATTTTTAACCCACGACGATGCAGGTATTGGTAGATTTCGTTGCAAATTTGCAAAAAAGGAGGTACAGCAATAATAATCGAGATGACAAAAGTTTAAACAACTTAATAACTAGACGAGCTCAGAAGAGACAACAAAACAAACAAACAAAAAACTCGTTCTCAAAATCGAAACAACATCTCAAAACCAACGTCTCCGACAGTGACTCCTGAATCGCAGGACTGACTTTCAGGATTGGCGGTGTTCCAGTGCTTCGATTTCGGCATTACAAAACTAGTACACTTTTTGGCCTCTTCACAGCAAGCGTGCCAAAAAATAACTTCAAAACTCAAACATCCTTGTAGAGTTTTTTACATCTCAGCTTTGACCCTGAAACTGGAGTTTGAAAAAAAGACCCCCACCCACCCATCTGGCACTTGAATCCTTGCTCAAAGCAGCTTATCGATAATTTCTTTATTTGGTAATTTTGACAGCACTGATAATAAGAGAGATGAGAAAATTCTGAAGAACTTGTAACATGTTCAGAAGAGACAACAGATCAAATCATACAAAGGAAAAAAGGAAATAGCAGCCGCTACTGACAATCTGGCTCAGATTCAGTGAGTTCTCGCTGACACTGTGCGCTTTATGAATTAAATTTACTTACAAACAGTGCAGATGACCACATATCAACATAAGAACAACATAAGAAACAATTTCTACACCATTAGTTCAAAGTTGAGAGTCGGAATTGCTACGACAACAAGTGCTGCCGCCACTATCGAATATTTTGCTGGTCCGTCGAATCGACTATTTATTTAGATATCCATTTACTCGGCAATTACTAATGCAAAACTTGTAAAGTCTGGATGTATTCAAAAGAGACAAACAGAAAAAACAACAACAGAAAACGGTCAAAATCGGAACAACATTTAAGCAAAAGTAGCATCCCTAATCCCGGGATGCTAGCCATTTTGGCAAATCCCAGAATTCCAATCTCAGGCTTGCAGAAAATCGGAGAAATTGGATTGTAGACAATCGACCGTGTCTCTAAAGCAGCTTGTGGATCATTTCCTCCTTGGTGATGAGGTGAGTCGTTTTGTTGACATAGTTCATGAGACAGCCAATGTTGTGAGTCCAATCGTCTAACATCTCGATGGGGTTCTTGGTCTTCGAGAAACACACCACGCCATCCAAGCGATCTATCTTGGCTTCTACTGTTTTATTGACCACCAGGCCGGACAGAAACTCTTCCGTCTCCTACAGATTATACAACAAACGCAGTACACACACCCTGTTTCTATCGCCTCCTCAAATCTACACTGCGTCTCAAAAAAACATCCCCAACATTTTTGACTGTAAC
>Ga0209367_1013401_pt1 | contig 10551 bp, 7 predicted proteins | sample WorMetLIZISLAND2_FD_187412 | JGI IMG/M metagenome (GOLD analysis project Ga0209367, IMG submission 187412) | Marine gutless worms symbiont microbial communities from Max Planck institute for Marine Microbiology, Germany - Olavius geniculatus... ...
TGTTTGACTGGTCATGACCGGTCAAATATCCGGATCTTACAGGGCCGGATATTTGACCGGTCATGACCAGTCAAACATCCGTACGTTAGGACGGAGGTTTGACCCATAGATGTAAAAAACGTTCCAGGAAAAATAAAAAACCTTAAAAAACGTAAAAAAGTGGCCAGAATAAAAAAAAACGTTTTAAAACGTTGAATAAAAAACGTTGGCCATAATGTGTTCATCTTTTTGCCTAATGTCTAATGCTGTAAGTGCATTATACCTGGAATTATAGTTTAGATAGAGAGAACTTTATTTAATTTCAATTCAGCTGTATGGTTATAAAACAATAGCATTAAACTGACTAAATATGCTAGTTAAAAAACATTTTATTTAGTGTATTTGGACTAACTAAGTAAACTACATCACTATGACTTATTAATTCGTTTCTGTGGTCCCAAAAGTGCTTCACAAAGCTTTTCATGGGATTTTCAATGCACGTTTTTTTTATTTTGTTGAACAAAATAAAAAAAACGTTAAAAAACGTGAAAACGTGCCAAGAATAAAAACGTAAAAAACGTTTTTTACATCTATGGTTTGATTGTTCACCGCCTTGAACAGCCTTGGTCGGTACGTATGAGCACCGTGGTGCTTATAGGTAGCGGCTAAGACCGTGTCTCGATCTGCGGCGGTTCGGCGAGCACCCGGCAGAAACGGCGGCAGCCGAGCATATGACGACCTAAGCCGTTGCAGTCGGCCAACCAGCACCTCAAGCCTAGCAAGTAGATCATCACAGACCTGGTCGGCAAGTTTTCACCAGTGCTTGCCTGCAAAAACCTCAAATTTACCATTATTGCCACCTAAAACTTTTTAAGACGTTACACTAACCCAAACTTTAACCCTAACTTCAACCTTAACCCTAATTCTAAGCTCTAAACACTACACTGCAATAATTACGCGAACTTTACTCAGTAGCGCGTACACTTTATTTAATGTCATTCACTAGGTGGCGACTGCGATTTTTTACTTTGACTATTTGACCGGCTGCCATCATACTTTTTAACCAATGAATGACGCCGCTGTAGGTGTGCGATTTCTTTTTCTCTTTCCCTTTATCTCTATTTCTCTATCTCATGTAAGAAGCGCTATAGCGAGTATCGGACTTTACTTTTACCGTTACCGTTATCGATATTTCGATACATAGACCCATCTCCAAACATCAGTGAAGTAGCTGGCAACGTAGCAGGCAAGCATTTAGCGCCAGGCGCCTGGAACAACCGGCAATATCTGTCGTCACTAGTGATGGACTAAGTACTCAGTAATACTCGACCACGACTACGACATTGAACTGGAGTAATATTTTTGGAATCGAATACTCGCATAAAAAGTAACCTAACAAGTAATCTGAGAAAAGCTCATGAGACGCGCGACAGCCTTAGCAGTTCCTGTTCGCACATTGTCTAGTCTATCTCTAGCCATGTTGTCGCAATTCACTCTTTGAATGTGCTCTGCAGCTAGCCAGAAATTTCAAAAAATTCGTCAAAATCTCTACATTTGAAAGTTCAAGATCGTTCAAGGGTGTTCGAGGTTATCGACGTTGATAAAAGTAAAAAGCCAGTGCTTGTTATGATAAGCAACATATCTGCAACTGACTGCTTTCACATTAAACGAGCCAATAGCAGCAAAAAATCGTTTTTTCCAGGGGTACCCCTCTTTTGACGCTCTCGTTTGAAAGGAACTCCCTTACACAGAGGCACAAAATTTTCTCACAAAAAACTAGAGTCGTTGTGGTAGCCCACAGTGAAGTTTTCGTAATCTTAGTTTGCACCGTTTTGATACGCCTATACAGATCAAGGGCATAGATGTAAAAACGTTTTTACGGTTTTTTTTTATTTTGACACGTTTTTAACGTTTTAACGTCTTTTTATTTTGCTCAACGTTTTTTAATTTTTTTTTAAAAACGTGGATTTAAAATCTTATCAAAAGCTTTATTAAGCACTTTTGGAACCACAGAAACGAATTAATAGGTCATAGTGATGTAGTTTACCTAGTTAGTCCAAATATACTAAATTAAAAAAAGTATTTTTCGCTAGTATATTTAGTTAGTTTAATGTTATGGTCTTATGATTACACAGCTGAATTGAAATTAAATGATGTTCTCTTTATCTAAACTATAATTCCAGGTATACTGCACTTACAGCATTACGCATTAGGCAGGAAGTTGAACAAATTATGGCCAACGTTTTTTATTCAACGTTTTTAAACGTTTTTTAAAATTTTTTCTTGGAACTTTATTTACATCTATGATCAAGAGTGTGACGGACAGACAGATGGACGATGGCTAAGACAAGCGAAGCATTACATGCATATAAATCAACGAAGAATAAAAGTAAATTGTGACCCGGTTAATATCGAAATTTTTGTAGACACAACTGGAATTACAGCGAGTGTAAGTTTGTGATTTCTGGCTTTGTTTGACTTTATTAGGCTCCGCAGTGTCAAAAATAGCAGTTTTGTGTTTATAATAACTAACAAATTTTTTTACTTCTCGCGCGCTACGTTCCTAACGTAGCAAAGAGGAGTAGGCTTATATAATATCAGTGTAATATTGAGGACCGACCGACGACCGACCTCTGTTCGTGGAAAAGCCTTCCTTGAAGAACTTCAAACGGCCATATCTCCATAACGGTGCTAGATGGACGCATGGTCACAATCCAATAACGACTTCGACGCCAGTCACTATTAGTATAATATTATTCCGGTCTCAAATTGACGCCGTGTGTCTAATACAAGTTAAAAGAAACGAAAAAAAGCACCTAGAAGAATACAGGATAAAATAATGTGTGCGAGGAGTACATCAGATTGGTCACAATCTAATAATATTTCTTGTTAAATCTAAAGTCACGATGTAGAAGTGCAGTAAGCGCATAGTTGCATATACTGTGTGAGTAATTAAAGTAAGTAAATAAAAGTAAAAGGCTTAAATAAAGAAAAAATCAATGCACACTTTACAAAAAAACATTTTTAATGCGTTTATAAAGTTTGACATCACTTTTAATTATTTACTTATATATAAACGAGTATTGATTGCATCGTTTAAATAGGCTAGACAGCGCAAGAATTTACTTTTTTGATAATATCGCGAATCGAGTGATGTAAACAAATTATTTCTTTAAGACCAAGACATAAAAGGTTTATGCTTTTTTATAAGTTATGCGCCTTGAGACCAAAACAACGCTGTCTAGAAGACTACATCACTGAAAAAAGTAAAAATATTATTACGGATATCGTATCGATATCGAATCGAAACTAAAAATATGATACCGGCCCACCACTAGTCGTCGGTCGGCCTCTTGTGGCCGCACGCACGGTCAATACGAGATGCTGACTGACCGCACGCTGCTGCTGCTGCTGCAGCTGATGCGGCCAAACATTTCTACAATTCGTTGTTGACGCTGCTCTAATAATATGTGAATATATTATTTGTTCGCGTGATTCAACCGCGGTACTGAGGTTATTTTGTGAGCGTCGTGAAAAGATGTACGTGACGTATTGGCCGAACTTTCACCGACTGAATATGTGCGTCAGGAGTGTGGTAGTTGTCGTCGTGATGTGCGTATGTCGTCGTAGCGTGGCGACACAGTCGATCACAGAGGACACTGTCGTGCGGCTACTGTTGAGTGCCGAGACCGGGGACGACCAGTGTAGTCTACAGACCGTCTCTAACTACAGCGGTCGCTGCCACTGTTCCAGCTTGTTCGACGTTCACTGCAGTGGTCTCGATCGGATCCCGCGCTTTGTCTCGAACGAGTCCGACCGCATCTTCAAGTCTATCAACATGGCCGACCAAGCCATCTCTGAAGTGCCGCCGTCTGCATTTGACGGACTGCAGGTTGGTTAGTCTTTCTGCAGCAGCAGCACAGGTAAAGCTAAGTCAAATGTAAAGGTCCGGTACTTGCTTTCTTTATAGCGCTGCTTACGTGAGTCAGGCTCGTGACCAGAAGAACTAGTGGCGGCTGATTGACATATCAAGGCACACATTATGCGGCCATCCATATTGCCTGCGACAGCAAACAAACCCGCGGTGCAGCCAGCAGACACACCATCCTTCCAAGCTAACTTCATCCAGTAGCCCGTAAGCTAGCCTATTACTCATTGCTCGCACTACTGAGGGTAGGAGACTGAGTTGAGGCAGCTCGCTCAAGCCAGGCTGCTTGCAAGTGATCTGCGGTGAGATTCCAGCTGCAACCTCATAACCTACCGCAGTCTATATACCACTTGCATTTATATGGGTATAGGTCGTCAATTTGTATAGCGCATCGTCGCGAACACGCCTCTAATGCGCTTTCGCCACTAACCAGAGCCGCCGGCCGCACAGCCACAGCGTGCAGGCTGCAGACACAGGCTGGCGCAGCGGCCGGTTAGGCAGCCCCAGTCAGCTGTACTAAGGTCTCCACCTTCCGTAAGTCATATAATGGGTTACTACTCATTTAACCGACCCCGGAGGGATGTCAGGCTGAGTTGGCCTTGTTGGTTGACTGATAGCGGACGCTTTACCCACAAAGTGGTCAAACGGCCATCTATCAGTCTAGCGCAGGATAGGGAAAGTTCGCCGGCCAGGGCCGACGTTCTAACGACTATGCTACGCCACCAACCTATATACAGCGTTTGTAGATTGCAAGCGTAAAATAGCGCGGGTCGAAGTTTTTTGGCTGTTGAATTTTTTTTCGAAATCGTGACGTAATTCGTATTATGTGCTGGATCAAATCCCGTGTTTGTTGTGGGTCACGAAAACATAACATTAAGCCCACCCAACTACCAGCTACACCGAGAGGAAGCAAAATTCACGGTTGGAAGATGTCGCCACGCTATGTGCTAACATTTATGTATGCGGCCGCCCGTCTAATGCTCATGCACTGCACACCAGCATGCTGAACCCGCCTTCTGTGATCGCGGCTCTCGCTGGCTGTAAGTAAACATTTAGACGTGATTATGCGTCAGTTAGGGACTTTTTGACGTCTGATATCTTTGTCCTTTTAAAGTGAAAATTGACACAGTAATTTCTCCTGAGCTGTAGAAACGTTCACAGCAAGTACGGTTTTCCTACGTTGTTTCATTCTCGATGTAGGAGCCAGTGCGTGGTAGAGGGACGGACGGACGGACGGACGGACGCTCACAAGTCACAATACTCAGATCTTCAGCGCGTGTCACACCTCAACGCACGTCGACGACTGCGCTCTTCGACTACATCAGCGCTGGTCGTTCCACGCACTGAGCGTTCTACCATTGGCGACCGCACCTTTCCAGCGACTGCTGCATCGGTCTGGAACAGTCTGTCGGAGTCGGTCCGGTCGTCTCCGTCGTTGCAAGTTTTCCGCAGCAGACTGAAAACCGAACTTTTTGCCTGGTCTTACAGTCATGACTAACAACGTCTCATTGCACCGACTATTATTACGTGACTTCACTGTTTAGGCTTATTGTTACGTGTTCTTGTAGTCTTAGGACTTAACGCCACACCAAAGTTAATTCGTCCTTCATCATCATCATCATCAATACTAACTGTCTGCGAGCAGGTGCATAAGATAGTGTTGAATTTCAACTCGATCGAGGACCGGCTGAGCGCGGTTGCCTGGTCGAGCTTGGGCGACGTTCTGCACGAACTGTACCTGGGCGACTGTCGGCTGCGGTCGCTGGCCAGCGGCATGTTTGAAAACACACATCAGCTGCGCTACCTGCATCTCTGGAATAACCAGATCACCGTCATTCCGTCGCAGTTTTTCCAGGTACGGCTGTGTACGCATAATTACCTCCGCCAAGGAGGTAATGTTTTTGCCAGACTTTGTTTGTTTGTTTGTTTGTCTGTGTGTTAGCAAGATAACTCAAAAAGTTATGGACGAATCTTTCTGAAATTTTGTGGGAAAGTCGGGAATGGCAAAACTACCAGTGATTCAATTTTGGGGGTGATCCGGAAAAAATCCTGGATTCAGGATCACTTTGAAATATTCGTTACCATTGCTTTCAATGGGGCATAAGGGAAACCGCTAACAAACCGAAGGTGGTGCTGCCACCTAGCGAACAACATTGCCTTGGCGGAGGTGTGCGGGCTTTGATTGCTTTCTAGTTGTAGAATGCGCGAGCGTAATTTCTGGCAGGATTGCGCAGGTCCCCATGGCGTGCAATGTTATTTTTCGATAGTTTGCATTGTATTGTAGACTGAACACATATTTGTGTCTTAGCTGTTAGCCTATCTTAGACAGAGCTTTTTTAGCAGAGAAGACTATAAATTTCAGGAAAAAAACGCCACATGACATAAACTTTTTTAATTAGTGGGCTCGAGTGAAATTGAAAGACAATGTTTTTCAGGGAAGGGGAACGAACAGCAAGTGACATGGGGGATTAAGGTAAGAAAATGAAAATGTACTATTTAAAACGTGAACGTATACAAGCGAGTACCAGCCATAGCTGGGGCGTAAACAGGCACACCGCGCGATGCACTAGTCTCCTATCTGTGATATTGCAGTGTAAACTGGTGTCTTGCGAAGGTTAATGAAACGGAAATTAGCGCCATCCCAGGGGCAGATAACTCGGAAATGACGTTACGTTACACAAAGTGAAATTCCGTCTTTAATACGCATGCACTTCGAAAAAATATCTTACGGTAGTTGGACGTTTGTTCAGGGATGCAAAAACCTTCGCGAGCTAATTCTGTGGGGAAACAACATTCAGCATATCGATGAAGGCACGTTCGCTGGACTGTGGAGTTTGCGTAAACTCGACCTCGATCGCAACCAGATAACGACGCTGCCAAGACGAGCGTTTCTTCATCTGTCAAACCTGGAAGTCGTCCATCTCGGAGAAAATCGAATCGGGGAAATAAGCGGCGACACGTTCGAACTGGCACGCAGTCTTAAGGTATCACATTTCACAGTGTGTTTGTTCTTGCATACCTACTCTTGACAACGATAACAGAAATTGTAACAACTGTTATCATGCGATGTCCTAAACAGGCCTATTACGGGTCATCCATAATTCGTCCGTTTGTCCGGTGTCACGTCCCGGTAGCGATCTGCAGACGCAGTCGTCGCAGGTAACATAGACTCCCGCTTTTCACCGTATACGACGTATACGAGCGTCTGTAGTTTTTGTGGCAGAGTTTCGTGCCGCTGTGTGAGGAGATTCGACCTTAAAACGCAGAATCGGGGGATTTGGTAATTTTTTGAAATTTGGGGCTGTGGTGCACATTTCAGAAATGAATGATTGCGCCGAGATGGCTGGAGATAGGTCTAGACCAAGGTTGTCTTGGTCTAGACCAAAACAACCTGCGCATGAATTTTTTTTAGCATGAAACGTAGATTTTAAGCATCTGAGTTTCGACTTTTTCGGCACGAAGGCGTCAAGATGTGGGGTATCTTTTTGTTTTATTAGCAAATTTAACCGTAAATGAAAAGCAATAACGTGACCAATTACATGACCATCCGACTCGCGATGGTCGACTTCCGATGGGTGGTCCATTGTGACCATGCGTCTATCTTGCATCGTTACGGAGATATAAAGCCTCAAACTTGCATTTGCTTATATTAAAGGCCAAAAGTTAATTGCGCATGATGCTATGCTCCGTGTCACGTGACCTGTATGTAGGGGGTCGAAAATGACCGCATATTTGGAATTCCCATATTTGGTATTCACTATGCAACTTTTGTGTGTCTACGACGACGATTAAGGGTAGTTTGTAGATGAGCATCTCCATTGTTAAGCATTTTCAGTCGAAATTTTTCGAAGTCCGAAAATGGGCCAAAAATTTGCGGTTGGGGGGGTTAGAAAGGGAAAATATTAAAGATGAATGTTGAGACATTCCTAGGAAATTAATCCCCGCCGAAACAGTGCAAAAAATACGGCGATGCTCTCAAAAGTGTGTTCTCCAGAGCTTGGCAAGAAAAGTAAAAAAAGAAAAAATAATCCAATTGAACATATTTCACCCCATTGCCCGCCGAACCTGCTGGGCCGATTTGTACCATTTTTGGCAGGTAGGGTCATACCGCCGACTTAATCATCCAAGTCAAATTTTAAGTCGATTGATTCAGGGATTTGGGGGCTACGGGTGCCCAAAATCTGGGGTTTCCCATTGACTTTTATAGTCGCCCTTACAACAGTGTTACGCACTACCGTGCCACATTGTGATCGAAGGGTGTTATATGCCACCATACAGACACAGATAAACGTACCCTTTCTTAATCCCAGCCACGCAGGGATGAAAGGCTGAGTTGTGCAGTGTGTAATGTTTTACGATTGTGACACGCAGGCGCTGAGTCTGGACAGTAACCAGCTGGCGTACATCTACGCATTTCACGGCATCGGCGGCCTGCTGAGTTTGTCGCTGCACAACAACAACCTCAGTTTCCTCGGCAGCGATCTGTTCTCAGACTTCGACCAATTGACGACGCTGCTCTTACAGGATAACCACCTGCCACGCATCTTGCCCGGCACGTTTGATTCTCTCGTCTCGCTGACCTACATCGACCTGAGCAGAAACCGACTCAAGACGGAAACTGTGCCGCGCGCGTTTTTGCGCGCCTCGAGCAAGCTAGGCAACGTCTACCTGGACGACAACCAGCTGAAGAATGTTGACGGCTGCATGTTGGCCACTCGGCGTGCCCCCGTGACGCAGCGCATGCTGTCACTGCTCGGCAATCCAATCAAATGCGATTGTTCACTCAGATGGCTTCTTCACTTGAGGTAGGCTATACTTTTTTGTTTTTGCTGATAGCTAGGTAACGTTGTGGCAACCCCTATAATTTTAGCCTATCAAATTTTTTTCTTCCTGTTGGAAAATCATTTCTGTCCAAAACTACAAAATCTGAGGCTGGAAATGTTTTCGATCATTTTGGGGAAATGCAGGGCAAAGTTAAATTTTGAGCACCCCTGTTCCCTGTGATGAAATCAGTGCTTGATACACCAGGTAGCCGATGAAAAGTAAGCCGCTGAATTTCATACGTTTTGTTTATAGCTGCACCAAAATATTAAATGACTTTCCAAAAAACACCTTGGAGGAGCTTGGTCTGCCGTGCCGCCAATGTTCGCACCGACGAATAAGGCACCAACGACGACGACGACGACCCACGCTTTGGAAGATTTTTTTTTGTATTTTTGGATGAACTTTTCCGGTATTCATCTGAAAAGATCTCGTGAATTTAATATCTTGGGTCATTACTGGCGCGACGCGACATACAGACGAGCCGGTGGGCGACGCGGCTTGCCACTGCTGTAGGCCTATACAATAGCCTGGCTGCGACAGGCAGGCAGACATCGTCCGTCGCAAGCATGCAGAGTGGGATACAGACACGGTGTCGCTACAGACAATAAGGGTCGCTTATAGCAGTCGCGAGTCAGAGAATCAGGGCATGAGTGGCTCTAGTTGTTTTCAGCTCAAAAGCTCAGGCCAGAGATCAGGCGGACGGCCGCACAATATGACGGCATTGGGCCACATAGGTTTTCTTGTAAGCGAGAAAGCATAGATAAACCGAAATTGATGTGAACATTTTCTAGGGCAGAAAAACCGGTGTGACATTTTTGCAGGTCAAAAAGTCAGCGATCAAAGTCACTGGACTCTAAAACAGGCTCAACGTTTAGTTATAGGCGTCTATAATAGCCCTCTTGGTTATAGGCACTGTAAGTGCTGTCTAATAGTTGGGTGGACGGCTGCATAATATAGGCCGCTGTTGTTTTTTACTGGGTGCGATTCTTGGTGTTGCTGTAGAGAGGAAGAAGGCATTGATGTGTACGGAACATGCCAGGACTCTGTGACATCGCTGACGGCCAGCGCTGCTAAATGTGGCTTCGACGCTCCCGTCTCCAACCGCATAGAAAGATGCCGAGTCTAGACACCAGTGATGTAGTCGTGTGAGTCGTGTCCAATTTGTTCAGACTCCTGAATTAATCCATTCGAATCAGAGTCCGAGTCGGAGTCTTTAGGGTCCGACTTCGCGTCCTGAAATTAACGGCTCGAGTCCGACTCGAATAGTTACGTCACTGGTAAAGACTGCAGTCCCATGTGCATTTGACCCATCACCATACGTCATAGCGTCTCGTAGCATGCTGGACTTAGTTTTCCACTGTTCACATTGCTAGACATCCGAGTAGACCTATGCCTACAATGTGCGTGGAAAATTGTTGACATTGGCGTGTCAGTAGTATATTTGAAGTCAGACTGAGGACAGTTTGACTGCGCACAGTTTACCATAAGTTTGCAGATCTTTAGAAAGAGTAAGGCCCATATAAGTTTTTCAGTAAAGTAAAATTGGTCAAATAATTCATTAATAAATTAATATAAAAATATAGCATTTGGATTTTGTGCACTTAAAAAATCTGATGACCTGAATCTTCTCTATCAAAATTCGAAAAAAATCGGATATACATAATTGATTTATATCATGTCATCTCTGCTGATCTCGTGAAAAAATTGAAGAACAACAAAAGTCCAGGATATGACGGGATAACAGGCGAAATGATCAAACACGGCGGACCACACTTGATTGAAGAAATACACCAGCTGTGTAACAAAGCGTGGAAGACGGG
>Ga0209367_1013402_pt1 | contig 10550 bp, 5 predicted proteins | sample WorMetLIZISLAND2_FD_187412 | JGI IMG/M metagenome (GOLD analysis project Ga0209367, IMG submission 187412) | Marine gutless worms symbiont microbial communities from Max Planck institute for Marine Microbiology, Germany - Olavius geniculatus... ...
TTTCACCAAATTTTGCACATCAGGAGATATGCTGGACATAATCATCTGTGCAAATTTTGGTGTGGAAAAATTAAGGGGTTTGGGAAATACGAGGGGTCAAATTTTGGAGTTTCCCATTGAAATGGCTGGTCACCTTTACAACAGGGCTGGCGCTACCGCGCAGCCTGTGATTTTGCCGGTATTGGCTCGTATCGTGTCAAAACGGTTGCAGATAGGTACATGAATGCTGCTTATCATAACAAACACTGGTGACAGGCTTTTTGGATTTATTAACATCGATGACCTTAAACGACATTGAACCTTCCAAAAAAGCGTTTTAGTGAATTTTTTTGCAATTTTTGGTAGCAGCGCACATTTCAACAATGAATTGCAACGAAATGGCTGGAGATAGACCAAGACAACCAGCGTGTGAAATTTTTAGCATTAAACGTAAATTTTAGCAGTCCAAGCCCCGACGCTTTATGTTTAAGGAGGCCGGCGCAGGCGGATGCCAAAGACGGCTACCCCTAAAAGTGGTTATTTTACCGCAATTATCTCCTGTAGCGTGAAAACGGTTGCAGATAGGTACAGACATGCTGCTTATCATAACAAGCAATAGTGAAAAGCTTTTTATTGGTGTCAACGTCGATGACCTTGAATGATTTTTAACCCTCAAAATAGGGTTTTTAGTGAATTTTCTTGCGATTTGCGGCTGCGACACACATTTTACGAGTGAATTGCACCGAAATAGCTGGAGATGGACCTGGACAACATGCGTGTGACATTTTTAGCATAGAACGTACATTTTTACGAATCTAAGTTTCGATTTCTTAAATTCAAAGAGTCTTTCTTACGGAGGCCTCACATTTAAGTACTCTTTCAAGATGCAATTATATCTTATTGCTGTAGGCCTACACTGATTACCAAAGTGGCAGGGCCGCTGCTATCGCGCGTCACGTGAGCTTTTCTCAAATTACTTGTCTATTTAGATGTATTTACGTGTGATGACAAAACTTCGATGAATATACAAACCGTTTCTGAGACACTATTAAAACAGCGGGTTTAGTCGATAATAGATGTACTTTAGTAAGAATGACGCGCTTTTATTCGGCGTTCGAAGTTTAAAATATTTATTTTTGGTAAACGTTCTATGGACGTTTTTTAAGATTTTTACTATGTACTTGTTTGGCTTTATTTTAGATCCTATGTCAATTGTTGTGAAAGTTTCTCACTGCCATGAGCAAAACATTTGATGCCGTGCCGTAGACATTATTAATCTTTGAGTGTGTGCTATTATTCGCGAGAGTGCAGATATAATATTGTAGAAGTAGGCCTCAGAAGGCCTATGCTTCATTATTTCAAGAGCGAATACCACTAAATTATAGTCATGGGGTAATACAGTTCATTCGTTAAAGTAGCGTCGTATACTGGTATATAACTGCAAGGATTGAGAAACTATATTTCCCCGGTCTATACGTAGAATGATGCCCGTCGACAGTGCTTATGAAATCGGCTCGGTGTTAGTCGATAGCATATGCCCTTATAGTAATGTTAGCGTGACCAATGACCTGCCAAACTGTAGAATTTTTTAATATTCCGGTAATGTATATGTAAGCAGGCAGCGTGCCAGTTATTAAAAAGCCACCACTTATAAATTATTCTGCAGATTATTGTCGAATAGTCGTGTGAATATTAATCAATGGAGGATGTATTAGCTAGCACGAAAAATACGAAACTGGCAGCATATACGCGTATACCAATTGCTCGCAGGGAAAGAGTGCACAAGTTGTCGGTCATATGGGCCCAGTAATTATTTGAAATGAACGTGGTTGACTGATTGACTGATTGACGAATAACTGATGTAATGTTCAAAAAAGACGAATCCGATAAAGATGTGACATATCCGGTTACTCATTGAAGATAACTATTAAGCTCGTAAATTTGTCCATATGTTTGAAATGTTTCGATTGTCTGCATCTATATGTAAGCTACTATATATGCTAACCTGTGATGCAATAATATACGGCGATATTCAGCATTCTAACATCGCACTTTTCGGGTGAATAAAGAAGTAAGTTGTAGCTATGCTTTCACTGTAGAAAGACACCACTGCACAGCGGTGCGGAAAGTAGGCTGCCGAGAACAATGGAAAACATTTGCATTTTTTTAGATTAACTGTCAAACTTTCTCAAGTTAAAGATTGCTGATTGATTCCGACAGATGCATCAAAAAATTACTTACTTCCTTACTTATTTTGTTGCAGCTGCAGTGTAAACCAATAACGGTGACGATTTTGAATATGCTACACTTCGGGTCTTGTTCATCTATCCATGAACACTCATTTGGGCGCCTAACTAAAAAACAAGAAATTTGAGCTAATGCTCACGAGAGGCGCAAAAGCCTATAGCAGTTCCTGATCGCAAACTATCGGTTTATTTCCAGCCATTTCGTCGCAGTTCATTTTTGGAGTCTGCGCTGCAGCCGAAGACCGCAAAAATCAATAAAAAAACTCTTATTTTGGAAGTTCAGGGTCTTTCAAAGTCATCGATGTTGATACGACTCAAAGCTCGTCACTAGTGCTTGTTGCGATAGACAGTATGCCCATTCCTGTCTGCAATTTACCGTTTTCACGAAAGACTGGACAACAACGGTCAAGTAACGACTTTTACGGGAGTACCGCTCATTGATGCCCTCGTGCGCAGGTTTCTTTAAACCTTTGAAAATCGAGACTTGGACAGTCGAAATCTACGTTCAATGCTAAAAATTTCGTATGCGGCTTGTCCATGTCTATCTCAATTGGTTTCGGCGCAATTCGCTCTTGAAATGTGTCTCGCAGCCCGAAATCGCCAAAAAATATATAAAACCCCTGTTTAAGCGTTCAACGTTATCCAAAGTCATTGATTTTGGTGGCAATCGAGAGCCAATGTACGACTTCCTATTAGTGATTAATAGTAATCTAGGCCCTATCTCGCACCGTTATTGAGATACAGCGACTTATTGGCTAAAAATCTCAAATTTTTTCCACCCATTTTCTCTCATTTAGCGCCCTCTTTCGTGGTGACTCTCTTCGAATTTATGGAAAAGCTTTACGGTTCCTGAAATAAAAGTCTTCAGGCAGCCGACGGTGAAGATTTGGTGGTCCTAGCTTGCACCGTTTTTGACTGATCCACTTGTGTGACGGACAGACGAACAGAATTGCGATGGCTAAGACGCGCTGAAAGCAGTAGCTGCTTTCGCGCGTAAAAACGAGAAAGCATAAGAACAAAATTATTCCGGACGTTCCATAGGTCAATTTGTAGCTCGGAAGGTCAAAAGCCAAGGTCATCGGACGTCAGAACCTCCCGTAAATGACGCGTATCTCGCTTTTCTTACAGCGGGCGGATTGCGCGTCGAGCCCTATGACTTCGCCCACTGCATACGCTCGGTAGTCGGTACAGTGCAGCAGAAGAGTAATCATGGTTAGCTAATGGGGCGTTTACACGATCCAGCATTCATCCAGTTAGCTGGAAGTTCTATGGTAATTAGGAGGGCGGGCGGGTTGTAACGATAAATTTAAATATTAATGATATTGGTGATATGCATATTGGAAATAGCTGTGGGCTAAGCTAAGCCTAGGCCTGCCTAGGGCTTAGCCCACAGCTGTTAGGCGGCGGGATAGGCAGCTGATAAGCTGATAGGTGGCGGGGTTCCATCAGGCCAGCTGGATGTTTGCTAGAAGTTTGCTGGATCGTGTAAACACCCTCTAAGCGAACGAACGGCCGCATACAAGTCGGCACAAGTCGCAAGGATTTGCTTGTCGTACGCTGTAGGTTGGATAACGGTGCAAGCACTCGTGATGTGTCGACAGCCAAGCCGTCTCCAGTAGCTGCAATGCGTCGTGAGTCATTCCTCTACAGGTCCGACAGTGACTTTGACATGTCACCCAAGTCACTGTCACGAGCCTCCTCTCTCAACGCCAACGATTCGTCAGTATTTCACTCGTCAGTATCCTCTTCAGCATTTCTTCAGTTTTTGAATAACCTTATAGTGACTAAGTAATGCATTGAGTTATAAGTTTATTTGTTAGCTAAAATACTGATTGTTGAAGTTTCGCAAACTGCTGTTGCTTTCTTCGAAACGATTTCCGTTCGCCGCTAGATGGCACCTGTGAACTTCGTCATACCTGTGACAATTATTAGTGGTTGCATCTAGCGGAGAACCGAAGTCGTTTGAGTAGACGAGCAGAGAGCAGCGGTTGCCGAAACGACAACATTTCAACTAATACTGGTTACGATAATAACAACAGCAGTATGCTAATGGTAATAGAAATGACGTTTTTTGTTATAGTTGTGAAATGTGGACACAACGTAACAAATAAAAAGATAACTGCAAATCAACAAATTAACCTACCACGCAAGACTGCAATGTACATACATTCTACGATGTTAATATTGATAAAATCTAAAAAGACATATACTGGATACCCTGGCCAAAACGCGGAAGGCAGTAGGCCTACACTTTAATACACAACTGACTGCAATGTACATACATTCTACGATCGATTCGAATAGAACACAGAAAAAACAGCAGCTGTTGTCAAAAGCAACACTGTGCACCACCAATTGTACGTCGTATGCCTAATACGGATGTTCGGCACAGGCATTAAGCTGCTTTATACAAGCATCAGCTTTACTATACGATGCCGTAACTTAATTAATACGAAATTGGTACAACGAACAATAACATACTATCACCGTAAACTTGTGAACAAAATAATATATTACACATCTTATCACTGCATAAAAATTTAAATTTATTTTTTTTTCAGAAACCCGTGTCTAGAGTATTTTTCAGCAAAAATACTATAAATCACATAGGTGGCGGAGCAATGTGCCTAAACTGCAGATCGAATTTGTTCCAGAGCGATGCAGCAAACCAGCTGCTACTTGTTCCACTGTACCCCCGCTCTCTGCAGGAAGATTGGCACAAAAAGTCGTCCTCGTAGATAAACCACAGACAGAAGCAAACGGCCGCCATTAGAACAACCGCGACGACGTTGTAAAACGGGAACTGGTAGTATTTAGATGTCTTTAACCTGACTTCGATTCGGTCTAAGCCGCTGATGTCGTGCTGCAAGCTGAGAAGGAAATCGGCAAGGCGTCTGAACGCGGGTTCTGCTCCGGCGACGCGCAGTAAGCATGCAACAGCCGCTGCATGAAGCTTGCGTATCTGCGCGGCCGTAAACGACTGCCGCGGCGGAGCTTGGCTTGTGACGGCTGCAGGCGCTGCATCATCACACGTTGAACTAGTTTCAGCAACTAGTCGGCGTTCTTCGTCGACTGCTGTCTGTGTGTTGTGTTCACGTCCGTCTATGTCTGTCTTCCGGACGAAGACGTGGGCATTCAGGCTTTGCGCCGGTTGACTGTCATTGGTGTCCGTTACATCACGCTGACCTGCGACGCCCGATAAGTTCGATAGAGTCGACCTAGATCGGTTACGGCAAGCGTCCCCGGAACCCAATAACCCGTTCGACCCTAAAGTTTTGGTGCATGCCGAGGACGTAGATTTTCCATCCGCTGTGGAGTAGTTAGATCCGACAGTCGAAGTTTCGGAGACGAACAACTGAGACGCGGTGTTGCGGCTTTCGTCCAGAGCACCGGTTGGATGCGGACGCCGGACCACGGTTCGCAGAGATGTAGCACTTGCACTTGCAACGTCTCTGGCGGTGGATGGTCGCTCGTCGGTCGGTAGGAAAGGCAGCTGACGGCGACGGTGACGGTCGACACAGAGAACACGGCGACGGCGCGCTGAGGCGAGCTGGGCGGCTAGTGTTGACGCCTCGCCAACCATGCCCTTGAGTCGCAGTACCGCATCACGCACCTGTTCCATCGACCGCAGCGTCGATATATTGTTCACACCGTCACTCGGCGGTTCAAGCCTGGTAGCACGCAACACGTATTTACGTATTTAAACGTTTCGTTGAACAACACAAAAGCAAACAGCATGTAAAAATACAACAGTGGACAGCTACAGGGTGAAGTTGTCAAAAATTGAGGGCTACGCTTATGTCATTTCTCCTCTTTTTGCGTCACTGGGAACCCCTGGACAAAATTCTTGATGTCACTCGATATGTTAATATTGATAAAATCTAAAAAGACATATACTGGATACCCTGGCCAAAACGCGGAAGGCAGTAGGCATACACCTTAATATACAACTGATATCATATTTGTCGGATAGTCTTATTTGCCGGAAATGCTATAATGCCACCGCTGTTAGCTGGTACTAATGGACAGTGCTTCAGGCTCATGCATTAAACCAATGCCGCATAGTATACCTGTATTGTACCTGTATTGTCACCATCGCACGACATTACTGTTGTTACATTTCAACCGCAATCGTGTTTTTGACGCTTGATGGTAGCATCACTAAGCATCATGAATCAAAGACAAAAAGTGAAAGATAACTTTTCTGGGGGGTAAGCATCGCCCCCCTGTCCATGCCTGCGAAAACAACCCGCAGTCTCTTCTGTATTTTGGTGCGCTGAATGCCGAAACGCAAGAAACGATTAAGCTTACAACTTTGATGTAATAATTACGCGCATACATTACCGGTACAGAGACTTTGGAGGACAGCCGTGAAACCTAAAAACTTAGAAAGGAAAGACGTAAGCAAAACGACAATGATAAATTAAACTGAAATCTCTGTGCAATTCAGTTGCGTCTAAGAAGTGCATTAATCGAACGAATGAGGCCCTCAATTCAACTGAACTGAAATGAACTGAAGTACGTTAGTGCAGTATAGTTTATCTCAGTTGCGTTGCACTGATTGTAAGCCTATACTGTGCGAACGAACTGGCAATTTAGTTCATGTTCGTCTCTAAAAGTGTACTAAGTGAGTTCAGTTTAGTTTATTCTTGTCGCTTTGTACAATCCTCAAGACTCACAGTTTGAGTACGACGTTAAACTGTTCTGCGACGAGCTGGTCGGCTCGTTGACAGCGTAGCTGGCGTCGCAGTATCTGATTGTCGAGATGCTGTTGTCGCATTCTCAACCACTCCGCTCTGCCACTGCCCCCGCTGCCGATGCTCTCAACGCTTTCCAGACGCTCTGTTGTCCTCGGCACTTGCGTCACGTCGTACGACTGACAGTCAACCAACCAATCGATCAGTAAAATCGAAAAACGGCTACTTACTTAAAAAAAGACGCGTGCAGAGCGACGAAACTGAACTGAACTGACCAATGGGCAAGCAGGGAGAGTCCACTGGTCATTGGTAGACGAGTACGTGAGCGTAATCACGTAAGCTACTGACGCCGTTAGACGGTGACTACAGTAATGCATTAGTACTTGCCTATTGGTCAGTTCGTCAAAAACCAAACCATGTTAAAGTTCAGTTCAGGGCGCCGGTCAAAAAAAGATACCCTTATTTAAACAATATGACGTGTCTCAGCAGACTCGCAATAAATCTGTAGTTTTTCTGTTTTGATGTTTTAATAGTGAACCGTGCGGTTATTTTGAAATTTATCGACTTTATAAATTTTCATTACTTTATCAAAAATTGCAACACAACGCTAATATGCCACAAGGTAGCCATTTTCTGTTTGCATTTTCGATAACGGTTGTGCAAATAAACAAGATCGACCTAACCCTAACCTCAAACCTGACCCTAATCCTAACCCGAAACGTTTGCGCAAAAAAACCTAGAAACAACTAAGAAACATCATTGTGAGTCTGCTGAGGTACGTCATATTGCTTAAATTATTATTATTATTATTTTTTATTATTATTATTAAATCTGGGTATCCTATTTTGGACCGGCGCCTAGTTTAGTTCAGTTTGGTTTAGTTACGTCGCACTGTACGCGCCTTGAGTAACCAGCAGTGGTTCACAAACTTAGAGAAAGGCCTAAAAAGTAATTTAAATTGCAAGGAAAAGCTAAGGCTACATAAAGTGAGAAATAACAGAGAACCAAAGAATTAAAGATCAGTCTAAGAACGCACGCTGCCCGAGTTGTCTACCGTGTCGGTAAAAGGACTTTCGTGAGAGGTCCGTCGGTCGCTCAGAAGTTCCTGCGTTGTTCGGCAGGCGGCTGACGCAGACTGTGGCCAAAAGTCTTGGTCTAAGCGCGGCTGCAGGTATTTAGTGTAAACGAGATCAGCAGGCGAGTTCCCAGCGTTGTCGGATCTAGATCTGTCGTCGCTACTGTTTCTCGTCGTATCACGGTAGATCGGAGTCATCGGTCTTGCCATGGCCGTTGACTCACGCCGTCGTCGCACAGTCGTGAATGACGCCTGAAACGCGTCATCGTCGTCTTCATCAGCTGACATTGCGCTACTTGGCTCTAGTTTGTACGTTTGTAGTCTCGTAAAAGTTTGAAAATTTCGCTCTGATAGAACAGCCACATCTTCTTACTGAGAATACGCAATAACGCAGCAGATTGTTACAATAACTGGTATCTGCCTTCTCTCAATAATGGCAAGATTATAACGTCATTTTGTCAGTGACGTCATCATTATCGTCATGTATTTTCAACGACGATGTGCTACCATCGCAAGTCCGCTAATGGTGCGAGAGTATTAATGACGAAACTACTATCTTACGTCATTAATGACGCATCTTTATCATGGTTGTCAGTAGCAACGTGTACGTCATAGCAAAGAGTAGGCCCAAATAATCGTAATAGTGACACACAATCACACGTCATTCGTATTCAACCTATTATAATTTTTATTATGCAAATACAAAATAAAATTTTCATGTTAGAGCCACTATACAGTCGAATACGAATTAAATACTTTGTATTAGGTCTTTAGTCATGTATACTACTGTATATTGTACGTTCGCTTACTTACATGCGTTGACGCGCGTTAGCGCGCAGTGAGAACGCGGCTTAAAACAGTTTGTCGTTGATGTTGGGTTTCTTATAAGATCTTAAGCTAATTCGTGTAATTTCTGTCCAGTCAACCAAACCGATTTGGCCATCATACGTTAACGTTACAGACGGACAGACAGATGAACGAACAGCTTACAGTGGCAATACTGCACTCTTTACTACGTGCATTGCGCGATAAAAACTAGAATTTTTTTCAGTATTTCTTCTTGTTTTTTTGGTTATCAAGGGCAACTTTTGGGGCTAAATACAGCCGAACAGCTTCGTTTAGTGTCAGTTTAGTGTGTGTCCACTCCATGATGTTGCCAGTCCACTTCTTCGGAGGTCTTCGTACCGTAACGTCGACTGATCCCAGCAGCTCTGTCTTTATCATTCGATCATCCGATATACGACAATCTCAGAAAAGTAACAGCTTTTTGCGCCGAATAATGTCCACTAAGCCAAAATTGTTTTTTGACTATTTCTTGTTTGTATTTATGTTAGGGGCAGCTCAACAATTCGAAGGTTTGATAGTCCGAAAGTTTTAAGGTTTTTCCTATACACTTTTACAAACGTTAACTCAATGACCTATACTGTGTCGGACGGGACGTTAAACCCTACTCACTCACTAACTCAATCTCTACATTTTCTTTCAGTTGTGTTTAGGTCTTTAAGATTAGGGTTAATGAGAATGCGTGTTGCAGTATACATCTTTGGACTACGGAATCTTTAAATTATGGACACGCAATCATTTATGTTTGCGAATATCACGAACTGCACGTCGTTGTGAATGATGTCTGCAGATGTGTTGACGATGTTGTAATCGTGACGCCGTTCGCGCAAATTCTTCACTGTCTGCGACGCGTCTGGACCAACTATCTACTGCTGACCAACATCCCACCCTCTAAGTATGCACCGTGTTTTAGTAAACCCTCTGTTGTTTGATTTTTTATGTATCATTTCTATTGTGCTTGTATATTTAAGCTGATTTCATATGTTTTAATATTTTACGACTAAATGATGTTGCTTGTAAATAAGTTTGTAAGTAACAGAAACGATTAGAGTGTCCACAGTGACGTGAGCCTTAGTCCACGGGCACTGTAGGCCTACAGCAATGTTGTTAACAAGGACTTGGTCCTAAAAGCCAAGGCAATGGCTAGGAGCAACAACATTGCTGTACAGTTTACAGTCACAAAGAGCTGCGATACGAAATGCGGAACGCATCGGTTTTCAGACATGACTGAAAGACAGCCACGGAAGGTGCGGAGGTGACGTGTTCCGGCAGAGTGTTCCAGACACAGGCAACATCGACTGGAAAAGCTCGGTCGCCGACGGTAGACGGAGGCATTCGGGTGAAAAGAGTAACTTGGCATTAGCATCATATAACATTACCTCTGAAGTTACGGCACTACGACGCTATGCAAATGTATTATTATTATTTTTTATTTAATAAATTAAATAGTACCCCCGGTAGTAAAGATCCGGGGGTTAAAAACTAAACTAAACGTTAAAAACTACTGGGATGACCAGAGGTCCGATGTGTCGCTTGTACAAAAACTGTCACGAACAAGAATGACATTAAAGCGCTGCATCAGGACCGACAGCCGCTGAAACAAAAATACGCCCTCGCGAGCCTCACTGGAGACGGCTGAAATTCTGCGGCCCAAATCCTCCACAAAACGAATGGCTGACTCGTTGATAGGACCCAGAGTTTCCAGCGCAA
>Ga0209367_1013403_pt1 | contig 10550 bp, 5 predicted proteins | sample WorMetLIZISLAND2_FD_187412 | JGI IMG/M metagenome (GOLD analysis project Ga0209367, IMG submission 187412) | Marine gutless worms symbiont microbial communities from Max Planck institute for Marine Microbiology, Germany - Olavius geniculatus... ...
CAGCTACAGTGTCTGGGGAAACGTTGCATGCGGCCACAGTGGGGTCCAACGATTTTGCGGCATTCTGAGCTGGAAAAAGCCAGCTACAGAGGTCTAGTTATGCACAAAAAAATTTTAAGAAATCTTGTAACTTTTAGAACTTTTGCTCATAAAAATGCACAACACAAGACATATGGAAGACCCTAGGCATTTAATGATGCGAATTTTACTTATATACCTGTTCTTGAAATAGGCCCTGTGCTGCAAACACCTGCTGTTATGTGATGGTTCTAGAAACTCTATCAATAACTCTGTAATTTCCTTCACAACTTAGAAGTTAGAAGCACAGCCTATTGTCACGCTTTGCAACGAATTCAGTTAGGCCTACGAACGTGATGCCAGAACCGCGGAGTCCATTACACGCCAGTGCCACAGTCTTGCAGTAAGCTTTATAACTAGGCTTGCCGTAGATATGGATATCCATGGATATATCCATGGATATTATGCTGTTGCACCTCCTAATTAAATTAAATATTTATATGCTTTGTCTCTACAATATTTCCTTGTTTGTCGTTCTTACTTTTTATTTTCTCTTTTATTTATGCTGTTGCGTCAAATGATTGTCATATGACATTAGCAGGACGTCATTATTTACTTAGCCAAAATTAATTAATTAGCACTGTAGCAGTATTAAGTCATAATTTTCAGTGTTTTTGTGCTGTTGGTTTAGCAAAATATTTGTTTGTTTGTAAGTTTATTTTTATTTTTGTTATCAATTGGTAAGAAAATTACAAAAGTTTTATTAACATTTTAAATGCTAGTAGGAAGTACAAAAAAATGTGCTTTGAAAGCGTCTATTTTACCATATACTTATAGAGTACATAAATGCAACCTGCGTTTTTTAAAACAAGAATTTCAGCTGTTTCTGGGGTGGGCAGACCGTACCGTCTATACCCGAAAGCCAGCGTCCGACTTTAGGTTGTGAAAAAACGATTTTCCAGAGTGATTGCAGTCCCATATACGCAATGGTAACGCTGCTATATCAAACCTAAAGTTAACGCTAGCATACAATACAATAATTCGGCGCACGTGGGTCATGGCTGCAGGCAGCAACATTGCGTTCAAAATTGCGGCAAAACTGCTTCATGGTTAGTTTTGTCAGGCCATAGTAAGTTGCCGTGGCACTATCTCACGGTATTATTTCCGACCCCCCAATACATGCTTTATGGACAGACAGTCGACATATACCGTACACAAGGATAGACTTAACGGTCGGCCAAAAACAAAAGCAATAAAATTGTGTAAATTTTGAAGAAAGTTAAAAAATACTCAATTATGTTATATTTTAATGCAAATTTGTGTTCATTTTCTACTTTTCAACGAAAAAATGCTCCGTTTTGTTGTAGGAAAACATGACGTTCTTGCCCTGTAGCAGCCTATTTTGTAAAAATTTGTGGGCTACACGTACGCAAGAGAGGCGTCTTTGGTATGGATATCCACAGAAAATATGTGGATATGGATATGGATATAAAGAGCAGGTTTCATATCTACGGCAAGTCTGCCTATAACTCACCGTTAGGCCTAATGTCTTGGCCCTTACATGTCTTGGCACGCAAATAGCTCGCCAAGTCTGCTGGCGAGTTATTTTTATATCATGTGTTTTTTATAGCTATTGTGCCAGTAGAAATGAATCTGACTACAATATTACTTCCTTCAAAAAATTTAATGTTAACTTGCTAGTTATATTTCTGCATTATTTCGATCAAATTTGCTTAAGCAGATAATCGCTCGTCATTACTGTGTTAGACCTACATGTTTTGGTACCAAAATAGCTTGCCAAGTCGGCTGGCAAAACATTTTCTAATCATCGGTTTTCTTACGGTTATTGTGCCAGTAAAAAAATCTTATTACGAAGTTCCTTCAATAAATTCGACGTACGTATGCTAATTACAGTTTCCGAAATTTTTTTGGTCAAATTTGCGTAGGCAAATAATCACTCGCCATTAGTGTGTTAGGCCAACATTTCTTGGTACGCAAAAAGCTCGCCAAGTCGGCTGGCGAGATATTTTCGTATTATTAGTTGTCTCTTGGGTATTATGTAAGTTTAACTCAATATGGCTATAAAATGTTTAAAATAAATAAAGTGGAAATATGCCAGTTACAGTTTTCTAGATTATTTTGATTAGTTATTCACTCACCGTTACTGTGTTGTGCCTAGGCGTCTTGGTACGCAAATATCTCGCCACTTTCGTTGGCGAAATATTTCCGTATCATGTGCTTTTTATAGCTATTGTGCCAGTAGAAATGAATCCGGCAACAAACTTTTGCTAGTTACATTTCTACAGTCTACACTGTTTTGATTAAATTTGCTTAGCCAGATAATCGTTAAAAATTACTGTGTTGGTCTACATGTTTTGGTATTCAAATAGCTCGCCAAGTCGGTTGGCGAGACATTTCCGTATCATCAGTTTTCTTTCGACTATTATACCAGTAAAAACTAGAAATTTGGGACAAAGCCCAACGTGAGTTCGCCCGGCGTTTATAGTCCGATTGGGGGAAAATTTTTAAGGATTGAAATTTTTTCCGCAGCAAAGTCACATGACCCGCACACAAATGGATTAGCATTCGCAGAACGCGCGTTGTCCATTTAGGGTGGGTCAACATGAGCGCTTATAATTTTTTGTTAGTGGACCGAAATTCACATTTTTGTTCAACGCCAGAGTGAGCGTGCTCGTTAACGCCGTTTACAGCTTGTCGATATCTTCATTCGTTTCAGAAATATTTGCGCTTAAATTCAAAAGTTTTTTTTTAAAAATCACGCTGATTGACTTTTGCACGTTTTTGCCCTCCCAAGTTTTAAGGGAGCGGTGCCCTCAAAACTTGTACCCAATCTATGCACAGATAACGGCACGTCACGTGCCAAAGTTTCGTTGGGCTACTCTCTTTACGTCGAAAGTTATAGGCGCTTATTTACTAAATATTAAGTCAATTTTTGACTCGCCCCTTTAAAAAATTGTAAGGGGGACCCACACCCCGGTGAGAAATGGACTATTAAAAATTGGCCATTCTTTGGCGCGTTCACAAATTTGGGGCGCAGCACTCCTTATTGGCCGAAATATAGTTTTCTGAAAAACCTGCATTATAAAATTCGGCCCAGTACTGATCACCCTGCAAAATTTCGCGGCGATCGGCCGACGCATCGCCGAGATATCGTGCCGGAATAAAAAAAAAACATCTGCGCTAAAACTTTGGTAAGTTATCGCTTCCGGGCGGACTATTAAATCTTACTACGAACTTTCTTAAATGAAGTCAATGTAAATAGGGTAGTTAGACTTACGATTTTTTTACATTATTTTCATCAAATTTGTTTAGGCTGATATTCACTCACCGTTAAGTTACTATGTTGTGCCAATATAACTATATGACTTATTATGGCGAGGAACTTTTTTTTTATATAAATTAATGGTCTGTACGGATGGTAAGTTTTTAAGTTGTGGCAAAATGTGGTCAGACAGGAATTATGCCACGGTTACTTGTTTTGGGCTATACGTCTTGGTACGCAAATAGCTCGCCAAGTCGGTTGGGGAGATTATATGGTTGTCTCATAGCTGCTATTGTGCCAGTAAAACTGAATTTGACAACGAACTTTTTAAATGAATTTAATGTATACATGCGAGGTATATTTCCAGATTATTGTCACAAAATTTGGTTCGACCGAAATTCAGTCACGGTTAATTGACTTGAGCCTAGCGGTATTGGTACGCAAATAGCTGGCCAAGTCGTCTAGGTAAATATTTGAACGGGACGCTGAAATCGCGAGACCTGACCTGACTGGACAACGTGAGACCATCTAGCAAGGGTGGACATCGCGACACCTGATAACGCGAGACCATGTAGTAAGCACCATATCAAACAGCAGTTGAACAGAGGGACTGATTATAATTTTTCACGGTTTATTACTGTTGAGTAGAATCAGAAAACTGTCCGTTGACAACTAAAATGACCGGCTGAGTAGGAATGCGAAAATGTCGGCTGTTGCGGCTAAAGTTGACTAAAAACCGTAAAGTAGAAATCAGTGCTTTGTTGGCCGCTTATAAGTACATAAGACTGGACAACGCGGCACTAGATCAGACAAAGGTATCAGAGCACTTTTGAACAGAGGGGGCTCCATGCGGAGTAGACCTTGACGGATAATTACTGCTCATTACAAACCAGACAAACGCCTGTTAACAATCTACATCTACATCTACAACAGTTAACTCTGGATCAGCTGAACGACATCGCTTGTTTTCGCAACGGACTAAACATTTGACGCACTAAAAAGAAATTAAACATGATAAACGACAAGTAAATCAAGTCCTGTTTGTCGAGATTTGACATCGGTACTTATAGTCGCCTCCAGTTTCTGCATGCGGCAGTTGGCGTTCATACGGAATATTTACAACCGCGTGACGACAACAGCAGCAGCAGCAGCAAGTACGAGGCAAGTCAAGCGCCCGTGCCAGCAGTGACGACTACAACGGCGTCGGAATCATCAGCTACATCAACCTCTGACGACTGCTGCAAAAAGTGCCTCCTGGCGCCACGTGCTGGCCTCGCATTGGTGCCGTGCAGACATGCGCTTCTGTAAACCGTGAGCAGATTCTCGAACACTGAAACATGTCTCGCGATATTCATTCTTGGTACCTGGTCTTACGTTGTCCCATAGATGTAAAAAAACGTTTTTTGCGTTTTTTATTCTTGCCAGGTTTTTTTACGTTTTTAACGTTTTTTTATATTTTGATTAACGTTTTTTTTAAAAAAAAAACGTGCACTGGAAATCCCACCAAAAGCTTTGTGAAGCACTTTTGGGACCACAGAAACGAAGTAATAAGTCATAGTGATGTAGTTTACTTAGTAGTCCAAATACACTGAATAAAATGTTTTAACTGGTATATTTAATTAGTTTAATGCTATTATATTATGACCACACAGTTAAATTTAAATTAATGAAATTAAATAAAATTTTTTTATCTAAAATATAATTCCAAATATACTGCACTTACAGCATTAGGCATTAGGCAAAAAGTTGAACACATTATGGCCAACGTTTTTTTATTTAACGTTTTTAAACGTTTTTATTCTTGACACGTTTTTTACGTTTTTAACGTTGTTTGTTGCATTAGTTTTGTCAACTCAATAACACTCCGCGCCGTCGTGATAATGTAACTGGTGTCACCACCGTCACCGCATCACTAGCGCCGCCATCCGCGAACACAAGCTTTATTAGTCCGCCCGAAAACAATAGTTTTCAAAAGGACATGTTTTAGCGCAGATGGTCACGTGACCGATGACGTCACGTGACCCCAAAAGGTCAAGGTCGTGACCCCTTTATTTTTGAGGCGCCATATGTCCGTAACGGCGCCAGATAGACGCATGCATTAAGGCATAGCAAGACCAATGGCAACTAGCGTCATCGAACATTATTCGAATTTTTTTTCTCTCATTTCTTATAATCGGGCAATATTTTATGAACTTCAAGGAGACAAGTTCCAATAACGACCGCGACACCAGTCGCTATTAGTATAATATTAAACGGGTTGCAATTAAACGCCAAATCTTTAAATCAAGCCAAAAGAAGTGAAAAAAAGCTTTTAAAAAATACAAAAAAAATGATGCGCGCGCGGAGTACATTAGATTGGTCACAATCTAATAGTATGTAGAAGCTGAGTATACCAAACCCGGTCCAATACTGCTACTGGTTGATGGGTGAGACATTGTAGAAAAAGTAAAGGTCGATACCGAGCTAGTAGCTATTGTGGCTAAACTATCTGTCGTGGTAGAAGTTGGAAACGGGCGCTGCCTAAGGTTATAACCTATGTTTTCCATACCGTGGGACTAGAAAAACTTAGCAGAAGAATTCCTGAGATCCACCAGCAAGGGGGCTGGGCTCCTACAGAGATCTCAATTTGCTTTCGGTAAGAAGTGGGCGCTGAGCTAGCGAAGAAAGCAACTCGGTCCGAGCCTGTGAACTCACAAACTAAATGGATGAACTAAAAGTAAACAAAATCTAAGGGAACTTCCGGTACAAAAGAATTTGGCAGATACAAGCGAAAACGGTAAGATCCCTATAAACGGTCAACTAAAATCAAAACCGGAAATAGAAAGATGTCCGCATCTGGTTTCCCGGCCTGGAAAGAAGTCAACACAGAGGCGACAATCAACAGTGTAGTGTAGTCAACAATCTCTTTCGACAGCAGAATCAAACAGTACGACGCGTCGACGGCGACTTCCGGTCAAGGCCCGACAAGATGGCCGACCGCGACGACGTTCAGTAGACTTCAACTACGTCCGCTATCGTTCAACAATGTCGACTATCAACAATTGCCAAACGAGATGGCCGACGACTGTCTACTATCGCTTCACAACTGCTGTAGACCCTATACAGCTACGCTATACACTGCATAGGTCCGTTTTCTTCAACGGCTAGACGTCGACTGAACTGAGTCGTTTCATCTCATCACTGAAGTACTATTACGACTCTGTGCCGGGTTTGCAGTTCAGCACAGTGCTGAAAGAGTCGTAAAGTGTGCCGAAAGTGCCGGCGGGGTCCGCGACCAAGCGGGGTCCGCGCCGGACTGAGTATCATTCATATATAAGGACTAGGGGGGTCCGCGACCTCGGGAGGGGAGGGTCCGCGCCGGACGGCAAGTGACGCTCGTATATGACGACTAGGAAGGGGGGTCCCGCCGATAGCCGACCTCGAAGTTTAGAAGTAAATTTGAACAGCAATCCCAAAAAAACTATCGCGGACCTGACGACAAGCCAAAAAAAACCCGGGGAAAAGAGAATAAACTAAAAATTTAAGGCAAAGCCGGGGGGGTCGGCGCCGGACGGCGACTGCCGTCCGTATATGACGACTAAAGAAATCCGCGACCCCGGGGGGTCGGCGCCGGACGGCGAGTGCCGTTCGTATATGACGACTAGGGAAAGAGGGTGGTCCCGCCGGTCGCCGACCTCGAAGTTTAGAAGTAAATTTAAACAGTAATTCCAAAGGAAAAATTATCGCGGACCTGACGACAAGCCAAAAAAAACCTGAAAAAAAGAAGAAACTAGAAATTTGGGGCAATGCCCAACGTGAGTTCGCTCGGCGCCCTAAGTCCGATTGGGAGAAATTAGAAGGGAGGGGGTAAAATTTTCCCGGCATCAAAGTCACCTGGCCCGAACTCAAATGCATTGGCATACGCCGAACGCGCATTGTCAACTTAGGGTAGGTCAACATGAGCGCCTATAACTTTGTTCGTAGTGGACGGAATTTTACAAATTTTTTTTTCAACACCGAAGAAATCGTTCTCGTCAACGCCGTTTAGATTTTGTCGCTATCTTCATCGATTCCAAAGATATTTGCGGTCAAACTCGAAAGTTGTCGTAAATCGCACCGATTTTTGAACATTTTTTACCCCCCCAAAAAAAAAATTTTAAGAGGGCGGTGACCCTTAAAAGTTGCATTCGCGTTATCACCCTCATCTAACATCTAACATCGTCCTCGGTGGGAAGTGCGCTAGTAAGACTTGGTAATTTTTTAGCGCGTGTAAAAATTTGGGGGCGCAGCACCCCCTGGGGCCGAAATATGGTTTTCAGAAAATTGCGTTTTAGGTGGGTACGATTTCACATTTAAATTTCCAAGGTCACTGGACCAAACTTTACCGTACTTGTTTTGCCTAACGCAAATGGAATCGCCATACACGGAATGATTATCCGATTTTGAATATCTTTATCCGTTTCGGAGATATTTGCCGCAAACTTCGAAGTCGTCCGAAATCGGGCCAAATTTTGCATTTTTTTTGCCCCTGAAATTTTTTTGGAGTGCCCCCCTTAAAATTTTGGATTGGCATTTAAATTAAATTGGGCCTATTACTGACCATCGTGCAAAATTTCACGCCGGTCGGCCAACGCATCTCGGAGATCTCGAGAGGAAAGAAAAAACATCATGCGTAAAACATAAGTCCTTTCGAAAACTATCGTTTTCGGGCGGACTAATAAACCCGGTAAAACGTTAATGTCTCGCCAGCTATTTGAGCTATTTGGCCAGCTATTTGAATACCAAGACACGTAGGCCTAACAGAGTACTGGTGAGCGAATACGGTATGCGCCAAAGGAAATTCGATCAATATAATTTAGAAATGTAACTTGCATATATAAATTAAATATATTGAAGAAAGTTTGTTGTCAAATTGATTTTTTCTGACTTAATAGCCATAAAAATACCAACGATACGGAAATGTCTCTCCAGCCAACTTGGCGAGCTATGAGTACCAAGACACGTAGGCCTAAGAAAGTGCAGTTAAGCGAACATTTGCCTAATCAAATTTAATCATAATAATCCATTAAAGTAACTGACATATTTGCATTGAATACATTAAAAAAAGTTTGTTGTCAGATTCATTTTTACTGTCACATTAACATTAAAAAACCGATGATACGGAAATGTCTCGCCAGCCTAAGTGGCTCGCTATTTGAGTACCAAGACATGCACGTAGGCCTAACACAACATCTGCCTATCCAAATTTGATCAAAATAATCTAGAAATGTGACTGGCATATTTACACTGAATTTTAGCAGTCCAAGTCCCGACCCCCAGGTTTAAAAAGGCCAGTGCAAGCGCGCGTCAAAGACAGAGCTACTTCCCTAAAAATGGTTATTTTACCGCAATTTTCTTGTACAACGTAAAAACGGTTGCAAATAGACACAGACATGCTGTTTATCCTGAGAAGCAATAGTGACAAGTTTTTTTTTATTGTTGTCAACTCGATGACCTTGAATGACCTTGAACTCCCAAATTAGGGGTTTTTAGTGATTTTTTGCGATTTCTGGCTGCGACACACATTTTAAGAGTAAATTGCACCGCAAAGGCTGGAGATGAACCTGGGCAATCTACGCATGACATTTTTAAAGCATAAAACGTGCATTTTTTGAGAATCTTAGTTTTGATCTTTTAAGTTCGGTTGTTTTTTCTGTACCCTGGACTAAAATTTAAGTAAACTTAGCCTACTCATTCAAGATGTATTAATATTTTATTGCTGTATAGGCCTACACTGATTGCCAGTGGCAGGACCGCTGCTATCGCGAGTCACGTGAGCTTTGCTCAAATAACTTGTGTCCGGCCCTGAACTCAAAATCCAATTATTTGTCGGAGGAGTTGCAGTTGCAAAAAGCAGTCTGCTTAATTTTACACATGAACTCGCGGCTGAAATAGACGCGCAGTTAACTTGAATTTATTGCTTTGAGACTGTGTTTTACGGGACAACTTAAGAAGTCTTTAATAAAAACTTATTTCTAAAATGTTATCGCAGTATAACTTATAGGCACCTAACACAAACGCAGGGTGTTTTTGTCTACTGGTGGGAGTGTAACAGAATAGCCTGGGCCAGGCCGTCTAGGCCGCCTAAGCGAATGCTGGCATGTACGCTAACGCCGAAGCCTATGAATATTAATATGGTACGAAAATGGCTCGCCTTGAGACGGCTCCCCCAAAATAAGTTTATCACCTAATAGATTAGAACGCCAAACAAACAAAATACCAATTGTTTGCCAGACAGCTATAGCTATAGAACAACGAATAAACGTCTAAAGTCGATACGACTCAGAAAAATACGAAAAATACTTAGCTTACCGTTTAACAGCGGCTTCACGGTCACAAAACGACTCCAACCAGAGCACACAACTTTCTGGTAAACTAATGCTCGTCACAGAATCGCTGGCGACGGCTAACACCCCAGTGCCGAATACGCGACGGCCGACTGGCTTACAAACACGCCATAACATAAGGCTTTCTACGGCTGCATTTACGACAGCGAACCAGTCGCTTGTAACTCCCAATAGCGACTGACTACCTAACAATACCGCTATTGTATAATGGTCCAGTTTTTCCGCGCACTCGACAACGCGATCAACTATTGACCAGACCCGTCATTATATACACTTTTATAAATGGTTGCACAGAAAAACACGCTTAGGGGCAAACAATTATAAGGGTGCACAGAAATACACACAAACACATAAAACAGACATACCGCGTAGAGAAAAGTGACGCAACCGCTCCACGCGTTTTATTTAAATGACACAAAGCGACCCTACGTAAAAAATCAACCGTGGCAATGGCCCCCTCCCAGAGGAAAGCAGGGTCTTTTGTTTAAAACATGACACGGTTGAAGGAAACCTATTAAATAAACTTTCAACATCTCTAGCCAACAGAGACAATGTTAACCATGGTGGTGACGATAAATTAACAATATTGGGCATGAGAAGTAAATGGGCGTTTATAAAAAATTTTCCAACGCATAAAATAGTTACTATTTAAAAGAAAATCATGACTGTGAACCTAATTTGATAAAAAATTTGTGCAATTTTAAAAGTAAAAAAAATGTAGCCGATTGGCAACATTATGCAACTTGCGGCAACGCTTGCCTGTTCAGCACGCAAGCCAACTTGCAACATTATGCGACAAAATGCAGGATTTTACTACAACTACAAGACACTACTACAGCTGCAGAATACTACTATACGTAGTACTATACTATACTATACTATAC
>Ga0209367_1013404_pt1 | contig 10549 bp, 8 predicted proteins | sample WorMetLIZISLAND2_FD_187412 | JGI IMG/M metagenome (GOLD analysis project Ga0209367, IMG submission 187412) | Marine gutless worms symbiont microbial communities from Max Planck institute for Marine Microbiology, Germany - Olavius geniculatus... ...
CATCAATGTTGATAAATCCAAAAAGCCTGTCACAAGTGCTTGCTATGATAAGCAGCATGTATGTACCTATCTGCAACCGTTTTCACATTATTCGAGCCAATAACGGCAAAATGACGTCTTTTTAAGGGGGGTACCCCTCTCCGACGCCCTCGTTCGAGGGGAACCCCTGCACCCAGTGGCACGAAATTTTGTCACGATAAACTAGAGACCTTGGGGCAGTGAAGATTTCGTGATCCTAGCTTGCACCGTTTTGATACAGCTCACGAGTGTGACGGACGGATGGACAGACAGACGGACGGACGCCCAGACGATGGCAAAGACGCGCGAAGCATTCTGCTTTTGCGCGTAAAAATCAATGATTCATTAATCATTACATTCGTCTGAAAACTAAACCATGTTCAATCACTGTCCAAAATACACGTTTTAATTTGGAATCGTTATCACTTACTCAGCTGACAGCTGTCACAAGTGCAATATCACAATCAGTAAGAGGCTTTTATCTAGTCCTGTAGGCAGATCAGAATGCTCATGTCATGAAAATTTGTTCACAATTAGGTTAAGGTTAAATCACCGATATTCAACAGCACTCTCTCACAGCTCTGTGACCCATGCAAGCGGTGCTCATCTATGTTTCCAAGGCCCTGAGCCGGCAGTGTGCCACAGGCGCTTTGCCTGCCATATGGGATCACACAGTCACCCGATACAGGCAAAACCATCTATGCCTTATATATTGGAAAAGGGCCAGACCTCCGCATATTACTGCATATTACTGGTGACAGAGGCCCATGTATATGAACAACTTGCCCAGGGTTGTTACCTGGCAGTGCACCAGACTGGAATCGAACCGGGGACCTCCAGGTCACCAATTCGACACGCTACCGCTATACCAGCAATCCACATCACATTAAATTTTCTTAATCATGAGACATTAGTCAAAAATGCAATGATTAAATAATATCAATTGCTGAATTTCTGTAAATAGTTAATCCTGTAACGAATCTTTTAATTTCTGCAGCTCTAGTATCAACTTAACAGCAGACCTGGCCTTGAGAAGATCCAGTAGATAGGCCTGGAATAGAGGAGTCTCACAGAGCATCTTGAGTATCTGCAGTGCATTGTTCTTCTGTTCCTTCTCATCCTGTGAGCGCTGTGGAGTGGTTGTCGGCTGGGGCGATGGCTGGTGGCGCTGGGGTAACATGTATGATGGCGGTGGGACCGTCATGGCGCTCGTCGAAGCCTGGCTGAACACCGTCGGGCCGATGTAGGACATTGGAGACGAGCCGGGACGCAGTTGATTCACATTACTCATTGCTGCACCAGTTAGCAACAAAACCATCAACAAGTCCCCACACTAGAAAAAGAAACATTAAGAGACGAGCCAGATTGTAGTCGACTCATGCTTCAGCTAACAAAAATCAAGCGCTGATAAGTCACCACTCTAGCAGAGATGATTAGAAAACAGGGACGAAGCAATGAATTAACTCACTTACAGCTGTGTCAGTCAACAACACCAAAAGCTCAGCTACCACTAAAAAAACAGGGCATCAGATATGCACTTGGCTGCAGCCACATGTAACCAAAACCTATGTGACCTGTATAAATATACTGCTACATTATGGTACTAACAAATATGATCAAGAACAAACTAAATGCTATTGATTCACACAACTCACAGCTGCATAAAGCCTATTGCTCTGTACAAATCTTGCAGCTATCATCAGCTTATGCACCAGTAAAAGTGGCAAGCTGGTACAACAATACCAATGAGGATATCAGAAAAACTGAACATTTTCGGTTTAAGGCAGCACCCAGGCTAACCCACAAAAAATGGTCACAATCAATAGCACGTTTGTATTACTACACAACAGAATGAGATGGGCTAACCGTGGTTAATGTTGTCACGTTGGTCGGGAGGCCAAGACAACGTAGAAATGACCACCTCCTCTCTGTCAGAGACAGCCTCTCTCATCTCAACACCCAGCCCTACAGGCCGAGCCTCCATTCCCCCAACAGACCTGGAATCCACCACACCACTGGCGCTTCGAACCTCAAGTCCGGTCCTAGGATCAAGGCCAACAGGAGGACGCGATGACTCCAAGCCAGGACCATACCCAAGCGGGATCATGCCTCCGGCAAGGGGACGGACGTCGGACGCTGGGGGTGGTCCCAGTCTCGGATCAACCGCAGCGGGGTTGGAACGCTGCGAGTCCAGGCCACTGGCGATGCGACTGTCGATGGCGCTGACTGCTCGCGCTGCTGCAGAGGTGGCGCATCTCATCATTTCACGCAGTCCGAGGCTGCGTGACGTCATGTGACGCTCGGCTGAGTCCGTGGCACGTGACTGAATAGACGCAAGGACGTCGACCGGACTGATGGCATCGAGGCTGCACTCATATGACACTGCTGACGACATGCTGCCTGTCTCCGCAGCTATAAATAGACACACAATTAAATCACCTTCAAATTGACCGACAAATCTGACAGCAATCACATTTTCAATTCCGGTTCACCTGGTGTATCTAGCTGCAGTTAATACAGCTGGCCGGCATCACATGAGACTACACATCTGTTTAAACTTTCCTGCCCTCTTAACTAAGCTCCTTCTTCCAAGGCTACCCACAGTGATCTAGCAGTTTTTCAAAACACCAGGCCACTATAAATAACTTTCATGTATGTATGTATGTATGTGTGTAACTACTTCATACAGCTGCATTACTTCATATGGCCACAGTGGTTTCACAAGTCTGATATCCTTACTGTTCAACCAACAACAACAAATTCTACGGAAAGCATATTTTCACACCAGTTAAAACCAACACGAGTGAAATAAGTTAAACATGTGTTACTGTTTTCCCAAGTATTTGTATCAAATGGGGCAGGCCAAGACATAAGTTCAAGTTTATATTAACGGTAATACTTCTCGACAAATTCCGGCTATTTCGCAATTGCACACACTGTTCACAACACAAGTCAACTGACACTAATGACTACATTAACGCTGATTCTCCGACACATCAGCTCGAAAATTATTTTAAAGTTTACAGGTCAAAGTTTATTTCAGAGCTACAGATGGTCACCTGCCATAGGGATCACAGAGTGTTACCTGCCACTCGACAAGTGAACGCGCCCCGCCTTAACCCCAGCCAGATAGGTCGGTACTCGATTTACCTACCTTGGAGAGATGGAAAGCTGAGTTAACCTAGTTGGCTGGTTATATATCGAGACGGTTTACCTGCCCGCAGGCAGTCACTCATCCAAGTACTAACCCGGCCTGGCGTAGAGCAACTTCGTTGATCAAACACAATGCGTTACCGCTACGCCAAGCCACCAACCACCAACCAATTTTGTTAGTGGTTAATGGACACTGCAAATCTAGGTATCTGTCCGCCTGCTAAAAAGTAAGCATAATGATAGACTGACTGACTGACGCTGGAGACGAAATAATAAGCTGAGAGAGACAGACCGATGTCGAGGTCTTTGTTTGACGAGGGAGCAGATGCGGCGACACACGCATGCAAAATGTTTCTATTGCCGTCACAACGTTCACTCAACATCTGGTCAATGTTGCATTCTCTCACAATTGCATCTAACAACCATCACATCATATACACTGCATACTGGTGATTGAGAATTCAATCCCGAGATTCCCGAGATCTGGGATTGAGAAATTGGTAATCCCGGGATCTCAGGATCCCGTTTCGGGATTAGACTTACAGATAAGTCGTTATTTTAATATCTCCTACAGACTTATTTTATCCATATGATGTACAGCAGGCCTCTAAGAAAGGTATATCCGAACTGTTGGAAGTAACTGTGACTGTAGCAAATACACCAAATAAAAAGACGTTATTCATTGTGGACAGTTAGAGTTGCCATTTGTATTATATGCAGCTTTCAGAGTTTTATTTCAACAAGTTTCTTTGTAATCCCGAAATCTCGGGATTGGGACACTGATATACACTGAAATCATCCACTGCCACAATTCCAGTGTATTTTTAACAATTAGCCCTGTATGAGATAGAAGTCAACTTGCACTATGATTCTATTGCAACACATGATGCAAAAACTAAGCCAAATATCAGAGATCTGACCCAATCACATTTAGGTTGCATAGCATACTGTCAAAAAACATCACCCATCAACCTCTACTTACGTACCAAATTTCATTCAATTCAAAAAACTTTCAGTGGAAAAATGAACAGACACTGAGATCGGTCGTATTACGTTGACTCAAAGTAAATGCACCTAGAAATTTGGGGCAAAGCCCAACGTGAGTCCGACCAGTGCCATAAGTCTGATTGGGGGGACAATTTTGATCGTTTCTTGCTATCCCAAATTTTAAGGGGGCTGTGCCCCCAAAAAGTTGTACACACATTATCAGCCCCACTTAGCACTACATCACGTGGCAAAGTTTCATTAGGCTACTCCCTTTGGCTTTAAAGTTATAGTGGCTAATTCGCTAAAAGTTAAGCCAATTTTGGACCCCACTTTTTAAAAATTTGTAAGGGGGACCCCCAATCCCCGGTGGGCGATGCGTTAGTAAAACTTGATCATTCTCTAGCGCATGTAAAATTTTGGGGGCTCAGCACACTTTAGGGGCCGAAATACGGTCTTCCAAAAAAGTTGATTGAGTGGGCATGATTCCACATCGAGATCTCCATAATTACTGGACCAAAGTTCACCAGACTTTTTTCGCCTAACGCGGGAGGAATCACAGTAGATCAAATACTTGTCCGATTTTGAATATCTTCATCTGTTCCAGAGATATTCATCGCCGACGTTTGAAGTTGCTTAAAATCAGGCCAAAGTTTGTATTTTTTGGCCCCTAAAATTTTTTTAGGGAGGGCCCCCGATATCTTGGACCGGCATTACAAAATCTAGCCTATGTCTGATCACTGTGCAAAAATTTGCACCAATCGGCCGACACATCTCGAAGATCTCGCAGTTGAAAAAAAAATAATAAACAAAACATCTGCAGCAAAACATAAGCCCGCTCCGAAAACTATCACTTCCAGGTGAACTAAAAAATCACATCAAACATAACCTTTTCAACTATAGAAGTAAAATGTGTGATAGTATGTGCAAACCAAGAATACAGTAGTACACCGTATATACAACAGAGTCCTATACTTACTTTCTTCATTTTCAACTGAAGAAATCAGAGCCTTTGTCTGCTCGATGTCGGACTTCAAGATAAGAGGAATAATCAGTTGTGGCTGCAAAAAAGCAAATGCGTCACACAGTCTACAATTCTCTGTATGTCATAGCTAATTTCGGACTTTTATACCAGCACCAAACATCAATAAAACCACAATCCAAGGTAAAAACTATCAAGATATTGACGATGATCGGAATGCAGTAAAATTATTGCTATTGTTAAAACAGCAAAAAGTTATAATTCCTGGTAAATTAGTTCATTCACCACCATCACCTAGCGGCCATGGCAAATGAACAGCCATTGACATCATCCATTTTCATCTATTTTCCATGTAATCTGCCATACTGACTTACACCTGCATGCTCTCAGGCAGATTTAGTAAAAAAAATTAACACGAAAGAAAACACAATAAAAGCATACAAAAAAATTAAACAGAACAAAAAGCCCAGCAGGCACGAAATTGTGCACACAGATGTTTTAGCAGTGTCACACTTGAACGAAAATGGAACTAACCTCTCCACAATTGTGTAGAGTGACTCCGTATTCGCTGCGGCCAAGCAAAGCCTGCGTATCAGCTGGGAACAAACAGTCCTGCTCAACCTTCAGAGTGTTGAGATTGTTGAGACTGAGATAGCCGACCATACTGGTTGACAGTGCCCTTCAAGGTCATCCAAGGTCAATGATTTTCATGTCATTTGAAAGGCAATATGCCACTTCCTATTAGCGATCAATAGCAACCTAGCCCTATTTTGCACTGTTTAGCCACAATACATCCGTGACAGACAGACAGCAGACAGACAACTGTACCGTAAGCTCGAACGTTACGTAAGTATGGTCGACTAAAAAGCTGCACCTTCATTATACAGACCTCGAGAGCAAGAGCAATGACCGCCAATCTGTTCTTTGCCTGTGGTCCTGCAGCAGACATTGACTGAACGGCAATACTCAGACTGCACAGCGGAGCCATGTCAAACCACAGCGGGTCACGAATACCATCCAAACAGTCCTTCGCCACCGGATATATAGCTCCGTTCCCATCACGCAGTATCAGAGGAGCTGTCTGCTGTAAACACATAATGACAATAGTACAGCTTTTTCACCATAATCAACAAATGCAGCAAGAAAACATCAAATTCAAGCACCTACCAATCAACTTGAAGCCACCCTACGATAGGCCATGTGCAGGAAAACCATCTCCATAAAAAAACAGCAACTCCGGTCAACTCAGCCTTCTACCCTCCATGGTATGGTAAAATGAGTCTCAGCTTTCGGACTGAGTAGTAATAAATATGGTGACGATGAATGTAGCCACTATAGCTGGATCTATTGGCTCAGGCTGATTGGCTTGGTGCAAAGGCTGGCGGCCGCCTGGTGCTCATGCTATATTCATCAGAAAACAGGGTGAACACCAGCAGTAACACTGTCAGGAAGAAAACGCCAAAACACTGACCTTCGCTATCACTGTTATTGGGTCGATTGTGCTGTATTGCGATAGCTATTAGTGGGGCCCACAGTTTTACGAATAGTCTGATCTTTTCTGTGATACAGCTGATGCATTAGTAATATTTACATCATCAAGCCAACAATTATGGTATACTAATTTCTGGTCATTTCTCAACTTCTGCGAGATTCCGCAAAATTCCACGGAAATATCAAAATTCCGCAAAAGAGCAAATTCTGTGGCTCGGCTTCAAATTCCGCAGCCCGCAGAAAACTGTAGGTTCTACATATCACTAACTGTACATAAAACTTACAACCAATGAACTGCATAAACACCTCAGTGCTTTAATACTGTAAGCTGCGTGACAAAAAAAGCGTCTGGCTTAGTCTGACAATCCCAAAAGACAATTTTGGTAACCCAATGTAATCTGAAACTTAAAAAATGAAGGTCAGAACTTTATCAAAAATTAAATAAATCAATTGCAAACAATCACAAAAGCACGAAATTGTGCACACAGATGTTTTAGCAGTGTCACACTTGAACGAAAATGGAACTAACCTCTCCACAATTGTGTAGAGTGACTCCGTATTCGCTGCGGCCAAGCAAAGCCTGCGTATCAGCCGGGAACAAACAGTCCTGCTCAACCTTCAGAGTGTTGAGATTGTAATAGACATAGCTCACTCGGCTGCCGGAAGACACAATCAGATGAGTACCTGATAGGCAATACACACCGTGTCCGGATAAAAAAAGAGTCTACACTTTTTCCTTCAACAATTGTAAATTTACTTTTACAATTTTTGGCACACATTATCATAATGATACGCTTTACTGAAAACATCTAAAACTTATCCTCAAAATTTACTTCTTACTCCGTATAGCTAATGTAATCGTGACGTCATGGAAAATGCCATTTTCGCGAAAAAATAACGTCTAAATGAGCTTCTGCAATATGAAACAGAAAAAAAATACTGAAAGAAAATTGCAGCAAAAAGCTTGAGACATAGACGGCATAAAAAATAAGTTACTTTTTATCAACATTTTTGAAACCTAATCTTGATTTTTGCCATGTTAAGTGTGGCGCCTCAAAGTACATGTACACACACATACACACACACACAGAACGATGGACAGAATGACCAATCTCTTAATCTCCTCCAATGTTCACTACGTTCACCTTGGCGAAGATAATCAATAACTACAGGCAAAATATAGTAAATAAATGAACATTGAACAACCTTGTGTGTCGACAGCCATCGCAAGTATCTGGCCCACGTCTGGCAGCATCACTTTCTTCGGCACTCGCTGGAAACAGTCGGGAACTCGCGGAGTTGCAACGCTTTTCACAACTTGGAGATCGTCCTTGCGGAAAATGCGGCAGTCGGATAGCACGGACATGGGGTCATCTTTGCATGCAGCAGCGACATCGGTACCATCCTTACCACATCTCACCACCGCATATGCACCGTCAATCTACCACACACACACACAGTTTACTGGCTACCACCATCTCTCCTTAAACCAGTCAATGATGTTAACATAGCCACAATATACAACTCCCGGTTTTGGAGAACATGGCAAAGCTCAGCATTAACCAGGGTTCTCATTCTTTTACTGATAAAAAATCCAGAACTTTCCAGGAAGCGTGGGAATCATGATTAACTATCATTTGCTCTAAATTCACAACCAATCCTGCTCCCGGTGAAAATCCCAAATGCAAACGTGATGCGGCTTAATATGAAGTAATTCTAGACAAATTAGATGAAAAAGCAAAGTAAAATCCTCCACGAGCCATAAACCCCATAGGGCGGTGCTGATCTCTGTTTCGTCAGCACTCAGCCAGACCCCAATTTACACTGTGAGACCACGGATACGAGGCCAGTGCATCCTGCGGTGTGCCTGTTTACATTCCAGCTTTTGGTGGTACTCATTGCACCTACCCATGGAGGGATGGCCAGGCTGAGTTGACCTGGGTGGCTGGTTACGTACCGGGATGGTCACTCATCCAAGTACTAACCGGGCCAGACGTTGATTAACTTTAACTTCATTGATGCAATCAACGACGTTACCAACTAAGCCAAACCGCCACAAGATGGGCAGTAAAACAAAAAACCATGATTATCAGTTGGTAATACATTCATTTGCAATAATTACAAACATTAAATCACTGATATAAATCCCACAGGCCAGATCTCACATGGTCTCACCTTGACAACCTTTCCAATGGGCACAGTTTTGACATCGTCAACAAAGACGACATCTTTCATTTGCCACTCTTCTTCGTCTTTCTTCTCAAAGTCACTGCTCGCTGGCGTCAGTTGTCTCTTCCGTTCTACATCGCCACATATCAGCACCATCGGTGACAATCTGTCATTGTAGGAAAAATATTTTGCTCAGACAGCTCTTCCTTTTCAGTGCTTTGAGCCAGCAAGGGTTAGACCCAATTAAAATACTGAAAGCATACAGTCCAAGTAGGCCAAAGAGCCGGTGGCTCTATTAAAAGCCAGCTGACCAATTCAGTATGCCAGCCATCTTGATAACATATCAGCATCGTCACAGTCTGTTGCATGAGAGTTTAGCGTTATGCAGAACTGAACCTGACATTTCTTTCCTAGCACTGGCAACAAGCTTTGCCAGTACTTATTTTGCCTACCCACAGGCTGAGTTAGCCTGGATGACCTGGCTAAACATGAAGACGATACACCTGCAAATGGTTTCCCATCTCAGTACTAACTCGACTCAACATCGAGTAAAGGGGATGTCAGACGAACGACAAAGTCGGCCGATTTTTATCTGCCAACAAAAGCTCCCAAAAGAAATCCGTCACGTGTCTTGCAAAAACCGTCCAATTTTGTCGGCTGACAAAATTGGCCGATTTTGTTGGTCAAGATAGAACATGATCTATCTTTGACGATTTTGTTGGCTGACTTTGTAGATTGGTCAACAAATTTTGATTATGTTGCCATGGTGATTGTTTACAATGGAAGATGAATATTTATTTTAGTCATTTATTGCATTTGATATTTATTTTTTCATTAAATGCAGAAAAAAGTGATGCAAATATCATTTTGCGATTAGCATTCTGCTGTTATGCTAGCTGATATCGTACGAAGTAGCAGACGAGGGAAATATCAGCCGTGTGTCAAGGTTCACTGATTCTGTCGGCCAATTTTGTCGGGCAACTAAACCACACCCATAAAAGTCGGCCGACTTTGTCGCTCATCTGACATCTACTATAGTTTGTTTTAGTAACCAATGATGTTACCACTAGTGCAAGTAGCTAAACTATCATTATAGCCACATGTCTTTTGGAGGCGACCACTCTGTAAATAGTTGTTTATCAAATTATCTTATATCAGTTCCATAAGGTGACTTTATCAAATCAATGTTTCATCAAGAGAGACAAAATTTTAGCACTGCATTAACACATGCTTCATAAACTGCTAAAGGCCACAGTACCTATAATAAAACAGTAATATTTCTATACTGCTATATATTCATATCGTCACGTTAAAATGTGCATCCAAAGCCTCACAAAACAGGAAATAGAAATATATTAGTCAGAAGTTCATCTCACTGATTATAAATGCATTTTAGAGATTACTAGAACATGCAATTGTAAAATGATGTCATGGAACTGATATAAGATAATTTGACAAACAACTGTTTACAGGGTGGTCCCCTCCAAAAAACAATGCAATTTACTCTTATCCATATCTTCACCAGTTACTGACCGATATTCAATATTCTCACTGGCACACTCTGTGAACAATTTGCAATAAGATAACTATTACACATCCCACCACACAGTAAATGCATCTCTACACTCATCATCATCATCATCGACAACCGTGGGCTCAATGCCCGTTGGTGTCTGACGCCATTCTTACTATCGCTGCCCACCGCTGCCTATCTAGGGCAGCGTGGCTTAACTCCTGCAGGGTTGTCCCACA
>Ga0209367_1013405_pt1 | contig 10547 bp, 4 predicted proteins | sample WorMetLIZISLAND2_FD_187412 | JGI IMG/M metagenome (GOLD analysis project Ga0209367, IMG submission 187412) | Marine gutless worms symbiont microbial communities from Max Planck institute for Marine Microbiology, Germany - Olavius geniculatus... ...
CACTATAATGACCAATATGCTGGACACTTGATGGGGTCCAGAGTGAAGCCGGGCATCATACAAAAACGTATTTTGGAACGTGGAAAATATTTCCAATTCACAGGACTGGATGATCACGATGCTGTTCTGATTGTGAACATTAGTGGAACATTTCTGCTGTCCATGGAATGTATGCTGTTGTCGGCAAGGACTGGAAATGCCTATTACACACAGCTATTCAACAAATGGCTGTTTTACCCTTTGCCTTGTACAGTATGGACATGGACATTGGACAATGTACACAAGTTTTTCGGTGACACTCTGAGGGCCACTTTGAAGCTGAACTTAACGTTGGGTCGTATTGGTAATACGAAACAGCCAAACAGGGGCTGTTGACAACATGGGACGTTTTCGACATTCATGTGGGCCGTTCTCATTTTGGGCTGTGCTGATCATTTTTCAACCATAAGTTTTTGAACAATAAATTGGCACACCGGTTACTTCAACCTTGGGGAACGTTCAAACCAATTTTAAAGTCTTTACTTCTCTGCCTTTCCGACACAGATCCTGTACAGTAGTGATTTGTACCAGGAACCGGATACCTAAACCCGCTTCCAAAATTCATTACCCGGTTCCAAATCCGGGTAATTGGTACCCGTTTTTTACACTGATTACTGCTGAAATCTATGAAAATCTCGCTACTTGCAACCTTTGTGGCGAAATTCGGTGCTGCAGAAGAGATTCAATTCAGCCATTTTTATTGACGGACTACAGGCCTTACATATTTAGCATCACAAATAGGCCTACATTATAGACGTTTTTGTATGAAAATCTAACTCTGTGAAAAAAAATATTGGGTAACTTGATGTGTACACGTCACTTCACTGGTGTTTTTCCTTCAATGACGTAAAATTAACAAGAAGCACAGCTGTCACTAAAATAGCCGACCGTATCATACGCTAATTACCATAATCATATCATAATCATTTTTGTACCCCCCAGGTAGTCTTGAAGTGGGGGGGGTCAAAAAAAAATTTTCGCTCGCTCCGCTCGCAAAATTGTCCTTCCCACCTTTAAAATCGTGGCGCCGCCCCTGTGTGTGCTGCCTATGTCAAAACAGCCGAGTTGGAATATAAACTTTATTTACAGCTATATACAGGCTTGCCGTGGATATGGATATCCATTGATATATCCATGGATGTATCCATGTGTGGATATGAGATTTAGGCCGTCCTGTGGATACATCCATGGATATTATGCTGGCGCACCTGCTAATTAAACTGAATACTTATATGCTTTGTATTTCTATAGTATTTTCTTGTCTGTCGTTTTTATTTTGCATTTTCCCTTTTATTTACGTTACTGAGTCAAACGAATAATCAGTGATGTCAGCACGCTATTATTTAATCAGCTCAAATTAATTTATCAGTACTATGACAGCAACGGATCTTAATTTTCGGTGCTTTAATACTGTTCGTTGAGCAACAAAAGGTTCATTTATTTGAGAGTTTGTTTATAATTTCTATCAAACGTTTTTCTATTTACTAACATGTTTAATGCTAGTAGAAAGTACAAACCAAGAGCGCTTCAAGAGCGTCCACTCCACCCTTTATTCGTAGTCGTACATGAATGCAACCTGCGTCTTGGAAAACAAGAATCCCAGTTGTTGCTGGGGTGTGCCGACCGTAGGCTCTCCCTTATATCCGAAGGCCAGCGTCCGACTTCAGGTCGCGGAAAGAAAGCAATTTTCCAGAATGACTACAATCTTATTCACGCCATGGTGACACTGTTATTTTTTAGTGAACGCTAGAATCAACATAGGGATGCCATACGAGGTCCACCGTCACTTGTCATTCCAACTCTCGTATCCAACACAACTCAGATTAAAACAAGCAGGTAGAAAAAGCAAAGCACCGCCGATTGACCCGTATGTACGGATCACGTATCCGGATAGCACTGTCGGATCATTCGGAAGCTACGTACCTTTAAACCGGTTGACCTCTACGGATCGCTGGACCCGTATTTCGCATCCAGTAAACACTCACGTAAGTCCAAGCAAATTGACGGATCTCCCTTGGACTGATAGGGCGCATCCGTAGGGTATTGGCACCGTTGAGTGGTTAAAGTGCATAAGTGGCGTTTTTATAGTTTTGAGAAAAACGGCGATGAAACTTTTCATACAAATCACACTGTTACTGTTTACTAGTAGGTTTACTATTATTTTAACGCTATTATCTGTTCATTGGTTAGCACAGACATTTAGTTTTATAGAAATGAATTTATTTTGTGACAGTTGTTTGAAATTAGCGAATTTTTTCTGCAAAGCGTGTCGATGTTATGTGAATTTTGTCATTTATGCACTTCTTTCAGTACGTATTGACCTGAGCTTCAGATACTTAATTCACATATGTACTTCTTCCAATGTGCATTTATCCAAGCTCCAGATATTTAATTTACTTGCGCACTTCTGTCAGTTAGAATTATACACAACTAAGCTATCCAGGCAATGGCTTGAGACAATCAGTATGTTTTAATTTAGTCAAACAATACTTAAAAAGACAGAAAAGTTGTAACAGCGAAGGTCAATCCATCCTTCGTCACTGAACTTGATACGGTAGTTGTCGAAGTCCCATACAAAATGCCCTTGCTTTCGCAACCAGTCTACGCCAATAATAAGTCCAGTCATATCCGGTGTGATGAGGATTTCGGACTCGATATTTCGGCTGCCAACCCAAAGCGTCACGTACGTTTCCTTCTATTAGCATGTCTTCATTGTTCGCTAACTTGACTGACTTCGTTGGGTGTTCGTACGTCGCCCATCCGTACTTCGTCGCACAGTCCAATCCAGCAATGGTAATGTCACTTCCGGTATCGATTATGGTATTCTGGAATTTAGAAATTGGGCCCAGAATGTTTAAAACAAAGTCGTCCCATCAAACTTCGGCGGTTTCAGAATATGCTTCGGTCTGGTTACGGCTGTCGTCTTCCTGTCGTGTTCGTCGTTCGACGAACTGCTCTCAGATGACGAAGCAGTCGTTGATTCGGGCTTGGCTCGGTAACTTCGTCGACTTCTTTGTCGATTCATTCGGCGTTCACGTCGAACCGAATCGACCTTGTATCTCCTTGTGGTGCTTTGTCTACGCCTGGCCGAAGATTTGAGTTTGCCGGGCCTACTTCTGAGTAGAGTGCTTCGGTCTTTGTCGGTTTCTTCGTCTTCGGAGAATGACGAAGCAAAAGTCAAATGCTTCCTCGGTTTACCTGACGCATCACGGCTTGCCGAACTCCATCTGCTACCAGATCTAGCTCATAAAAACATTTACGACGACGAAAACGGCGTATAGACGATTCACGGTGCTGAAAGTCGCCGTCTTCGTCTTTCGGTCTTCGTCTTTTCACCACGTCTTCGCTTTGAACACGCTCTTTAGAGCCTTCGGTGCGTCGTCTTCGACGAAGCGTTGAAACTCTTGGGTGCGTTATTGGTGAGGCAAAGGGGTCGTTTTCGGAATTCTCCGATGACGAAGCAGCAACTGCTTTCGTAGATGCCTTCGTTAAATCCTCTTCGTATTCGGTCATTCGTCGTTTAGCTTCCATTCGTAGGTCCTTCGGGCAAATCACTCCTTCTTGCCGCACGTGTTGGGCGCCACTGTAACCACCCGCTGCTTTCGCTTCGTTTTTCGTATTGGGTAATTGCAAGATCGCAGCTTAAAAAGTACCTTCGGCCCCGAAAAATAGGCGATTACCATGCTGGTAATGAGTTCGTGTTAAACGAAGGGTTGCCGACGAAAGGGTTTTCGTGAAATGACCGTAAATGGACAGAAATATAGTTATTATTGAACAGTAGATTTCGTTTGGACAAAGGGTGCTTCGTTGGTTTTCGTTGTTTCGTTTGGGATGGCAAAAACTTAGCACCTTGAAGGTTGATGTGCTCTGTCCGAGCGCTCGATCAAACTGATCAGTTGTCGTCACTGCGCTTCGCTTTTTATACTGCCGGAGCCGGCCAAAAGGGCCTAAACTGCCTATCACGTGACTGTCATTGTCATAACATAACGTATTTTATAGGAATTGTTACATAACGTATTTACAGGGAGCTGCGACAGCACCTATATGTGGTTTTATACCACACTAAAAGGCAACGTTTGATGACCTTTTTAACAGAAGATATAAATTTAAAATATATATTATTTATATCCGAAAGATAAATAATGTTAGGGAAATGGACTTAAGATATTTTAGTAAGAAAAATAAGCCCAAATTTAAATTTATTTTACCGAAAATACGAAGGTACATTACGACACAAAATACACTACAGTTTAACCACTAGATTCTACGCATTTTTGTGCACACGGTGGTATAAAAAAACTGCACAAAGTGCATAAGTGCGTTTATGCACTTTACCACTCAACGGACGAATGGCTTTCTTTAGCTGGTTCATTGTCGTGAATCGTCAACGCTGATAGGCCATCTGTTGAACAGCATAATCGACCGGATTTAAATCCACTTTGCTTGGGGGCTACATGCCAGGCTTCATCAACGTTGATCACGTAACTGGTCAGTGGCGTCGCCGGCTTGAGTGCGTTATCTGATATTTCACGAAGTAGTGCAGCGACACACTTGAGGTGTGGTGGGATCTATAGCGACAGTTTCATTACAAATTGCCTCCTGATTCTGACAGTAAAAATTTTTAAAATCGGTTAATATTTGGTAAAGTCATAAGGCGTACAATAAATGGTGCCATTTTAGCACACCCACCTATTCATAAAGTGTTTTACGCGCGAAAGCAGAATGCTCCGCGCGTCTTAGCCATCGTCTGTCCGTCCGTCTGTCTGACACACTCGTGATCTGTATCAAAACAATCCAAGTTAGGATTACGAAATCTTTACTGTGGGCTGCCCCAAGGTCTAGTTTATCGTGACAAAATTTCGTGCAACTGGGTATAGGGGTTTCCCTCGAACGAGCGCGTCAAAGAGGGGTACCCCCTAAAAAGACGTCATTTTGCCGTTATTGGCTGGAATAATGTGCAAACGGTTGCAAATAGGTACATACATGCTGCATGGCATTCAACGTAGATTTTAACAGTTCAAGTCCCGACCCCCTATAACACGGCAATCACAGAAAACAGTCAACAATTCTACGCGGATTGCACAATCCTCCACAGTATCCGTGTTTGCGATGTCCATCTCTGTAGTCTGATCTTAACTAAAACTCTGCCGTGTCAGACGCCAAAGTCGCCATGCAGTCGCGACTTCTCAGTTACTCCAACACCACAGCCACTGCAGCACGGCTGCATCACATTGCAGATATGCTCATTGCTGGGGAGAATCTGTCACGGGGGAGATTCTGTCACACCGACTGCGGAAACTTTGTCATAAGGGAAGAGACTTCGTCATGGGGTGGGAGACATCTACATGGCGGGGGAGACTTTGTAATACCGGTACAGAGTCTCCGGTCGGAGACTTTGTAATGTGACACCGGCCGTGAAATTCACGGCTTATAGCCGGCTAACATCAATGATACGACCTACATCACAGTAGAGTTTTACTATGGTTAGTCAAGGAGACCTGGATTTAGGATTTAGCTAAATCCAGGGCTCCTTGGCTTGGGCTTAATGCTTAATTCATGCCAGTAAATGCATTGGTAGGCTAGCAGTGCAGGTCTGTGCCTACGCCGCCGCACACCGGCACAGACCTATAGCGCTGCACTGCTACCGCCTATGTGCCGATGTGCGCGATGTAGTAATTGTATTCGCCCTTATGGGTGCACGGAATTGTAATTATGCTTTTAAATATTTCCAACTAAAGATTTTGAGCCTCAAATTTTGTTTTCAAAAAAAACTTTTACCACAGGCAAAAATTTAGGGGCAGAGAAATTGCCTTTGTCCACGCTGCGACGCTATGTAACTATATCGTCACAGTAATTAAATTAATTCAATATGGGCTAGCGTGGGAAGAAAAAAAGGTGTCTGTAAAACAAAATAGCTGTTGTTAACAGGTTGTTTGCGGGTTTTGTCGACCAAGTTGAAGATCGTTCACTTGCCGCCTGGTGACAGTCTACTACAGGAAGGAGATCTAGTGAACATGCTTTACTTCATTGTTCGAGGAAGCATTGAGATCTCAAGAGACGAACGTGTCACCGCTATCATCGGTTCTGCTTTCGTATTTTACTGTGTCAGCGTGAGTGAGTGAGTGAGTGAGTGAGTATAAGGTTTAACGTCCCGATCGACACTGTATAGATCATTTCGAGGACGATCTTACGAGGCAGTGCACACACACACACATAATAATAAAGCACAAAGTTTAACTTTTACAATAATGGAACAGAAAGTTTAACCGTTACAAAAAAAAAAAAATAGACTTTAGCCTAAAATTGTAAGAACTGTCTACTGTTTTACTACGGGCGTGCATCAGTAACAGTATCAACAGTTCTAATGATCTTCCCTTTTATCTTGCAGACACCCATTAATCTCAGAATGCTGTTTATTGGAGGTCTATTGGAGGCCAGGGGGTTACTATGTCAGCAACTTACTTAAGACGCGTACGAAGAGAACAAAATGAACTGAACTAAACTGAAATGCCTGTTTTGCGTTACACGGACTGTGTAGAAGGAACAAATAGGCATGTCAGTTTATTTTAGCTCATTTCATTTCTGGCGCTTTAGGCTCCTACAGATAAGGTTCACTTTTGGAAGAAAAGTTTCGATGAACATTTAACTAAAATATTTTTGGGCAAAGTAGGACAACAATGCTTTTTGATTACCTTTTGCCCTAACGCTACTGACAGCAGTTAGGCCTATTATTTTCTATTATGTACAATTCATTTAATGTTGTATAAGTGCTGATGTAAAACGGCAAAAATCAGAAAATATATGCACGAAGTAATGTATTAGCTTAGACATTTAATCTGTTTGCAGTAGCCAGATATAAATGTCTAAGCTAATGCATAATGTTTTTTGCCGTTTTACATCAGCGCTTATACAACATTAAATGAATTGCTTGCAGTTTTTTATATATAATATTTGCGGTTCTATTAAAGTTTGAAAGGTCACTGAACAGTTACTTTGTACACAACAATAACAACAACAACTACTACTACTACCTCCAGCATTTTGCATTTTGTAATATGTTAAATATAATGGCAAGTTTGTATGTTGGACCGCAAATTTAGTCTACATACCAAATTTCGGGCAAATGGGAGAAAAGCAGTTATAGGTGATGAACGACATTTTAAATGGTGACCACCGCCATCTTCAATTTACTACTTTTCTCGATTCTGGTCACATGACTTATTTCTAGTAGCAACTAACAATATTCCTGCAAAACTTGAACCTTTTTTCAGTCGGCAGCTGATTTGTTATGCTTTGAGTAAAAATACAAAATGGTGGCCGTCGCCATGTTAAATTTCATTTTTGCTCGATTTGATGGCATAACTAGGCTACATGCATATGAAATTTTGTGAAAATACGTGCAATAGCAACTAAGTTCTGAGCGATAAATAGAATTCAAAATGGCGGCCGCCGCCATCTAAAATTTATTATTAGTCCGCCCGGAAGCGATAGCTTGCGGAGCGGACTTAAGTTTTAGCCCAAATGTTTTTTTAAATTTTTTTCCCGAGCGCGAGATCTCAGAAATGCGTGGGCCGACCGGCGTGAAATTTTGCACGATGGTCAATACTGGGCCGATTTTTATAATGCCGGTTTAAAATTTCGGGGGGCGCACCCCAAAAAAATTTTAGGGGCGAAAAACATGCATAATTTAGCCAGATTTCGGACGACTTTGAAATTCGGCGGCAAATATCTCTGAAACGGATGAAGATATTCAAAATCGGATAGTCATTCCGTGTATGGCGATTCCTCCTGCGTTAGGCGAAACAAGTACGGTGAAGTTTGGTCCAGTGACCTTGGAGATTTAGATGTGAAATCGTACAAACCGAAAGTGCATTTTTCGGAAGACCATATTTCGGCCCCTAGGGGGTGCTGCGCCCCCAAATTTTTACACGCGCTAGAGAATGACCAAGTCTTACTTGGTCATTCACCGGGGACGGGGGCTCCCCTTACAATTTTTTTTAAAGGGGGGGTCAAAAATTGGCTTAAAATGCAATAAAGGAGCGCTTATAACTTCGGAGTTAGGTTGTGTAGCCAGACGAAAGTTTGGCACTTGACGTGCCTCTAGGTTGGGGTGTTAACGCAAGTACAACTTTTGGGGGCACCGCCCCCCTTAAAATTTGGGAGGGCAAAAAATGTCCAAAATTTAGTACGTTTTACGACAACTTTCGAGTTTGACCGCGAATATCTCTGGAACCGATGAAGAGAGCGCCAAAGTGTAAACGGCGTTGACGAGTAGGATCCTTTCGGCGTTGAACAAAAAAATTTGTGAAATTCCGTCCACTACGAACAAAGTTATAGGCGCTCATGTTGACCAACCCTAAGTCGACAATGCGCGTTCGGCGTATGCCAATGCATTTGAGTTCGGGCCACGTGACTTTGATGCCGGGAAAATTTTACCTCCCCCCCTCTAATTTCCCCCAATCGGACATAGGGCGCCGAACGGACTCACGTTGGGCTTTGCCCCAAATTTCTAGTTTTTGTTGATTTTGGTCACACGATCTACTTATGGTAGCAACTACAGCAAAATTTAATTAATCTTCGTCAATTGGCAACTTAGTTATTGCTGTTTGGGCAAAAATCCAAAATGACGGCCGCAACCATTTTTAAAATTTTTTTTGTTTAATATTTTAGCGTATATGTATGTAGGACCCTAAACTTAATAGACATGCCAAATTTTGTGCAAATATATGCAATAAATTCAAAATGGCAGCAGCCGCCATCTTAAATTTATTATTTTTGTCCATTTCGGTCACACAACCAAGTTTCAGTAACAGTAGGCTACATTAGTGGAAAATTTCGTTAACCTATGTCAATCGGCGGCCGAGTTACTGTTGTTTGTGCAAAAATCCAAGATGGCGGCCGCTGTCATAATAAATTTTATTTTTGTTCAATATTTTGGCACGTATATGTGTAGAATCTCTAACTTAATAAACGTGCCAAATTTCGTGCAAATACGTTCAATACCAAACCGGTTGTGAACGACAAATGAAATTTAAAATGGCGGCAGCCGCAATATTGAATTTACTATTTTTGTTGATTTTGGGCACACGGTCTATTTTTAGTGGCAACCGGCTACACCACTGCAAAATGTTATTTATCAGTGTCAATAAGTGGCTGAGTTATTGCTGTTTGTGCAAAAATTCAAGATGGCGGCCGCCGCCATTTTAGATTTTAAGTTTGTTCAATATTTTGGCACGTATGCATGTAGGACTTAAAACTTAAAACACGTGCCAAATTTCGTGCAAATATGTGCAATAGTAAACGCGTTACGAGTGATAGATGATATTCAAAATGGCGGCCGACGCCATTTTGAATTTATTATTTTTGTCAATTTTGGTCAAATAGTCCATTTCCGATGGCAGCCATCTACATTACCGCAAAATCTCATTCATCTACCTCAATCGGCGGCCGAGTTATTGCTGTTTGTGCAAAAATTTAAGATGGCGGACGCCGCCATCTTGGATTTTTTTTGTTCAATATTTTGGCATGCGCGAACATAAAACTTCTAACGTAATGCACATGCCAAATTTCGTGCAAATATGTGCAATAGTAAACACTTTATGAGCGATAGATGAAATTCAAAATGGCGGTCGACGCTACCTTGAATTTTTTTGTACATTTTGGTCAAATGGCCTATTTTTGGTGGCAGTAGCAGCCTTCTACATTACTGCAAAATATCATTCATCTACGTCAATCGGCGGCTGAGTTATTGCTATTTGTGCAAAAATCCAAGATGGCGGCCGCCGTTATATTGGATTTTATTTTTGTTCAATATTTTGGCATACGTGTATGTAGGACCTCAAGCGTAATACACGTACCAAATTTCGTGCAAATATGTGCAATAGTAAATGAGTAATCAACGATAAATGAAATTCAAAATGCCGGCCACCGCCATCTTGAATTTATATTTTTTGTTCACTTTGGTCAAATGGTCCATTTCCGATGGCAGCCATTTACATTACTGCAAAATTTCATTCATTTACGTCTATCGCCAGCTGAGTTATTGGTGTTTGTGCAAAAATCCAACATGGCGTTCGCCGCCGTCCTGGATTTTATTTTTGTTCAATATTTTGGAATACTTGCATGTAGGACCGCCAACGTAATAGGCCTACACGTGTCATATTTTCTGCAAATATGTCCAATAGTAAACGAGTTATGAGCGATAGGTGAAATTCAGAATGGCGGCCGCCGCCATCTTGAATTTATTATTTTTGTTCATTTTGGTCAAATGGTCTATTTTCGGTGACAGCCGTTTACATTTCTGCAAAATTTCATTCATTTACGTCAATCGGCGGCTGAGTTGTTGCTGTTTGTGCAAAAATTCAAGACGGCGGCCGCCGCCATCTTGGATTTTATTTTGGTTTAATATTTTGTCATACGTGCATGTAGCACCTCCAGGGTAATACGCGTGCCAAATTTCGTGCATATATGTACAATAGTAAACGAGTTATGAGCGACAGATGAAATTT
>Ga0209367_1013408_pt1 | contig 10544 bp, 5 predicted proteins | sample WorMetLIZISLAND2_FD_187412 | JGI IMG/M metagenome (GOLD analysis project Ga0209367, IMG submission 187412) | Marine gutless worms symbiont microbial communities from Max Planck institute for Marine Microbiology, Germany - Olavius geniculatus... ...
GAATAGTCAATTATTTGCAGTTTCGCACCATTAAATTAGTCTGAAACATGCATAACAACACTAATTGTACCTATTTCAGTCATTTCTGAAGCATTCTGGGGTGGCGGACCTAATGTAAATTTTTACCCGGGTTCAGTTAGTACTCAGTTATCGATATCGTATTACGTATAACGCACTCGCACGAAAGCCGACGGATAGTGAGCATTGTTCACCGCGACTAGCACAAGACCGAAAAGATAATTAACGAAAAGAACTTCAAAAATGACGAGCGTAAGATGGGCAAAAATCATCATACGTGTGTACAGTCTAGCGAGCACTTTCAGGCTGTGACGACGTCGATCACAATGCTAAAATTTCGACGATGATCAACAGCAAAATAAATGTGCAGTTTTCCAACAAACAGCTGCAAATTCTTAACATAGGACGAAAGACATGACGAATGCTCAAAAATTCGATTTTGTCTTTAAATCCTCTAAAGTGGAAGATTTCTTGCTCCAAATTTTGTATTTTGGAAAGAAAATTTTCCAACAAGCTAAAATTCAGCAAACGGGCAATTACCCCCATGACACCACTGCATAGTGGTGAATGGCGTTTATCCGTTGATTATAAATTATTTACGCCGTCGCTGCGCGCTACTTTACAGGCTATTTTTGTAATCGCGAAGTAGGCGCTATTAGTTACACGCGATTCACATAACGACGAAGAACAGAAAATGTTTTTGCCAATTAGTCTTTACGAAACGTCTTTATGAACTAATATTAAATCTTCATACGTACGATATATGTCACCACTAAGTTACCAATTCACGCAAGACATGCGTGTTTCAACTAACTGACTGACCGAATGATGAATTACAAGAAGCCCAGCTGTCTTTAGAATAGCCGACCGTACTGATTGTTAGTGACCTTCAAGGTCGATGATTTTCATATAATCTAAAAGGGCGTATGCTGCTTTCGATTAGTGATTGATAGTAATCTTGGCCCTATCTCTCACCATTTCCGAGATACGGTCACTTATAGCTTAAACATTTTTATAAAATATTGCGGCCAAACCGCTGCAGATAGAGACATGGTTACTGTTGACAGCCTATAAGAAGTCGTCATCGTTCTATCCAATGGTACTATCACCACCCCCTACGACTGACCGTTTAGCCACAATACCGCACGATTGGCATACCATAGTGCGTCATGACCCTATAAGGTCATCCAAGGTCAGTGATTTTCGTGTTATTTGAAAACCATTATGTGATTTTCTATTATTGATTAATAGCAATCTAGACCCTATCTCGCACCGTTTAGACACATTACATCCGTGACAGACGACAGACAGACGACAAACAGACGACAACCGTACCATAAGCTCGACCGTTACGTAAGTACAGTCGGCTAAAAATGTATACTTTCGCATTTTGCTACAGACTAAATAAATGTCTATGACGTCGTAATAGTCAAACAAAGTTTCATACTTTTGTATTTCGGTTCATTTGAGCAAAATGTATATCTTTATTGCTGATGCCAATTTAAGCTAACAAAAATACGTCGGAAACGAAAAGATGACACGACGCTGTAGCTACGGGGAGAACTGTTTTACAGCCACTAAACTAGCATGCAACACTCGAGATCTGAAATGCACATTATAGCAGAGCCTCTGCTTGGTCGTGTTCGTGACCAGCTGGTCCACAGTAGACGTATAGTAGATGGCAAACTGTCCCATTATGCTTACGTGCGCCATTGGAAAGAGAAATTCTGCTGTACGATTTTTGCCTATTGGATATCTCCAATCGGCGACAGAACATAGCGACAGTACATAAGCATAAGATTATAGCCTGGAACGACTTCCGACATTAGGGCCTATCCACAGTGACTTGTAGCGCTTACAAATATGCAAGAGCAACGCTATGCAAAAATTTTCAAACAAGAACAACTTTCTCGAAAGCAACGCGTTACTTCACTGGCGACAAAATGTACAAGAGCAACTTCGAAGGTCAAAACGCATCTCTAACTAGAAGCAATCACGGACGGTGGATCAAAATGCCACATTGCAATTTTTCTTGTGATAGATTATAGCAAAAACGTGACCGGCCAACATTTGGTGCTTTGTTAGCCGCAACATTTGCCAATATTTCTGCTGAAAGTTAGACAAGTACGTGCATGATCAATTGGTCATGCTGACATTTTGTTCACGTGACGCACTCGGCAGAGTCTTGAGTCTAGATCGAAATGTCTCCGGTCTCGAAATATGTACAATGTCCAGCTAGCTGCCAGCGGGCATTTGACGGCGGCTGACGACGTCAGGCTTGGTTGTAATTCGCTCGCTCCGCTGGATTGCATGACCGACGCTGAAATCGAGTCAGTCTGTCGCAGCTGTTAGGCTATGCGACACGCGACCTATCACGAAACACGAATAATCCATTGCCGGTATACGCGCTCACCTTATCAGTGACCAGAAACCGCGTACGTGTTACACATGCGTCTCAGGCCGACGACGTCACGTAATCAACTCTGCAGCATGCATGCCCAACGGCAGCGGAAACCAGTAAGAAAGTAAGCAAGTAAGTAACTTGGGAAAGAATCTCGGTAGGTTTCTGGTAGCACGGTGCAGTTATTGGCAACTCGCACCGACTCTACTGGATTCGAAAGAGCTTTACGAAGAGCAAAGAGTAGCTACAAATGTTGTCCTCGGTGAGTGTACAGTCGACATCAAGCAGAAGACAGGAAAAAAGAAGACGACAGAAGATTAAAAACCTATGGATATTTTTCACGAAAACTCTTAAGTGCTTCCACTGGTGCGTGTCAAATTCTCGAATCTCTATTAGTGCAGATAAAAGACTGAAGTCAAGAGATTTCTGACACAGCTGTCTATATGGCTATTGTAAGGAATTAATTAGCTATCGTTGACAGACAGACGTCGTTACAGCACGATTGCAAGCCAGTCCGACCAGCTGTGTCTGCTTTTGATGCGGTATTACTATAGCGAAGGTCGAATGGAGTCCTACACGTATACAAGCGTCGTCGTCGACTTAATAAGTTATATTAATTTATCATTATTCAACCTCTATTATAGTTAGTTTGTTGACGTTTCGGCAACCGCTGCTGCCTTCGTCGGAACGACTGTCTGCCAGTTGTCGCTACGGCGGACAGTAAGTAGTCATAAATATATTGAAGTTGGCAGGGCCCTTCGTCTCGGTTCATCGACGTGTGTTGTTTTTTTCTGATGTGTATAGCTTTCCTGATCCATCGGTCCATTCTGTTGCTCTCTCTGTCGATCACCTTGGCGCGGTCCCAGTCTATGACGTGAAGGAGAGATGGCGTGGTCTGTGAACTGTTGTGGAAGAACTGGACAACGGGTTCAACGCAAGGTACATCATCGTCATCAGCAGCAGCAGCAGCACAAATGATATCTGCGTGTCTGCGGCTTACGAAGCCGCGAAAAACATGACCGATGCGGTGAGGCAAAAAGGCTGCGGGCGGCGGTTGCGGAGACTGCGTGGCACGTAAGCTGCAGACCCGTCATGACTGACAGCTGTGACAGATCCAGCTAAGATCCAGAGGAACATTATAGACTCAGCAGAGCCGCAGCTTAGCTGTCGGGTTTACGCCATATTGATCAACGCAGACTTCGAGGCAACGGCCGCGGTATCCGATTGACGTAACCCCGTTAGCAAATTATAGCTCTCCTTTAACAAGTCCATCGCTGCATACAAGCTGTCTGACACAGTAAACTACTGTAACATGTTCGCTTCTAAATAGGTTCGTTGGAAGAACAGCTTGCTGAGAAATGACAAAATAAATCATAATAATAAGAATTATTTGATAATTAAAATTAAGATTGCATTAAATTTTAAGTCTGGGGTTTTAGTTTAATTTACCTCACGGCCGTAAATAAATTTAGCCAAACAAAATCAGCTCGATAAATGAAGACGTAAACAAATGCAAGAGTAGAAAATACGCGGCGATTAAAAAATAAAGGCAACAAGAAGCCCAGCTACCGCTAGAAAAAGCTGACCGTACCGCCTACGTACGAAGCCCAGCCTTCGATTTCCAGTCACGGATAGAAAGCGATTTGTCAGCGGTGAGACAGTTCCATGCACGCCATGTTAACTGAACGCTGTCTCGAAAGCTACAATAAACGCCAATATAACAGGCATCGCACGTGGTCAATTCGCCAAATGATATAAATAGCTACAGGCTAAATGAGCAAGGAATATATCGGACTCAGGTTTTGCAAATATTTTTTTCACAGTAAAAACGCCTATACAATTCCTGTTGCAGTACTGACCTTCAAGGTCATTCATTTAAAATTAATGATTTTTATGTCATTTGAAAGCCAATATTCAACTTCCTATTGGTGACTAATAGTAACCTAGGCCGCATTTCTCACCGTTTTTAAGATACGGCTACTAATGTCTTCAAACATTCAAAATTACGATTAAATCGCTACAGATGGCTAACTATTCGTGTAAAAGTTTTTTCTACGCCCTACCCGTTAGCCAGAGTACACCCATTACAGACGGACGGACGGACGGAAGGACAGACGGACGGACGACAACCATGCCAATAGCTTGATCTTTACTAAAGTACGGTCGCGTAAAAATCACGTAATTAAAAAGTTAAGTAAATGCGCGTAATCGATGTTAACAGAAAAATTTATAACACAATTGAATTAAAAATCAAAATAAAAACGACTGAAGAATAGCGCACGTTTTATTCATTTCATTTTCATCTTTTGCCATTTCTTTATTTTCACAAAAATTGTAAAAAACCTTTTTCATAAGTTTACGTCTACACTTGAGCTGTCAAATTAGCGCATTAATTAACGCATTAATGCGTTGATAAATTAACGCGCGTTAAAAAATTAACGCGCGCTAAAACAATTAACGCATTATGTAAATTTATGTTAACTTACTAAATTCCGTGAAGCAAAAGTTCCAATATTCCGTTAAACTGCGGTTATTCGACAATCCAATGAATTCAAGTAACTAAACTGTAGCTGCCGTTTCATCACTACTGTAAATAATTATTCCGACGACAAACTAATAGATTTTTATGCTAGCTCTGACGTGAGTTATTGTTAATTATACGTTTTAAAATGTGTTTCTAACTTTCTATATTTTTCAAGCGGGGCCCCCAAACGTCGCGCGGGGTCCGGGGTAACTTACCCCCTTACTCTCTCTCTCTCTCTGGACGGGCCTGAGTGCGTCAGTAACGCGTTAATTAACGCGTTAAAAAAATTAACGCAGTGCGTTAATGCATTAAAAAATTAACTCTTCGACAGCTCTAGTCTACATGTGATAATTGCTATGTTGCTAATATTGTTGTAAATGTCCTGTAAAACTCTAGCCTGCAAATATTTGTCAGAAATCAATGATGGTTCGCGACATAAGTGTATGCGACAGTCGTGTGCATGTAGGGCCTATATCACGCAGTTCGGTCACTGACACACGAAGTGCAACAAGTGCTCAGCATAGCAGCGCCAATGCCGTGCGTCTGTCACAAAATCTAAAGCCCAAACTCTAATTATTTCGGTTTGTCGTGGATGCTGTACCACAAGCCGCACAACAAACAGAAAGTCTACAGCAAGTCAACAAATTCTGACATATCAACAGCTTGTTGTTGATCAGCAAGTCTACAAGAAATCGAAGAAGTAGTGGAATTCACGATTATCGGAGCAAACTTTATTTTCACAGATCGTTAGCTTTTGCACAACATCACAGAGTATTTGCAAGACTCTATGCCATTAACAGATAAGCCATAAGTTGAACTTGACATTTTGTAGTCACTTACTCGCCTTCATAACTCTTCAATTTCTCTTCCCTTGTGCACTGATAAACACATATATTTCTGCACCGTCATAATCCGTGTTTAGTTTATCAAACAAACAGATTTTGATATCGTAGTGCTTTAAGACGTTGGTTAAAGCCGACGGTGCACCGTTCAGACCACGTAGGTTAATGTCAGGTGGCACGATCGTTTCGTATTATACCCCGTTTACACGATGAAGCTGGCTCGACGAGCTGGCTCGTCCAGCTAACATATATAATTGCTCGATGTGTGCTCGACGGTTGTTTGATGATTGCTTCCTGTAGGCTATGCTTTATGTATGCTTTATATTTGCTCGATGTTTGCTCGATCGTGTGAACGGGGTATTAGCTAAGACTTGAAAGTTACGTGCGACGCCCAAAGTGAGACGGATGGTGAACGAACGCTATCAAGAATTGGCAGGACGACGAACTGAGCCGCTGTCAACTGCATGGATTAGTAACACAGCTATACCACGACGACAGGTAACTCGTTCTCATTTGATGTACAAGAACTATTTGGGCCTACAAACATTAGAGTTCCCACCAGATACGTCGTAAACAAGACTGCAATGCAATTTTGTCGTTGCTGCATTAGTGCTTTATTCTGATCCACGTCCCTCGGTGTATTCTGCAATAGCGTTTTAATTATTCTGCCTTTATGAGAATAAAGATCTATATAGAAAAAAGCTAGGTTCTAGATTTAGCCTATTCAACAACGAAGCTAAAATGCTAAAATGTAACTAATATAAATCTACTTAGGGCCTAAGTGACTTTCGACTTATTTTTAGTCGTAATTAAAGATCATTAAAGAATGTTACACGCGTAAACAATAACATTTATCTACGAGTAGTTTATACACAAATGTGTCAAAAAGACTTTGGAGGCGCTGACGAACAGTCGCAGGCCCATTATGTTTGATGGAAATAGTGCGCTTTACATTGCCTTTAACTTAAATTCAAATGCATTCGGGTGACCGTACGTGCATTGGTGTTTGCTATGCACGTTGTATCGCGTACAACTTATATACGCAAAACGTACATACGCGGAAAGAGTGCTCTAATTGCGCTGCGCGCGCTAATTACAAGCCAGAGTGTGTTAATATTAGTCGCGCCAATGAACGGACGGACGTTCTCCATTAGAGAAAGAGCGGGCGCGCATCAGCGACGAGTTGACTGACGTTGCAGCAGCAGGAGCAGCAGCAGCAGCAGCAGAGCGGCACTACATAGTGTTTCACAAAAAAGCACCCTTTTTCTTTCTTTTATAATACACTCAAATAATAGTCAATTTACCCGAAATTTTTACCAGATGTAGCTGACAAATTACTAATTAAAAATATTTTGACCAAATCTGACTGTTGGTTAAATATTCTTTAATAGTCGTGATAGAATGCTGACGTTATAATGTGCCTGTGCTTGTCGCAACCGGTGCTGTCACTGCCCTGCTTCTATGGTGAACTTCATCTGCTTTACTGATGACAAACTGTTGATGTTTTACTATTGCAGCCACAAAAAACGCTTAAAACAATTACTATTACACACTTGTGGGTAGGGATATAACTTGACTTTTACATCTTCCAGCAAGACAGAGCACCAGCACACACTGCTTGCGAGATGGTTGAGTTTTTGGATCGCGAGATGTCTGATTTCATGCCCCCATGTTGCTTAATGCTGATACGATAAACATTTTTATCAATGAACTTAATAAAGTTCACCGTTAGTGAACTTGATAAAGTTTACCGTTTAAGCAGTGTAGCAACTGGTAGCACCAGTTGAGACAATCCAGCTTGTACTCACGACACATTGTGACGTCAGCATTACGTCACGACTAGCAAAAAATATTTAATCAACAGCCATATTTTGTTGAAACATTTTGAATAAGTATTTGTTTATCTACAACTAGTAAAAATTTTATTTATATTGATCACCGTTCAACTGAGTCATAAAAGACAGAAAAAAGGGTGTCTTTTTATGAAACGCCGTGTAGTGATGCGGACCGGTGTGCAGGCCTGCGGCAGGCAGAAGATGGCGACTAATCGACCGCCGAGCGACGACTACTCGCCGTGCGCAACCACCACCAGCGTGCGGCATTCATTGTTCGATGCGCTCTAATGATGAAGCATCAGTTTTCACTCAGCACTGTTCTGTCTGCCGCAGGTGCACTGACAGCCGAGCCGACGCGCGCACGCACCGACACATCACATCAATCTCTGCACGAGTTACGTACACGTAGCTACGCGAGCATTGTTGCGCACCACTCGACGCTGCACGCTGCAACCTACCTGTCACTGACCAGTCACGTCCTGATCAGGCAGACTTCATATTGATTATCTACTGACTTCCGGTAGTGGCCGGGTGGTCGGTCGGTCGGTTGTTTAGTGAGTGCGTGACGGGAGACGAGCCGTTACATCACCGGGCAGGGCAGCGTGCGTATACGTCTATAGGCCATACGTCGATGGCGTGGATTGCGTCTGCGGGGAATAGACGCTGCGGCGAGTAGCAGCAGCCAGAGAGCGAGTGAGTGCTGAGCACTTTGTGCTCGGTCACACATCCAAGCATCATGTCGGCTAATAACACTTCCACCGCTAGCTGCAGCGGCAGCGACGACGTCAATATGACGTCGAGATGCGGAAAAGGGTGCTCGACGTCGGTGCTGGTGTCAGTCAACTACGACCAGCCGGAGCTGAGCGTCGTGGCACTGGCGTTGCTGCTCGTCATCGTTGGCACGATGTTGTGCAACTTGCTCGTCGGGGTGGCCCTGATACGCTTCCGCACGCTGCGCAACGTGTCCAACCTCACTCATTATCATCATTATCAGCAGCAGCAGCAGCAACATTAACGCTATCTGCACAGTGGCGCTATATAAATGTGATTATTACTATTATTATTACTACCAACGTGTCCAACCTGCTCATCGGCAACTTAGCTCTGAGCGACTTTCTGTTGTCGGTCACCGTGCTGCCGCTGTCTGCCGTCAACGAGTGCCTGGGTCACTGGGTGTTTGGGCGCAGAGCCTGCAGCGCATGGTTGATCGTCGACGTCTTCTTCTGCACGGCGTCCATCTGGAACCTCTGTTTGATCGCGTTCGACCGCTTCACGGCCACGTTTTTTCCGCTCTGGTACCGAGGCGAGGGCCGCGCCAACTGGCACCACGCCTTCGCCTACGCCGCCATCGTCTGGATCGTTGCGGCGGCCGCCTGCCTGCCGCCACTCGTCAACTGGAACGATCTTCCGGTCAATTACGTCACCCATCGCGTCGAATCATCCGCTGTGACGGAGCCGTGTTTGGTGTACCGGTGTGTGCTGTTTCGTAGTCCTAACTACGTGCTTTACTCGGCGTCGGTGTCATTCTTCGTGCCGTGTCTCGTCACGCTGGTGCTCTACATCAGCATCCTGGCCGAGCTGCGACGTCGACGCTCCAAGGCCGAGGCGCTGAAACGTCGTCGGTCGTCGGACCAGCATCAGTTGCAGCCACAGCGTCAGGCCGCTGTCGTGGACGAGTCACCCGGGCCGACACCGGCCGCTGGTGGGAGTCACCAGTGGAACCAGCGCCGAGACTATCTCACCACGACGCCGCTCGTCGACGAGCGTAGGCCGACCGCGTCGACGTCTGCCGCCGTCAGCTGGCTGGAGGACCGTGACAACGATGAAGTCGTCTTCGCGCCATCCGTTGAAAACGTCGACGCCGATCAACCCGCGTCAGACGACTCGCCGCCGACTTCACCATCACGACTGCTCAGTCAACCGCCACACAACGGACTCAACGCATCTGCACCCGACGACGCCGACAACGATGATGATGACGTCACGCGGTACGCCTCTGACATCACACACGACGATGATGACGTCATCCGGACTTGTGACGTCATACAGCAGCAGCAGTCGTCGTCGAATGAGCTGACACCGAGGCGCGGTCTGCTGCCGATGTCCAACAGCGAAATGGTGATTCCGAGCGGCGCCGGCGTCGACTGCTCTGCGGCTGAAACGTTCATCCACCGCTTCAGCTGCTCGACGCTCAGGTAGAATAATTGCAATTAGAATTACAACGAATTTTTGCATGGCGCCTCGTGTTATTATTATTATTATTATTACCGGGGCAGCATTTTTCAACAATAAAATACTAGGGCTGAATAATGAACAATGTAGAAAAGAATAAAAATAAATCTTAAAATGCGTAGTAAAAGACTTGTCTTTGTCACAGTAAACTTATTAATAAACGAATTAGTTATAATTGAAGACGCATCATTTTAAAACTGTTTTTCTGTATTAGCTTCATCACTGTCATTACCAACTCATCCGAGAAAAAGTTTAATCATATGTCTGTGTGCCTGATTGCTCAGAGAGTTGTGAATAGATTTTGGTGCAATCTTGTGGAGAACTTACGCGTGGCCCAAGAACGAACTGACTGGATCCTGGTGACCGGCTCAAACTGTCATAATGACGTGTAAGTTATGAACGCCGTTTTAAAAGAATTTTAATGACAATTTACGAGATTGTGAAGTATGGCTTAAGACCAACCGCACTCGGACTTTGGTGGCGATCCGGAGCAAGATCGGTATCCGGGATTTTTGAATAGAATTCGGAGCTAGATCCGAAAATGTTTGGATGACGTTTAGGAGAAGCGTCATCATCGTCATCGACAACCGTGGGCTCAATGCCCGTTGGTGTCTGACGCCATTCTTACTATCGCTGCCCACCGCTGCCTATCTAGGGCAGCGTGGCTTAACTCCTGCAGGGTTGTCCCACAC
>Ga0209367_1013410_pt1 | contig 10543 bp, 9 predicted proteins | sample WorMetLIZISLAND2_FD_187412 | JGI IMG/M metagenome (GOLD analysis project Ga0209367, IMG submission 187412) | Marine gutless worms symbiont microbial communities from Max Planck institute for Marine Microbiology, Germany - Olavius geniculatus... ...
TAGATATGCCCTCCCGGCCTGGTCAGGATTTTTAACGGTGGAACTAATGAATAAATTACAGTCTACCTTGAAACGTCTCTATAGGTTTGGTTACACTGCTCAGATTATGTCTTTTAATGATATTGCGAAATCTTGCTCACGTGATCTTTTTCACAGTATTACGAAATCTGGTCACTGTCTTCATGAACTGTTGTCATGTTACGCTGAGCGTCCAGACAGTTTACGCCCTCGTGGACATGATTATGTGTTGCCTGTTTGTAGTAAAAAATTGCATAAACAGTCTTTTTTAGTTAGATCACTTTTTGACTGTGTTTAATTATTTTATGCCATGTTACCTTGTCTAAATTACATTTCTCTTCTGTTGTGCTATTGTATTACGTGCGTTTGTCACATATTTTATTAAATACTGTGTTACTGTGTGTTACTGTGTGTTACATCTATGCGTCACTGTCAATTTAGTATGATTTTAGAGGTGGCACAAATTTATGTAAATCAAGCAAAGAATATTTAAATGGATAGACATGCAAGGCTGCGATAAGTTTATTCTATACACGATTTCACAACTTTTGACATATCACATACCTTTCTAACAGCAAACATTTCTAAGTTACAAATGCTCAGATATCTATGCTAAATCCATGCGTTACAGTCGAATCCAGCTGAATTTTAGGGGTAAATGATTTATGCAAATTAGGCAAAGAATACTTTAATGATTCGCTATCAAGTCAGGCGCTTTTTTCTAAAGCATCCTGAAACTTTTGACATATCACACGCCACTAATCGTCCCAAAGTTATCAAACAGGTCCGTTTTTTGGACCACTTTGTATGTGCACTGTCTGAAAAAGCAGTCCCCGAAATGATCTATTATGTGTTGAGCGGGACGATAAACCTCTACCTACTAGTCACATATACACTTATATAACACAGTTATATATAAAAAAACTGCAAACAATTTACTTAATGTTGTATAAAAGCTGATGTAAAACAGCAAAAATCAAAAAGTATAAGCACGAACTAATGTATTAGCTTAGACATTTAATCTGTTTTCAGTAGCCAGATAAAAATGTTTAAGCTAATGCAAAATGTTCGTGCTTATACGCTTTGATTTTTGCTGTTTTACATTAGCGCTTATACAACATTAAATAAATTGTTTGCATTATTTTTATATATAATATTTGCAGTTGTATTAAAATTTGGAAAGTTACCATAGCCTGTTAGTTTTTACTACAACTACAACAGCTACTACATAGCTGGCATCTTGGATTTATTTTGCGCAAACACATAGAATAGCAACCATGTTATGAGCAATAAATGAAATTCAAAATGGCGTCCACCACAATCTTAAACTTATTACTGTTGTCGATTATGGTCACGTAACCTAGCCCATCCAGTAGTTGCCGGCTACACTTCTGCAAAATTGCATCATTATATCTCAATCAGCAGCTAAGTTATTAGGGCCTACGTTTCGTGCAAAAATACAAAATGGCGGTCGTCGTTATACTGGGCAACTTCACTTTTTAACTTAGACTTTCGCTGAGCCTTTTCGCTGAGCCAAAACTAAACCTGAACGCACAAGTCTGTACTTAGACCAAAGTTCAACTAAACGATTAAAAAATGGCGGAAAACCGGTAAACTTAACAGGAAACAAATCAACCAATTACGATAGAACTTGCTTATTTAATCGCGCCGCGCACGCAAATGACTAATTACGTAACGTCTCACGTCATTATATAGCCATTAGTCCCATTACGGCGTTTATCCGTATAGAACTGTAAACAAGCGCCATGTTTTCGCTCAGCTAAAGTCACAAGTCGAAGTGGATTCCGGCTCAGCGAAATCACATCACTTTTTGACTTAAGTAGGTACTTAGACCGACGTTTAGACTCAGCAAAAGTTTCAGCAATAGTCTAAGTCAAAAAGTGAAGTCGTCCATTGAATGTTATTTTGCTTAATATTATGGTACAGCTGCATATAGGACGTTGAATTTTGTCCACCTGCCAAAGTTCGTGCAAATACATCCAGTAGCAAGCGAGTTATGGGCGATAAACCGAATTCAAAATGGCGGCCGCCGCCATCTTGAATTTATTATTATGGCCAATTTAGGTCACATGATCTATTTCAAGTAGTGACTGGCTACACTTTTGCAAAATTTCATTAATCTGCCTCAAACGTCAGCTAAGTTATTAGTGTTTATGCAAAAATCCAAGATGACGGCGCCGCCATCTTGGATTTCATTTTTGTTGAATGTTATGGTCTATCCGTACGTAGGACCATAAGATAAGTTCACCTGCCAAATTTCGTGCAAATACATGCATTATTAAGCGAGCTATGAACGATAAACTGAATTCAATATGGCGGCCGCCGCCATCTTGGATTATTATTTTGTAACGCTGGACCACCCACGAAGCCCGTTTGCGGTTCTAAACTTGCCCTTTAAATTTCGCATTGATCGGGTTTATACTTTCCGAGATATCGCGATTCGAAACCTTTGCAAATTTGGCTTAAAATGTCTATTTAGCCCCCCCCCAAAAAAAAATCATATTTTTGGGGAGTTTTTGCCCCTAGACTTTACTTTTTATCATCGAGACCCCCAAAAGGCACTTCCTTGCGCAGAAACACGCGTTTTGAGCCCTCATTGGTCGTGATCGGTCCTACGATGTGATCTGGACGCGAGGCGAAGAGTACAAAAAAGACAGAACCAAAAGTAAGCAAAAATTCGCCATTTTCGCAGACCCCTTCCCGTCGTCTCACATCAACCAAATTTTGCGTGCTGGGTCGTATCCCGGATATCTTTCTTGGTTTTGAGTTTCAGAAAGATCGGTTGAAAATGTGGGAGCAGTGGGCCGGGGTCGAAATTTCGGTCTTCCCATTGACTTGGCACATCGCTTGTTGTGAGAACAGCCGCAAACGACAGACACTGAAAATTTGCAACGAAAGAAATTTTGACCCTAAATTTCACAAAAATTTGAGGTCTGGTCCCAAATTTTGCTTGTTTGGACGAAACTTTTTTTAACGAAAAAAAGATTTTCCGACACTTTTTTGACAGTTCAAAATCTAGAGGGAAGCAACTAGGGAAACAATTGGCAATTACCCTCCCCCCGTTTCCCTGTCCACGGTCACGACGCCGCGTTCACATTACATTGACCGTCAACGGCGTCAACATCATCGGCATCAGATAGCAGCCTATAGGTCTATCGGCTATATGATAAGCTAATAATTATGATCGACCAAACCAACGGCAAACACGTCGAATACAAGACGATCGGCCGCAAGACGCAAAGGACCAATGACGTCATGGTCGGTGCGGCAGGGGACACTTCACCCTAAATTTTGGCTGTCAAAAATTGTTTTTGTCGAATAATTTCGTCCAAAATGTCAAATTTAACCCATTTATGCGTACGATTGGACACTTAATTTGACGGTAAATGATAAAATAATTTGGGCACTAATGGGCTAAGGCTGAAAATCTCTGATTGTATATGGTTTGGCGGAGTTTTCTCTATCCCAGAAATGGCAAAAAATACGCTAATTCTATCATGGATCCAGATATGGATCCGGCTTACCACCAAAACGTAGTCACCAATTCGAACTGGGCCAAATACGTGTACAACTTCTCCTAAAAATTTCAGCCAAATTTGCCTGTAACTTTAAGTGTAATGCTGTCAGCAAACCAAAAGATAGATAAACAAATAAATAACGCTTCAAACACAAACTATCACATAACCTCTTTGGCGAAGGTAAATATTCGGCGCCAGAACGCCGGCTACGACGCTTAACGCCGTTTTACCCTGTTTTTTCGGCGCAACAACATCATTCTCTGTTAGTCGGGGAGCTGAGCCTGACAGTTGTGCCCGTGCACCCCCTTGGGGATTAAACATCATGCATATTTTGTTGTACTCCAAAGACCGAATTGTGGAAAGAAATCATATCAGCAAGAAAAAAATTGGGATACAGAGTGCTTACCAGCTGTTCGTTGCTATGACAACCATAAGCCCATGGCAGCAAGCTTAGTGTGCTTATAACAGAGATAATCAATGTCTAAATGCGTCAAATATCATAGCTATAATAAGGTGTTTATACATTATTAAGTACAGTTCTAAAGGTGTATTTATTACATAGCAACGGTTGCTAAGCAGAGAGATTCTGCATAGCAACAGCCTATTCAGCAGAGGTATAAAGCATCAGCCAAATCTTAGTTACCACATGAATACACCGTGTTCGGATAAAAAAGAGTATAGGATATTTTCTTTGGCAAACTTAGACATATTTTCATAATTTTTGTCGTGAGTTGTCGAGAAGATTCATTTTATTAAAACGTTAGTTGGCCTAAATTTTTTCCTTACATTGCGATATCACTATGTAGTTTTGACGTAATTATGACGTCATCGAATATGCCGTTTTACTGTATTTTACGTCAAAAATAGCAATTTTTCAGATAATAACTTCAACAAATTCAAACGCACGTTTATAATTTTTGGTAGGTAACATTAAAAAAATAATGTGCAACTGACAGTGCACCGAACTACCGATAGTTAATCAGTGACGCCACTTTACCGTGAAAAATAAAACACTCCTTGTATTCTTATTTAACTTTGCACAAAATCAAAACAAAAAATACAGTTTTTAGTTTTTAGCTTGTAGCTGCTTGAGTTGTCAACAACAGTAACAAAACTCGCTATTAATCAAATGTGCAGTAAAAAATCATTCAAAATGCGCACTGTCGCAACACCAATGCATGCTGCAGAGATGACGCTGATATCGACTGCTGCACAACGACGTTTCCACAGGCACACAACGGCCAATTTTAACATGGCGAAAAGCACAACAAGGCTAAAAACATTTTGCAGAAATAATTTTTTTCTATGTTTCCAATCTATCGTGTTTCTTTCATTGCAATTTTTTTCGACAATTGTTCTGTTTTTCGTACTGCTGAGGCTTATTTAGACAGCACCTTACGCGAAAACGGCATTTCAATGACGTCACAATTACATTCGCAATACGTAGTGATAGATAAATTTTAAAGGTTAGTTTTAGATGTCTTTAGTAATACATATCATTGGTATAATGTGTGCCAAAAATTGTAAAAAAAGTAAAAGTTATTCAGGAAAAACTGTAGACTATTTTTTCCGGACACGGTGAAGTTTTGCCTAGCAACCGTTACTATAGACACCGTGGTAACTTAGTGACAAAGTTTTCATGACATAATGTCATTCGTTACTATAAAAATGAGCTTAAACGTTACAAACTGTCTAACACAGTGCAAAATGTCCTGCCCTATTTTTACCCTTAACCCTATTTCTAACCCTATTTTGACTATATATATACGCCGCGATTGCTTCGTGACAAATTTCGACAGCCATAACTTTATCGTAGACTACGGAAAGCCACTGACAACACCGAAAATTTCAGCGGGTGAACCCAGGGCCGTCTTTTGCCAGCGGCGGGCGGGGCCAGAAAAATTTATATCAAAAATGATATAATTTAATTAATTTGATTTTTCCCACTGAGTTCAAATTGTGACAATAATTCATCCCCTAAGTCGCTGACTAGATTGATCCATCGATCCATCGTCTGTTGCGGCGATCAGCGCCGTAGCGCGGGGCCCCTTTGCGGCGCGGGGCCCTTGGCACAGTGCCATTGTGCCACCAGTGGCGGTTTTAGGCCGGGGCCAGGGGGGACACAGGCCCCCAGTTTTGCTTTAAGCCCCCTCAGTTTCATAGCTACCCATAATTTTTTTGCAAAGATAACACAAATATCTGATTTATTTGCGTTTCCAAATTTTAGAAAAGTGGGCATATTTGCGGCTTCCATTGAACGTCCGAATACCAAAAGTGCTTCAGCTTCAGGGGGGCTTCGCCCCCTGACCTCCTGACCAGGGGCTCTGCCCCTGGACCCCGCTGGGGGCTCTGCCCACAGACCTCCAGTATAGGCTCGCGCTACCGCGCTCGCCATAGGGCCGTGCCCCCCAGATATTGCAAGCTAGAACCGCCACTGTGTGCCACCCTCCCTTAAAAATAGGCCTGGGTAAAACCCACTGGACTTGGCCCTTAAACTGCACGTCTTTTTCTGAGCGAAAGGAACGGCATTTTTGGATAGTGATCGTTTAGGCCCCATTTTGTTGACACTACCGGCGAGCACATAACAGATTCGTTAATCGCGCGGCTTTCAATTCATTCCATTTCATTTCGTTTCGTTTCATTTTAGTTCGTTCCATTTCTGTTCCTCTGTACACACCTTAAAAGTTTCGATATCAAGTCATGCAGATTAAAGCCTATTTCTTGCGCGTCCTGAGTGTTTCAGATGGCGGTGGCGGCAGTGATGGACGGTGGACTGGTAGCCAGTCGTTCGACCTGGAAGCCCAATGGCTGGCTGATGACGGCCGCCTGCATCAGTAACTGACGTCTGCCAGTCTGACGGCACGCGCTGAAACCATCCCCCGCATACAGAGACAGCGCTGCCTGTTGGGGCGTCTTGTAGTCAGGACTTGAATGTTCTCTCTTCGACCTCGATGTAGCATCCAAAATGTCGATTTCCATTTGCTGAGGTATTTTGTAGCCAGAATTTAGTTGCTGTAGAGTTGTCTTGTAGTCAAAACTTAACTGGAGAGTAGTACTGCAACCACGATTTGAGGGTCCACTGGTCTTGTAGCTAGGGCTTGACTGTTCTTGTTGGATGTTCGCTTGTTGAGCTGCTTTGTAGCCAGGACATGACTGTTCTCGCTTCGAGGAGGATTGAGTCGTAGCCTGGAGAATGTTCCAGATGCTGAACGACGGTAAAGTCGCCGACGAAAAAGACGAGGGAGTGGCATCCACGACACTGCAGGTCGCAGCACTGAAACACGCCGCTCTTCCAACTCTCGTGCATGATTCGTCTTCTTCGTCTTCGTGGTCCTCCACGACGTCTGGAATTCCAAGGCTCGGCGGCGACCGGCTGACGTCAGAGCGACGTTCATCCATGTTGCAGGAGACTCGTGAGAGATCGGCGTCGATGTCGTTACGTGTAGACGCCTCATAACAGTCGCTGGTGGACAGGCTACAAGCGTCTGACAGTGAGAGCGTCGCAGAAGACTCCTTACAGCCGGCGCTGCTGATGTTCACTGACCTGTATGCACAACGCGTCAACTACTAATACACCACCTGCAACTATTACACCGCCAGTAACTACTACATAATGCACCAACGACTGCATGCTTGTGGTTTGATGGCGAGACGGTTGGGGACGTTGAAGCGCGTGACTGTCGATCGAAATGTCATGAGTTCGACTTCCGGTCGGGAGTGGTTACTAGGCCTACTACTACTAGAATGCGTGGACAGGTAAACCATCTCGGTATACACAATCAACACCAAGATCAACAGTCCGCTTTTTATCGTTTTCGAGTACCGGCGTGTCTGGCTGGGGTTAAAAAAGGCCCCGTTCGTCTGTGTCGGGTGAAAGATATTCAAGATGTTCGAAGATATTGAAAGATATTCAAAGATATTCACTGACTTCACTAAGTTCACTTATATCTGATTAACTGAACTTGCTTATGGCTTTTCTGTTTAAGTTTTTTTCCAGTTTCAGTTATTATTATTTGGTTTCTTGTAGTGTAGCATTTCTGACCTCAGTTAATTATTACTATAGCCTAGGCTACGTGACGTTCATTGACCTGCGTTCCTCCAGACGGCGCAGTCTTTCCTCCTGTTTTCGTCGTTTCTTCGCCAGTCGTTGTTCCTCTCGTCTCTCCAGTTCCTCGGGCGGTATGGGCTCACCGCTGCAAGTCTGTGGGTGCGCGTTGTGCGCCGGTCGGCCAGGTCCTTTCTTCGTGTGTTCACGCTTACGCCACTTCGCCCGACGATTTTGAAACCACACCTGCAACCACACAGGCAGAAACTTTTTTTTATTTCGTGACCTACCGATATTTAATTAGTTTGAAATCCAATCTTTCACTGCAGTGTGTCGAGTGTTATAAGTGCCCACAATCTCACTTCACTCAAACGTGACGACTGACAGCGTCTCGTGATTGTATATCACATATGTGCGTCGAGGCAGAACGCGCCGTCGATCATGGCCATGATATAAGTACGATAAACACGGTCTATACACTGTCATGAAAACGGTTCGGATATTGGTATTCTGGAGGTAATCTATGGAAAACCATTTTGGGGGTATAGCATGGTAAACCTTTTGTAAACCATTTAAAAATGCTACTGTCAACGGTATTCTAATGGGTTTCTGTTGAGAAATGGTTTTCCCGCTAAAACTCTAGACCTTTTGTAAACCATTGCAAATAGATCTAGTCCAAGGTAAAATAGATGCACATTTCTGTCATTCGCTCACTGAACATTTTCGCGTACTGCTTAATTTAATTTAATTTAATTTAATTTAATGTCGAAATCCTGTTATTTCCTCAGTGTAAAATAAATTCATAACTTTTTATAAAACACAGAAAGAGAAATTTTAATGAATCAAACGTTGCATCGTCATGCACTTGACAATCGATCTTACTAGTTAGCCTTAGTCACACTGTGTCATGCATAGCTTAGTTAATTATTTTCCATATTTCCATATAGCAACGAACACTGCAATATCAATATTAGCTTATCAGTAGTTTTTCTTTTGCTATGAAAAGTGGGCATAGAATGGCAGACATAATTTTAAATATGCAGCATATAGGCTATTTGTTGTTTAACATATCGGGGCAGACGAGGCAAATCGAATACCTAATATACATGTAAGCAGGCTATATGAGGCCAATGAGGGAGCGGCCAAAAGAGGTGACCAGGTGACCTGCACGACAGTACACTCAGTGCAGACAGAGACTGACCAGTAGACCAAGTGACATCTAGTAGGCCCAGGTCAGATATCGCCCACACAGCAGCAGCAGCAGCAGCAGCAGTGGTGACCAATAGCAGTGCAGGCGCGGCAACCGTGCCCTATTTGAACTCAGCGCAACTGCAAGCGTTAGGCTTAGGCCTATATAGCGCACATTTTACAGTGCTTGTAACTTGTATTATAACAAGGATTGTTTTTTAGTTATTTTTGAGGCAGCTTGCATGGTTCTGCTTAGTCGTTGATCTGATTGTATTGCAGAAGGTACACCAAGTAGCCTACAATTCATATCGTCATCTTAGCCTTAGCCTACTTCGTCTTTTCTGTAGATATAATGTTTCCTTTGTGGAGTAATGTTTCGTTCGGTATACAAATCAAAACAAAAATTTATTGGTTCTAAAGATGATAAGCAGTATATCAGTGTAAAAGCTATGATTTTTATATTAGTTCGTATATTATTACATTGTGTTGTGTTGTATGTTTGTTTTAGATCTGAAGTTTCGCATATGAATACTGAACAGTTCACATAGGCCTATGAGAACTGGACACTTCGTGACGTTTTTTGACATGAGCTGCCTGTTTTCATCATTACAGTGACGTTACATTTTGCTGTGCATGACTGCTGCGAAGTTTAGTGGTTTAGTTCTGGATGTAGGCCTATATTGATTTCATACGGCAATCATTCCTATTGCTACTTATATGTTTGTTTGGTTGACGGGGGTCAACGGGAAGGGGTCTGCGCAGAGAGTGCATTTTCGGTGACTTGGGTTCTTTCCTTTTTACGCGCGAAAGCAGTAGCTGCTTTCGCGCGTAAAAATCGCAATTCTGTCTGTCCGTCTGTCACACGAGTGGATCAGTCAAAAACGGTGCAAGCTAGGATCACCAAATCTTCACCGTCGGCTGCCTGGAAGACTCTAGTTTCAGGCACCGTAAAGTTTTTCCATAAATTCGAAGGGAGTCACCCCGAACGAGGGCGCTAAATGAGAGGGGCTGGGCAAAATTTGCGATTTTTGGCAAATAAGTCGCTGTATCTCAGTAACGGCGCGATATAGGGCCTAGGTTACTATTAATCACTATTAAATATAAAAAACTTACCAGTTTACATTACTGTGTAAGGGCGACCAAGTCACACATCCAAAACAGCAGAAATCATTTTACTAGGACACAGAGTGATAGAACGACGAACTGGCTGCCTTTACAAACCATGTGACGTGACCCCATTTAACGTTTTCCACCCCGCATTATCCCGTAAGCCAATAGTGGAGAGTTGCCTGAATTGGAACGGTTTCTTGATTGGAACACTTTACTTACTCGAAATCTATGAGCTGCTTACTGATAGTGAGGAAAAATTAGTACTCTACGGTGGTTTCAGCCAATGCTTAATAGTTAATACGTCGTGCTAGTTATAACTTTAGCATCTTCAGACCCAACTTAGGCCTACAGATGTATATGGTGTAAGTAGGCCCTACGAAAACAAGCCGCAACGCTGTAAACTCCGCGACATGCCACAGTGACGTAGCCTACATTAACTGAATATGGCAACCAACGGGGGCGGCTAATGCTAAAACAAATTGGGCCTTGTTCGGACAAAAAATTGGGGGCTCATGTAAATTTTCTGACAGATTAGCCGTAGATGGTGAACCAAAAAGCAAACCAAACTAGAAATTTGGGGCAAAGCCCAACGTGAGTCCGCCCGGCGCCCTAAGTCCGACTGGGGGAAATTGGGGGGAGGGGG
>Ga0209367_1013411_pt1 | contig 10543 bp, 4 predicted proteins | sample WorMetLIZISLAND2_FD_187412 | JGI IMG/M metagenome (GOLD analysis project Ga0209367, IMG submission 187412) | Marine gutless worms symbiont microbial communities from Max Planck institute for Marine Microbiology, Germany - Olavius geniculatus... ...
ACCAACCACTAGACACTTGTAACTTGTATTTGTAACAGTCCTCCAGATGATACCGATTTCTTGTCACTTGCAAGTTTCACTCAGCAGATAAACAATCTCAGATTTGCGCTATTATATGAAGTGTTAGTTGTTTTTTTCTGTCAAAAACGCGTGGTAGAAAAGAGTTTAGTTTATACGGTCAGTTGTCAGTTCAACCCGGTAGTGGCATTGTTGCCCGGCCCTGCTGCGTAATGGCTCGCGAATGCTACAGGGTGGTCCAAAAAAACGGATACCCAGTTTTATACGCCATAAATTTCTGCTTGTAACAGTGAAAGAATGGTTAAAATCGGTGCTGAATTACCGAAGTTATCCCAAAATAAAACTGGGTATCCGTTTTTTGGACCACCCTGTATAAGCGACCCTCACTGACAGAGGGTGTGTCTGAATGTCTGCGTATCTTCGTCTGCTGTCTGCCTGTTAATGGGCAAATGATGATGACGTTGTATATGTCGTCAAACATGAACCAACACAACACACCAGAGCGCTGGTGGCCCAGGCCAAATCTTTTAATTTCTATTAATCGATTAACACTAAAAACAACAAAAAGAGCAAAGTACGAACACAATCTTGGTGATTTGCGCCTCCTTCTGTTTTGCCAAACGATAAGTGAGCAATTTGCTGTTAGCGAACGGATCTTCGGCTTTCGGTTGGACAATCGGCGGCAGGTGCAGCGTTCCGTCCGGGTCTAGGCTTGCGTGTGGACCGAGCTTTATTGGTCGACCGTTGTCGCGTCTGTAGTTTGACGCCATCGTCACTCGATTCAGAAAACACCGACGACGATCTGGAAGTCCGTATTGCTCTGAAGAGTGAAGTACCAGAAAACAGAATTAAGCTACGTCACGTGCTGTTAAAAGTTAACTCGCAATGGTTGTGCTGAGAATTTACGTGCGACGTATAAGACATATTTGATTTGATTTTCGAGCTATTGTAGGCCGCACAGAACAGGCGCAGAACGTTCACCGCGCGAGCAATATCCGGACCGCGACAGAAAGTAATGCCGCCCGTGACGTAGAAACAAAATAACGGCAAAAATATCATGCATGACAGATGTGTGGATTTCATTACTTGCAATTTTTGATTCGTCTAGTTTTTTTTTCGTACATCGTATATCAATCATGTTTCATTCTTCTTATATTGCTCTGTTGATTGCATTTTGTGATTAACGAAAATAACATAATACACCTTTCCCGATATGGTTTAGTAGCCCTCAGGTAAAAAAAAGTTTCCGCCGTACGCGCCATCGTTATTTACTATGCGGCCATCTTACAGGCCGCATTACAGGTCGTGCCCGTCCGTCTGTCCGCGCGTCCGACTGACTAACAAGACTTAGAAAAAAACACAATTAATATGAACGTTCCCCATCGCAGGAGAAACTGATGTGCAAATTCTCAGTTCAAGAAGTCAAAGACCAGGAGTATCGGCTGTAAAAGAGCTCGCGAAAAAGATGCATATATCAGAAACTTACAGTCTTAGGTAATCGTGGCTACAGAACGATTAGTGATTTTCAGAAGTGAACGTTTGTGATAAAACAAAACGCGGCAACATGATATGCGAGTGCTGCGAAACTATATACCGAAGACTGAGAGTGATCAATACTGCTATAGGTTAAGACTATTGATGAAAACAAAAAGCCCAACTGTCGCTAAGATAGCTGAGCGTACTGGTTGTCAGCAACCTTCAAGATCATCCAAGGTCGATGATTTTCATTTCATTTGAAAAGGCGTATGCCACTTCCTATTAGTGATTAGGCCTAATAGTAACCTTGGTCGTATCTCACCGTTTCTGAGATCTATGACCAGTTTTCCATTGAATTTCCTACCCCACTCCATTCAACCCCCAATTTGAAAATGTTCCTCTTGCACTAGATGGCTGAAATTTTGCATTCCCAATTTTAACATACATGGCTAATTACATGTGTTTTCTCATACGACCTGAGCTAAGCCACAATACATCCGTGACAGACGGACAGGACAACTCGTATCAATAGCTCGACCGTTGCTTAACTACGGTCGGCTAATAAGAACTTGTGAATAAAAAATAAAAGCTTGTGTTCAACTTCAATAGAACGTTTATTAACTTTACGCAGCTGGAGACAGGTAACAATGAAAACGATGCTCGGTTGCGGTTTAAAGTTCTTGAAGGTTGAAGTTTGCCTAAGCTGAAAATATTTTAGACAAGAATTATTAGTCAAGATTGTTGTAAAAGGCGAAAATGGCGAAAATGCTTAGTTATTTATTTGTCGGACAAAGTAAGATGTGGTCAAAAATAACGCCAAGGTTGCGAGTTGTGATTTGGTAAGTTTTTTTCGGCCAAGAAGAAATCAGTTTCACTAAGACTCGAAGCAGATTATCTGTCGATACAGAAGGAAATCTGCTATAAATCGTTATGCAAGAATTATACTGGAATGAACACCAAGCGGACAAAGAGACTATAGAGTTTTAAAGTCTAAGTTGCACCAGCCCAAATCATCGAATTCAACAACTTAAATGATAATTTGAACTTTTCGCAGCAGTTAAAATTATTGATCTACACCGGTTTTGACCGTCACGCTCAGTTGCTGCTGACATTAACAAGAAATCTGAGCTAATGCTACAGCAGTTTCTGTTCGCAAGTAGTATTGGTTTATCTCCACCCGTTTCGTCACAATTCACTCTTTTGCAGCCACAAATTGCAAAAAAAATCACTAAAACCCCATATTTCGGAGGTTTAAGTCATTCAGGATCATCATAGATGTTGATACCACTAAAAGCACGCCACCAGTGCCTGTTATGATAAGCAGCATGTCTGTGCCTATCTGCAATCATTTTCACGCTAGACAAGCCAATAGCAAAAATAACCACTTTTTAAGGGGTACCCCTATTTGAAACAGGCCTTGTTAAACGTGAGAGGTCGGGACTGCTAAAATCTACATGCAATGGCAAAAATTTCATACGCACGATGTCTTGGTCTATCTCTAGCCACTTCAGCGCAATTCACTCTTATAATGTGTGTCAGTGTCACAGCCCAAAATCGCGAAAAATTCACTAAAACACCCTATTGGAGCCTTGGAGAGTTAAGGTCATTCAAGATCATCGATGTTGACATTTCTAAGAAGCTCGTCACCAGTGCTTGTTATGACAAACAGCATGTTTGTGTCTATCTGTAGCCATGTTCACGCTAGACCAGCCAATAGCGGTAAACACGTCTTTGTAGGGAATGTCCATCTTTCCCCCTTTCGAGAGGACCCAATCACCCAGCGGCATAAAATTTGGTCACAAAATACTAGAGACTCTAAGCTATCATATGGTAAAAACCCGAAGTCTATCTCACCTGGTCTTGGAACGGTACCGGGACGTGACAGACAGACACCAAAACACCAAGATAAAATTACGATAGCAAATACACACTATATAGCTGTGCTATATAGTGTCTTCTCGCGCATAAAAATTAAACGACGTTATCATAACAAGTGGTGGTGCTGAAATTTCTCTGAGAATCCGAAATAGTCATAAACTGGCTTTAGTTTAATGCATAACACACGCGAAACTTACCTCGATTCTAATGAATAAGTATTTCTAATTAAGATTACACATTTTTCATTATTTCATAATAGCAATGACAGCAATAATAGTAATAGCAGTAATAGCAATAATAGCAATAACGCTATGCGATGCCATTGCAGCTGCAGTAGCCGTTGCCATGGTGCTTCTTGGAAAGCGCGTGCAGTACATCAAGAATGTGTGCGTTAAATATGCATGAAGAACTGCTGTAGCCTATAGGGCCTACGTGCTAATTTCTTCACTGAGTAGCCTTAATAACTGGAACTGTCTGCAGCAAAGAGCTGATTTCACTTCCAAGTTTCGTCGCAAAAGAAAACGGATTTCTCTAATCTCTTAGGTACTTATCATTTCAGAAACATAGCAGCACGGTTTGTGTTTTCACGTTTCTTGGTTTACGTTTTTAGCCGACCGTACTCAAGTAACACTCTAACAGTCGAGCTATTGGATGGTTGTCGTCTGTCTATCCGTCTGTAACAGATGTACCCTAAAGCGCCCATAATGCTGCTGAGCAACCTGGATCGAGTTGAGGCCCGAACGACCGAAAATTGAGGCCGCAAGCCGAGATCGAAACCGCATGCCGAGTTGAGGCCCGAAGAGCAGAAAATGGAGACCGCAGGCTGACACTATGGCAAAGATCAAGCGAAAAGGGAGCGTAGCGACCTGTCCGCTTGTTAATCACTAATAGGAAGTGGCATACGCCCTTTCAGACAAAATGAAAGTCATCGACCTTGGACGAAGTTGGATGACGTTAAAGATCACTGACAACCAGTACGGTCGGCTAGCCTAGCGACAGCTGGGCTTCTTTTTGTGGTTTTCTGTTGTCGTGTGTTGTCATAGTAGGCCTACTTGTTTCTGCTTTTTAAAAATTTAATGTCATGTTAATTTTGCCAGTAGGCCTACACGTGAAGGCTGCAGCGAGTTCACGTTCAGTGCTACATTTGTATGCCGTTCTGTTCATTCGGTTTCCTTATTACGCGCGATAGCAGAATGCTTCGCGCGTCTTAGCCATCGTCTAGGCGTCCGTCCATCCGCCTATCTGTCTGTCACACTCTTGATCTGTATCAAAACGGTGCAAGCTAGGATCACGAAATCTACACTGTAAACTGCCCCAAGGACTCTAGTTTATTGTGACAAAATTTTGTGCCCCTGTGTGAGGAAGTTCCCCTCGAACGATCGAGAGCGTCAAAATTAAGAGTTTTCGTGAATTTTTCGTGATTTCGGGCTGCGACACACATTTGAAGAGTGAATTGCGTGGAAACAGCTAAAGATAGATGAAGACAAGCTGAGTACAAATTTTCCAGCATTAAACGTAGATTTTAGCAGTTCAAGTCTCGGCCCCCTAAGATCAAGGAGGCCTGTGCACGCGGGCGTCAAAGAGGGGTACCTCCCTAAAAAGTGATTATTTTACTGCTATTGGCTCGTTAGAGTGTAAACGGTTGCAGAATGCAGATAGGTACATACATGCTGCTCATTATAACAAGCACTGGCGACGAGCTTTTTAGATTTATTAACATCGATGACCTTGAGGCTTGAACGACTTAAGCCCCCAAAAAAGGTTTTAGTGAATTTTTCGAAATTTTTGGCTGCAGCGCACATTTTCAGAGTTAACTGCGACGAAATGGCTGGAGATAGACTAAGACAATATGCGCATGAAATTTTTCTGGCATTAAACGCAGATTTTAGCAATGCAAGTTTTGACCCTCTAGGTTCAAGAAAGCCTGTGGAGGTGGGCATCAAAGAGGGGTGCCCCTTAAATAGTGGCTATTTTACCGCTATTATCTCGTCTAGCATGAAAACAGTTCCAGATAGGCACAGATATGCTGCTTATCATAACAAGCACTAGTGACAAGCTTTTGAACGGTGTCAACACCAATGACCTTAAATGACCTTGAACCCTGAATGATAGGGGATTTTAGTGTTTTTTTTTGCAATTTTCGGCTGCGGCACACATTTTAAGAGTGAATTGCGCCGAAATGGCTTAAGATAAACCTGGACAACCTGCGTAGACCTATGAAATTTTTAGCATAAAACGTCAATTTTTAACAATCTGAATTTCGAACTCTTACATTCAAGAAGTCTTCCATACGAAGGTCTCAAATTTGGGTACTCCTTCAAAATGCAGTATTATTTTATTGCTTGCTGTACATGATTGCTCAGGTGGTAGAACCGCTGCTATCGCGCGTCACGTGAGCTTTGCTTAAATTACTTGTTTCACTTACATCGTGAATGAGTGAGTAGGGTTTAATTCGTCCCGCCCGACACAGTATAGGTCATTTCGGGGACGGCCTTTTCAGGCAGAACGCACACAAACACAATAATGGAACGGCAAGTTTAAACTTCACAATAAAGAAACGGAAAGTTTAACCTTTACAGAAACACAAAACATGAGAACCTAAAATTGTAAGAACTCCATTACACGTGTGCATATGTAATTAACATAATGGTAGTACTAATAATCTTCCCTGTTATCCTCCAGACAGTCAACAGTCTTATAATGCTGTCTATTACAGGACAGAGGCAGTACATCGTAACATGTCAGTTTGAACGAAATAAATGGAGATACGAAGAGGAGAATACGTATTGCTTCTCAGTAAACAAACCAAGAGAGGTTTGTTTACAACTAAGAGAAGTTGTAAATTTTTACAATGGTGCCAATCAAAAAACACTTCTCAGCACATCAGAAGTCAAAGTAGAAGCAAGCCATGTATTACATTTACACATACTGCTTACGTTTTTAACATATCCAGAATAAATATATAACTTTTGCATATCTGAGCAAGTGAATAAGTAGTTTTTAATGACAGGTAATAAACACTCAGTAACCACCACATGTGAACAGAAACTAATGAAAAAACAAAACTGAGGTGTAAAATACCAGTTATTCAGCAGCAATAAAACTCGGATAATGAACGCAAAAATTAAACAGAAAAAAGTTTAGCCATTTAAACAAATCAACAACATTGTGATTAAATGACTGGATGCTGTATTCGCAGTACCAGCAGCTGGCCACAGAAAATCGACAAAATATTGTTTATTTTTCATACAGTTATCACAATACTGTACGACGACAGCACAGAAACCCTGTGTAATACCTCATCAATCAATCAGTTCACCAGAAACGGACTTGGTGACTGCAAACGAAAGTAATTAAAAACAGTACAAAATAGAAAACTGCGACATGTGTAGCTAGTCAATCATGTTGGCAGCAACCATACCATCTGTTCAGCAACATTTTAACTGAAAACTTAATATGCATCTGGCGTTGCTAACTCTGAAAATCTGGACACTGAACATTTCAGATTCTCCACTGCACTACGTTTACTCTTTTACATTATATCCCACCATTTCCTGTCATTTTGTCCAAGCCCTGTGAAAGGAATTTCACTCCAATTGGTCGGGTCCAGCTCGTAAACCAAGCGCCATGACCAGCCAGCATTCCTGACCCATTTCCAACTGTTATGTACAGGGTGCGGCAGAAAAAAGTGGACCCTTAAATTTTTTCGCCGTTTTCTCAGCAACTGTTTGGGATTTTAATATGAAATTTTACAGCTTTATTTACTGAAACCTTCTACATCTAACTGCCAAGTAAAATGTGATTCTGTTGAAAAACGACGAAGTTGTAGACTTTTTAACATGACCACCTACCAATTTTACGGCATTCAAAAATGTTCATGCTAATAGTGCTATTTAATTTTCAAAAACTGGTTACACCTTACTGCCGATGGCGCCACAGTGACGTTTTGATAAACAGCAATTTATATTGTTTATAAATTATCCCTAAATTATCGTTCCTTTAAAGCAATCGCCGGCTGCCCACCGGATTCATCTTCTAGCAGAACGGCGCACTGGGTGCGTCAGTACACACAACGTGCAGCGCACAGAACGGACTGCGGGCCATCATCATCTGTCCAGATTTGACCACAAAGGACCAATGGCCTCCAAGTTTGCCGAATATAAACCCAACTGACTATTGCGTGTGGGGTGCAATGTTGGAGGTTTACTGCAAACTTAAAACAAAGCTGAAGACAAGCGCCAAACTAAAGGAAGCGCTTCAGGTTATCTGGGGCAACCTGCCACAGGGACCGATCGACAAGCCTGTAAAAGATTTCGGAAATAAGGCAACTGGAGGCTGGTATTGTTGCTTGGAGCTGGTGGTGAAAACTTCAAACATTCGCAGTGACAATGGAATTCTGGCATTTGATCATTATTTAACTGTGTTGTTTCAACGATGTTATTAAATTGGTGTTGTAACCGAAACATTTTTGAATGCTGAAAAATCAGTAGGTGGTCATGTTAAAAAGTCTGTAACTTCATCGTTTTTCAACAGAATCATATTTTACTTTGCAGTTAAATGTAGAAAGTTTTGATAAATAAATCTGTAAAATTTCAAATTAAAATTCCAAACGGTTGCTGACAAAAACAGCGAAAAACTTTAGGGGTCCACTTTTTTTTGGCCGCACCCTGTATGTGCAATATGGTATGAAATTAAAAATGCTAAAGAGTCACAGGTACGCATGTTCCACTCAAAATGTCACAAAATCAACATGAGACTTTCAAGTTACAAAAAACTCAAGAAATACAACAGTTCACTTAAGTCTACAACTGTCAAACGCCCACAGTACAAAGGACTAAGAAGACCGCAGACCTATAATGAGTGCCATCCATGCTGTTATAAGTGCAGAAGCTACGAGTCTATGAAACATGAAGCTGGCTTTAAGAGCTCTATTTCTCAGTGGCATCATGGTTTAAGAAAGTAGCGAGAAGAAGCAAAAAGTGCAATTTTATGACAGACAACTGCAAATTTTGGACACAGGAAATTCCGGATGCTCAACATGTCAATTTCGCCCCCAAACTGCTCCAAAACAGCAGATTTTTTGGCTGCAAATTTTGTATTTCTGGAAGAAAATTTTTCGACAAAAAGAACGTTTTCAGACGATCAAAAATTTAATTAAGGGAAAGTGTTGTGCCGCTACTGCAATGCTGGTGCTACTTGTCGATCAGTCGGAAGAGTGACTCGACGTTCTTCACAACCATGTCTGACATGGTGGGTTTCTGCTTGACGATGGCGAGCAAGCCGGATGGGTGTGCTGCTGCTGCTGCGGATGTACTCGGCTCGACATCCTCGTCATTCTCGTCCTCCTCCGATGACGACGATGAAGTAGATGATGAAGATGAACGACTAACATGCGATGCTGATGATGTTGACGGTTGCTGCTGCTGACCTGCTCCTGATGTTGATTGTTCCGGCTCTTTGGGCAGCGTAAGAACTTTTGCCGATGTTTTTGGTCGGCCGTCGCCCGCTGCAGCTATCTTCGCAGGCGAAGCGCCGTCCTCGCTGCTGGAACAGAGTCGCTTTGCTGGCATCTTGCCTACGGTGACACAGTTACACACCGAACATGGCCCGCTGCCGTTAATACAACCATTCAGGCTAGTGGCTGCATGTAAAGGCAGAAGTAACTAAGTAAGCACATTTTTAGCACACAATGTCAATGGGAAAACGCACCAAATCTGAGGCACAAAAAGTAGGACAAAGAAGCCCAAAAGGTAGGGTGTAAAAAAGCTTCGAGTTGGCGACAAAAACAACATGTAGAAAAACTGCAAATGTCCCATTACGAATAATTCCAACAAATTTCAGTAATCTTCTGAAACTCACTGAAAATGTCTATGGATCCAACAAAATGACACACTGGTGCTTCACTTCCAATTCATGGCATGACAAAAGAGTAAACGTAAAGCACTCTACAGGCCTATGTCTACTTCAGCGTAACTGTGGCACTTCAACACGAACCTAATTAGTTCATCTTTATCCAAGATTCACCATTGGCAAGATTCCGATGAAAATACACAAATGCATACTGATGATTTGACAGAAATAACACCACAAATAACTACATAAAAACTCAGCAACTTCAGAACTGCTTCACTGCAACAGAAGTTTTACCATCACCAAAAGCATTACCAACTAGAAATTTGGGGCAAAGCCCAACGTGAGTCCGCCCGGCGCCCTAAGTCCAATTGGGGGAAATTAGGGGGCAGGTAAAATTTCCCCGGCATCAAATTCACGTGGCTCGAACACAAATGCATTGGTATACGCCGAACGCGCATTGTTGACTTAGGGTAGGTCAACATGAGCGCTTATAACTTAGTTCATAGTGGACCGAATTTCACAAAATTTTTTATGTTCAACGCCCAAAAGATTGCTTTTGTCAACGCCGTTTACATGTTGTCGCTATCTTCATCGTTTCCAGAGATATTTGCGCTCAAACTCGAAAGTTGTCGTAAATTGCACCGATTTTTGCACGTTTTTTGCTCTCCCAAATTTTAAGGGGGGCGGTGCCCCCAAAAGTTGTACTTGCGTTAACACCCCCACCTAGAGACACGTCAAGTGCCAAAGTTTCGTCGGGCTACATCCCATAACTCCGAAGTTATAATGACTCATTTATTCCATTTTAAGCCAATTTTTGACCCCCCTTTGAAAAAACCTGTAAGGGGGGCCGCCGTCCCCTATGGAGGGTGGGCTAGTAAGACTTGGTCATTCTCTAGCGCGTGTAAAAATTTGGGGGCGCAGCACCCCCTATGGGCCGAAATATGGTCTTCCAAGTAATGCGACTTAGGGTAGGTCAAAATGAGCCATTCTAACTTGGTTCGTAGAAGACCGAAGTTTACACAATTTTTTTGTTCAACGCGGAATTAACCGTATTTGATAACGCCGTTTACCGCTTGTCGATATCTCTATCCAGTTTAGAGATATTTGTGGTCAAACTCGAAAGTTGTCGTAAAAAGTACTAATTTTTGGACGTTTTTTGCCCTCCCAAATTTTAAGGGGGGCGGTGCCCCCAAAAGTTGTACTTGCGTTAACACCCCCACCTAGAGACACGTCAAGTGCCAAAGTTTCGTCAGGCTACACCCCTAACTCCGAAGTTATAGTGGCTCATTTATTCCATTTTAAGCCAATTTTTGACTCC